>Ga0335072_10000526_pt1 | contig 73512 bp, 57 predicted proteins | sample Lox_Sample_21_FD_206725 | JGI IMG/M metagenome (GOLD analysis project Ga0335072, IMG submission 206725) | Soil microbial communities from Loxahatchee National Wildlife Refuge, Florida, United States - Lox_Sample_2.1 | ecosystem: Environmental > Terrestrial > Soil > Wetlands | place: USA...
GCGTGGTTTTGCCTTCGCTCTGAGCGCTTTCTTTTTGGTGGCGTGCGCTTTCTTCTTCTTCCCGCTCGTCTTCTTCTTCACCATCATGGCAATCCGTCTCGGCTCCCGCAGGGGTTTCGAACGACTTCGGGAATTGTACACCGTGAAACGCTGCCCGGCGGATCAAACGCGCGCTTTTATCTGATCGAGGACGGGTCAATGTGGGGTGAAGCAAGGACAGCACTTCAGAGCGGCGGCGGAATGAACCGCAGGCGAGTTCTCTGATGACGAACGGATGGCACTCCACTTCCACCCGGTTGAGTATGGCGGTGAGCGCCGGATCACCGCGCCGCAGGTGATCCACCCACACGGAGGTGTCAACGAGCACGAACGGCACGGCGCCGGCGCACGCGGCGTCGCCGGATCGCTCGAATGTCTGGCTCGCTTCCGCCGAGGGCAGCCAACCGTCGAGCGCTCTCCCGGGCGATCAAAGCCTCCAGCCCCGCTCGAACCACCGCAGTTTTCTCCTCGATGCCCGTGAGCCGGGCGGCTTCCTTCAACAGCTCGTCATCGATGTTCAACGTCGTGCGTGTATGCATATATATGCATAATCGATGCATACGAGGAGCTCGTCAAGCCGCCGTTCGACGGGCGCACGGTATCGCCTTGGAGGCGCGATGCGGGCAGCGAGCGCGATTGGCGAGAGAACCTGGGGTGAGCCTTACTTCCCGTGGTGATGATGATGGTGATGCCTGTGATGATGCCGAGAGTGGGCACTCGCCGGGATAGCCATTGCGGACACGGCCACCAAGGCGAGAAACAGAGCGAGCAAACTGGAACGCCAAGAATTCATGGGAACCTCCTGAAGCACACTCCCCGAAAGCACACCCGGGAGTGGTCGAGCGCGATACGTACAACTTACACTGACGCCGTTCGGACGCAAAGCATTAAGGCTGTAAATTTGCCACAAAAGGTAACCGCGAAAGGGGAGATCAGCACGGCTCGACCGGCTGCTGGACATCCTCTGCATGGAGCGGATCAGCGATTTCGAGCGGATTCACTTCCTGGCGCTCGAGGCGCGCGATGATGGGTTCCCAGGTCTGCGAAATCGGACAGGGCAGGTGCACGGGCTCGATCCGCACGAGCGGCAACTGGTCGGACTTCAGCAAACGCTTCGCGCGGGGGCTGCCGGTGAGCCGGAAATGCTCGGCGAGCACGCGGCGCAGCCATGCCTCCTCCTGCTCGTCGATCTGATCTTTCACGTGGTCTTCGATAGCCGTGCAGCGGACGAATTCGCGGTTGTAGTTCCCTTCCACGACCGACTTGCGCAGCATGTAGATCAGGCCGCCCGTCATGCCGGAGCCCATGTTCACGCCCGCAGGCCCGAGGATCAGCGCGATGCCCGAGGTCATGTATTCGCAGCCATGATGGCCCACGCCTTCGATCACCGCCAGCGCGCCGCTATTGCGCACGGCAAAGCGTTCGCCCGCGCGGCCGGCGATGTACACCTGGCCGCTTGTGGCGCCGTAGAGGCAGGTATTGCCCGCGAGAACGTCTCCGCGGCGCGAGGCTTCGACGCCGGATGTAATTGCGATCGTTCCGCCGCTCAGGCCCTTGCCCACGTAGTCGTTGGCCTCGCCCAGAAGCCGCAGGCGCAGCCCCGAAATCGCGAACGCGCCGAAGCTCTGCCCCGCCGATCCACGGAACTCGCAGTCGATCGTCGCATCGCGCAGGCCCGCGTACCCGGAACGGCGCAGGATTTGGCCGCTGAGATACGCTCCGATGGTGCGATCGGAATTCGCAATCGGAAAACGAATCGGCTTCGCCGGCGATTTCGCCTGCTCGACCGCGCGCAGCAATTTCACCTGAAGCCCATTGAGCTCGCGCGACGCTTCGGGGAATTTTGCCGCCGGTGCAGGCACCGTTTCGAGCAGCGTGCCGAGCGAGCGTTCCGCATTGGCGTTGCGCGGCTTGAGGCGGTTCACAGCGCCGGAAATTTCATCGAGTGACCGCGCGCCGAGAGCGGCCAGCCGTTCGCGAACTTCGCCGGCGACGCCGCGGAAGTAGGCCACCACCATTTCGGGGTTCCCGGCAAACCGCGCGCGCATCGTCTCGTCCTGTGTGGCGATGCCCGCAGGGCAAGTGTTCAGATGGCATTGCCGGGCCATCACGCAGCCAATGGCGAGCAGCGAGGCCGTGCCGAAACCGAACTCATCCGCGCCGAGCATGGCGGCGATGATCACATCGCGCCCGAATTTGAATCCGCCGTCCGAGCGCAGGCGCACGCGGTTGCGGAAGCCCGTCAGCACCAGCGCGTTGTGCGCATCGCGCAGCCCGACTTCTCCGGGCAGACCCGTGTTCTTGATCGAAGTCAGCGGCGAAGCGCCGGTGCCGCCATCGAATCCGGCGATCGTGATGACGTCCGCACCCGCTTTGGCCACGCCGGCGGCGATGATACCGACGCCGTCGCCCGAAACGAGCTTCACGCCGATGCGCGCCGTGGGATTGATCGAGCGCAAATCCCAGATCAACTGCGCGAGGTCTTCGATGCTGTAGATGTCGTGGTGCGGCGGCGGAGAAATCAGCGACATCCCCGGCACGGCATGGCGCAGGCGGGCGATGTAGGAATTCACCTTCGCCGCGGGAAGCTGGCCGCCTTCGCCAGGCTTCGATCCCTGCGACATCTTGATTTCGAGCTCATCGGCGCGCGACAAGTATTCGGCGGTGACGCCAAACCTTGCGGAGGCCACCTGCTTGATCTTGTTGTTGGCTTCCGGCTCGAAGCGGTAGATATCGGGATCCTCGCCGCCCTCGCCCGTATTGCTGCGGGCGCCGAGGCGGTTCATGCCGATCGCGAGCGCGCGATGCGCCTCGGGACCCAATGCGCCGAGCGACATCGCCTGCGTGCTGAAGCGGGCGAGAATCGAAGCCTCGGATTCCACCTCTTCGAGCGGGATCGGCTTGCCGGGCACGAATTCGAGCAGATCGCGAACGGCAACCGGCTCGCGCGTTTCCGCGAGTTCGGCGTAGGCGCGGTAACCTTCAGGCGTCGGCGCCTTCACGTATTTGTGCATGCGCCGCACGAGTTCGGGAGAGCTTGCATGGCGCTCGCCGGTCTGGCGGAAGCGGTACAAGCCTTCATCGTGCAGCGTGGGCGTTTCGCTGCCGTAGGCGCGCGCGTGCCGCCACAGGGTATCTTCGAGGAGGCTCTCGAGCGTCTTGCCGCCCAGCGCGGTGGCGGCATCCTCGAAGAAAGCGTCCACGACCGAATCATCCAGGCCGATCGCCTCAAAGAGATGGCTGTTGCGATAGCTCGCGATCGTCGAGATGCCCATGCGCGCGAGCACCTTGCGCAGTCCGGCTTCCACAGCCACGCGATATTTCGCCGCGCCGCCCGGCTTCAATGCTTCCGAGAGTTCGAGCGCGATATACGGACACACGACGCTCGCGCCGGCGGCAACCAGCATGGCGATGTGGTGCGTTTCGATCACCTGGCCGGTTTCGACGAGCAGCGGCGTATCGTACGCGCCTTCGCGAACCATCACTTTCCAAACGGCGGCCGTCGCCAGCATCGCGGGCAGAGACGCGCGCTTCGAATCCGTCGTCCGGTCGCTGAGGATCACGACCGCGGGTTTCGACTTCGCGGCCACAGCCGCTTCTCTCCTGATGCGCTCGAGTGCGGCGATTGCGTTGGCCACTCCGCCGGCAGCTTCGAACGTGATATCGATCCGGCAAGCCGGCTGGAGCAGCGATTCGACCTGCGCCGCCTGCCCCGCGTCGAGAACCGGCGAACCCGCGACGAGATTGTGGCCGAGATAGACGTCGAGCGACATCACGTGCGATTCGCGCAGCGGATCGATCGCGGGATTCGTCACCTGCGCGAAGCGCTGCTTGCAATAGTCCCAGATGGGGCGATGCATCGAGGAGGCAAACGCCGGGGGCGCGTCGTCGCCCATGCTCCACGTGGCTTCCTTGCCGTCCGTGCCCAAAGACTGGAAGAGGAGCTTGAACTGATCGTCGGTCCAGCCAAGCGCGGACGCTAATTTCTTCGGCTCGGCCGTCGGGGTCTGGACGACCCCTTCGAGCGAAGCAATTCGCTGCGGTGGCACGTATGGGCCGCCGTTGCGCGCGTATGTGAGAAGGCCGGAAAGATCGTTTCCGCGAAACACTCCGCCGATGGCCGGATCGACCAAGAGAATTTCGCCGGGACCAAGACGCTGGCGCTCGGAAACATGCTTGCCTTGCAGATCCGTGAGGCCTGTCTCCGATCCGCAGACGATCAGCCCTTCGGAAGTCACCGTGTAGCGCAGCGGACGCAGGCCGTTGCGATCGAGCTTGGCTCCCACCACTTGCCCGTCGCTGAAGACAAGCGCCGCGGGCCCGTCCCAAGGCTCCTGCTGCTGCACCTGCGCCTCGAAATAGCGGCGCAAGTCGGGAGTCATGCTGCGATCGGATTCCCAAGCCGGAGGAACCATTCGCAAAACCGCCGCCGCGGGACCATATCCGCGGTGCAGCAAAACCTCGTAGCCATTGTCGAAGCTGGCCGAATCGCTCACGCGCTCTTCAAGCACGCGGAAGGATTCGGGCGCATCCAGTTCCTGGCGCAGGGCTTTTTCGCGCGCGCGCACCCAGCGGCGATTCGCGCCGATCGTGTTGATCTCGCCGTTGTGCGCGACGAAGCGGAAGGGCTGCGCCAGCCTCCAGGTCGGCTGCGTGTTCGTCGAGTAGCGCTGGTGGAACATCGCGAATGGCGCCGTGAAGGCGGGGCTCGCGAGGTCCGCGTAAAATTCGCGGAACTGTACCGGCGCCATCAGGCCCTTATAGACCACGGCACGCGACGACAGCGAGCAGAAGTAAATTCCGGCCGGACCTTCCACCTCGACACGCTTCCGGAAAAAGTAGAGCGTTCGCTCGAAATCAGCCCGGGCGTCCTGAGCGGCGAAGAAGCATTGGCGGATCGTAGGTACGGTGGCCTTGGCGCGGGGTCCTAGGAGGGATGGGTCCGTGGGAACTTCTCGCCAGCCGAGACAGCGCAGGCCGCTGGTCTGGGCGATGGACTCGATCGCAGCGACAGCCGGAGCCTCCTCGCCGGGCGGCAGGAAAGTCATCCCCAAAGCGAACAATTCCGGCAGGTCGATGCCAACTTCACGCGCGCATTTCCGGAAGAAATCCTGCGGGATCGGGGTCAGAAGTCCAGCGCCATCACCACTTAGGCCATCCGCGTCCAATCCGCCGCGGTGCGACAGGCGCGCCAGCGCGGTGAGCGCGCGGTCCACGACCTCGCGCGAGGATGCGCCTCCGAGTTGGGCAATAAAGCCAACTCCACAAGCATCGTGGTCGACCCTGTCTCGCCAACTACCTGACATGGTAAAGACTAAGTTACTGCTATATGTGCGGGAAGGTACAATCCACAATTTTGATGCAACCCATCAATTTTCGCTGGGCAGTACTCGAGGGTTTGGAGTGCACGGACGGCGCGCCCCTAGCCATTTCCACCTATCCGGGACAGGCCAGAAGCGTCCATTTACGAGGTTATAAGGCGCACGTAACGGCTTTTTTAGGCCATTTAAGGACGTCTTAGAAGCGGTCGTACGCGAATCGGATTTCAAAATGTTCCGAGCGCGTTGTTATTTTTTGCGCCGATTCTTACTTCGAACTTGCGGCCTGCTCCGTATGCTCGGTGGGGCCGGCAAAGTGGCGTCCGTTCGCGTGAGTCGGATCGCGCCACTCGCGCCCATCGCGGCGGAGAAGTTCATCCGCTTGGGCCGGTCCCCAGGTGCCCGCGGCGTAGTTCGGAAAATCGCGAGGCGGAAGCGCCTTCCACACATCCAAGATCGGCTGGACGACACCCCAGCCGGCTTCGACCATGTCCGCGCGCTGGAAAAGAGTCGGGTCGCCCATCATGCAGTCGTAAAGGAGCGTTTCGTATCCGGTGGAAGGACGCGTGCCGAAATAGTCCGAATACTGAAAATCCATATTCACAGCGCCGAGGCGCACGACGGGTCCCGGAACCTTTGCTTCGAAGCTCAGCGAGATGCCTTCATTGGGCTGGATATTGATCACAAGCTCGTTGGGCGTGATCCGGTCGACGGACGTCTTACGGAACAGAATGAAGGGCGGGCGGCGGAAGCGAATCACGATCTGCGTCGAACGCGCCGCCAGGCGTTTGCCGGTGCGAAGATAAAAAGGAACGCCGGCCCAGCGCCAGTTGTCGATGTGCAGAGCCATGGCAACGAACGTCGGCGTCTGCGAATCGGGCGCCACCTGCGGCTCATGGCGGTACGCGGGAACGCGCTTGCCGTCGATCATTCCCTCGCCGTACTGGCCGCGCACGGCTTGATCGAGCACTCTTTCGGGACTCAGCGGCTGAATCGCGCGCAGCACCTTTGTCTGCTCGTCGTGCACCGCGTCCGCATCGAAATCAGTAGGCGGCTCCATGGCGCTCAGCGTGATCAGCTGGAAAATGTGATTGGGAACCATGTCGCGGAGGGCGCCGGCCGTCTCGTAGTATCCGCCGCGCAGTTCCACTCCGAGTTCTTCGGCGACGGTGACTTGCACGTGATCGACGTAGCGGCGATTCCAGATCGGCTCGAAGATTCCGTTGGCGAAGCGAAACGCGAGAATATTCTGCACCGTTTCCTTGCCGAGATAATGGTCGATGCGATAGACCTGCTTTTCGTCGACAACCTGGCCGACCGCGTGGTTCAGAGCGACCGCCGACGGCAGATCGTGGCCGAACGGCTTCTCGATCACGACGCGCCGCCATTTGTTGCTCTCCTGCTTGGTGAGACCGGCCGCGCCGAGCTGCTCGACCACCACCGGGAAGAATTGGGGGCTGGTAGCGAGGTAGAAGAGAACGTTGCCCTGAGTCCCCTGCTCCTTATCCGCCACCCTCAGCGCGTCGGACAATTTGCCGTAGAGCTGCGGGTCCTTGAAATCTCCGGAAATGTAGTAGAGGCGTTTGACGAACCAATCCCAGGAAGATGCATCCACGCCTCCTTCCGCAAACTGCTTGATATCCTCCGTCATGCGCTTGCGGAATTCTTCGGTCGAAAACGGTTCGATCGAGATGCCGACGATCGCGAACTGATCGGGAAGCAGCTTGCCTCGGGCGAGGTTGTAAATCGAAGGAATCAGCTTGCGTTTGGTGAGATCGCCGCCCGCGCCAAAAAGAGCGATCGCACATGGACCAGCCGGGCTGCCGGGCGCCCCAACTGGAACTCCAGAGTCAGTTGTGTCCATCAGAGGTACCTCCCCAAGGCGAGTTCCGGAGTGGGTCACCTCCGGCCATAACGAGCCAGAGAAAGCGTCCCGCTCTCTCGGCTTGCGAGCCCATCCTGAACGTGGTCGAAGCATCCATCACATCCATATTAGCGGACAAAACGAGGAGTGCAAGCAGACAGTCTTCGTCGATTCTGCCGCTGTTTTCGAAATCCTCCATACCCTATCGGCGCAATGTGGCCGCGGTATTACCGCCACGTGCCAGGCCAACTGCGGGGCGAGAAACCGTTGCGCCATCGATCCGTCGAGCGGAACTCTTTAGCGGGCGCTTTCATTCGGGCGCGCCGAACCGGCAACGATGCCGCCACATGTGACTCCCGCAGCCTCTACCGACATTCAGCTTCTGCATTCACCATGCTTTACTATGATACTTAATCTGAGTTAATATGCGCACTGCGAGAGACATGAAATGCGCGCGAGTTTATGGTTCTTTGCCGGACTGCTTCTTTTCCCGATTCAAACAGGCGCGCGTGCGCAAGGAGAAACGACGAGCGCAATCGTTGGAAAAGTTACGGACGCGACCGCGGCAGCAATTCCAAACGCCACAGTGACCATCAGGAGCCGCGAAACAGGCCTGCGGCGCTCGGTGACGACGGACGACGCCGGCCGATTCGACTTTCCGCAGCTCGCGCCGGGCGCATATTCCGTCAGGGTGGAAGCATTGGGTTTCGAGCCGCAGCAGAACGACAACGTGCTTGCGGGCCTGGGCGAGAAACAGACTCTGAATTTCGCGCTGAAACCGGCGCGATTCGAGCAGACGATCGAAGTGAGCGGCGCTCCGCCCCTTATAAACCCGGAAAACGCCAATACATCGACCAATCTGAACGCGCCCGCATTGGAAAATCTTCCCAATCCCGGTGGAGACCTGACGTACCCATTGCAGTTCGCGCCAGGCGCGCTGATCAATACGGCCGGCAGCGGAAACGATTTCGTGGGAGGCACCAATGGATACGGCAACGTGCAGTTCAACGGGCTGCCCGCGCTTTCGAACGGCTATATCGTGGACGGACTCGAAACGAACGACCCGCTGACCAACCTGAACAGCGGGCTTTCGACGAATCTCGTACTGGGGTTGAATTCGATTTCGGAAGTGACGGTCAACACACTTTCCTACTCCGTGGATGAAGGGAGATATGGAGCGTCGCAGGTCGACTACGTGACGAAATCGGGCACGAATGATTTCCACGGAAATCTCTACGAGATCTGGAACGGCTCGACACTGGACGCCGCGGACTACTTCACGAATGCAACGGCCGGCAATCACAAGCCGCGATCGACCGTGAATCATTTTGGCGGCAGCTTGGGCGGCCCGATCGTCCACGACAAACTGTTTTTCTTCTTCGACAGCGAATGGGTGCGCATCGCGCTGCCAATCGTCACCGCCACCACGGTGCCGACCGCTGCGTTTCAGAATTACGTCGTGCAGCAGCTAGCGACCGGCCAAACGGCCGGCTGCGACGCAGGTTCATGCTATCCGGCAGAGCCGGCCGAAATACCCTTCTATGAGAAGATGTTTTCGCTCTACGGAGGCACGAGCGGAGCGCCACACTCGATCCTTGGCTGCCCTTTCAACGCCGACGGCAGCCCGGCAACCGGCGGAGACGGTTGCGCGAACCTGCAGAGCGTTTCGCATTCGAGCGACGACCACGAGCAGGTGCAGACGGCTCGCATCGATTACAACATCGACGCGAACAACACGGCGTGGTTTCGCTTTCAGGCGGACACGGGTTTGCAGGCCGCTTATACCGATCCAATCAATCCACTGTTTGACGCGATTTCGCCGCAGCCGCTCTATTCATTCGCGGCGGGCTACACGCACGTTTTCTCGCAGAACGTCGTGAATTATTTCAATCCGGGATTTTCATGGTATCAGAGCCTGTTTGCGCCAAGCGATTTTCAGAAGACGCTCGCCGCATTCCCGATTGTCCTCGAGGGCACCGGCGCGAACGCCTTTACCACGCTCGGGGGGCTGGATAACACGTGGTTGCAGGGACGCAGCGCGACACGCTTCTTCATCAACGACAATCTCGCCTGGAGCCATGGTCCGCACGAGCTCAGGTTTGGAACCAACACCAGAATTCTCCGCCTGAACGACTACGATTTCGGCGAAGGCACGGTGCCCACCGTCACCTACGCGAACCTGCAGCAATACATCTACGGAGTCGCCAACACGGCGACGCAAACATTTCCGGTGTCCCCAAACCAGCCATTCAATTTCCTTAATCTCGATCTGTACGCCCAGGATACGTGGAAGCTCACACCGAGGCTGACGTGGACGGTCGGCGCGCGGGACACGCTCAATTCGAATCCATTGAATCCGCACGAGCAAATCGCGCGGCTTCGCGGCTCTTTCGATTCGATTGCGCATGACGTGAATCAACCGCTCAATGCCGCGATTCAAACCGGCCTCGGAAACGTGTTTGCCTCGACTCCGCTCGCGATCTGGCAGCCGAGAACGGCGCTGGCGTGGGAGTTCGCGCCCGATTCGGTGCTGCGAACCGGGTTCGGGTTATTCAGCGACATCCTGCCCGGAAGTGTTGCAGACGCTGTCGGCGTAAATCCGCCGTATGTGCGAGCCTTCCAGGGCGGGCTTTTGGGCGCCGTCGGCGGGACGGCGATCTCGCCCGGGGTGCCGGGCAGCGCTGTAGACGCAACGGTAGCGGCCGACCAGGAATTCGGCGCAGGCTTTTCTCGAGGCGAGCTTTCCTGTGCTTCCCCGCTCGCAAATTCCTCCGAGTGTCTTCCCCCGGTCGCGATCACGGCGGTGCCGAATGGAAAACTCCACGCGCCGTATTTCATGGAATGGAGCTTGGGGATTGAGCGACAGTTCGGGAATACGGCGAGCGTGAAGGCCCAATACGTCGGGACGCGTGCGGTGAACCAGCCCTATGAGACACAGGTGAATGGCTACCAGACCGTGTGTCCAGGATGCTTCACGCCGTTCCCGTACAGCCAGCCGATCGATCCCCGATTTGGCGCAGTGACGCAGCTCTCGACGGGAGCGAACAGCCACTATGACGGCCTTCAACTCACGGCCATGAAGCGAATGGGGCATGGCTTGCAGGGACAGGTCAACTACACGTTCAGCAAGTGCATGGATGAGGTATCGAACGGAGGATTTCTACAGTTTTCAGCGGGCGCCGTTCTTTCGCCGCTGCCAGGGGAGCTGGCCCGGAATTACGGCCCTTGCGATTACGACATTCGCCACAATCTCGACGCTCAGTACGTTTACGAACTGCCCGTCAGGGTGCGGAATCACCGGCTGGGCTGGGTAGTGAATGGCTGGCAGGTCTCGGGTACCGTCTTCTGGCACAGCGGAATTCCCTTCTCCGTGCTCAGCACGCCCTACTCAGCGAACGGCCAGGGCATCGTGCAAGGTGGTGGACCCCAATTTGCGAGTGTAGTGCCGGGCGCACCGCTTTACGACCACCACTCGATTCCGGGCGTGACGCAGCCGGGCACGATCCAGTGGCTCAATCCCGACGCTTTTGTGTCGGCCGTGGATCCGAGCACCGGCGCATGTGATGGCGGCGACAGCGCCGCAACCTGCCAGTTCGGCAGCCTCGGGCGCAACGCGCTACGCGGGCCGCAATTCTTCTGGAGCGATTTCTATCTCACAAAATGGTTTCAGTTGTCGGAGCGGGTGAAGCTGAGAATCGACGGGCAGTTCTTCAATGTGTTCAACCATCCGAATTTCGGTTTGCCGAGCATGGTGCTGGCGGGAATCCCCGGCGAGCCTTCGACGCAGACTGGGTTCGGTGCACTGACCTATACGACCGCACCGCCCACAGGCCTGCTGGGTGTGGGCTTGGGAGGCGATAGCGCGCCACGCATGATCGCGCTTCAGGCGCGCCTGGAGTTTTGAAACCACCCGGTGTGGCCATCACCCCAACGGCACGGCGAATTTAGGACAGCGCCTGCTGTATGGCCTGCTGAAGTTTCGCAAGGCCGGCGCCGACGTCTGCGCCGAGGTGAACGCGAAGCGCGCGGCGGCTGCGATCGGCAAGCACCTGGAAGTCGCCGCGGGCCTGCGCGGCCTTCACGATGCCAAATGTGTACTTCTGCCCCGGCACAGGGATATCGGCGCCGTCGTCGCATGTGATCTGCAGGAAGACGCCGGAGTTCGGGCCGCCCTTGTACGCCTGTCCCGTGGAATGAAGGAAGCGCGGGCCAAAGCCGAGGCACGTGGCGACGCGTTTTTTGCCGCGGACGGCGTGGCGAATCGATTGGAGCTGGGATTCGTGCGCGTCGTTCATCTGGATGTAGCCGAGAACGGCAAAGTAATCTCCAGCGTGGAGCCGATTGAGATGCGCGCGCAGGTAGCCGACGAGAGTTGCGTCGCCGCCCACAGCCTGTTTCAACGCGGCAGCATTCTTTGCGTCGGTGAAAAGCTTGATGCCCGCTTCCTGCAGGACCGGAGATTCGGGCGGCAGCGAGCCCTTCTCCTCGTATTGGGAAGTGAGCTTCTTCGTTTCGATCTTGCTGGCCTCGACGTCGGGCTGGTTGAACGCGTTGATGCCGATAATCGAGCCCGCCACGGCCGTGGCGATTTCCCAGCGGAAAAATTCCTGAGCCACATCGTAGATATCGGGCACGGCGATCCGGACGACCGGCTGGCCCGCTTTCTCGAGGGCGTCGATTGCAGCATCCTGCTTCGGATCGGGCGCTCCGGCAAGGCGCAGGTAGGCGAAGACGCGGTCGTTGCCATACACATCCGGCGAAGCGAGCTGCTCGCGATCGACCGGAATGATGCCCTTCCCTTCTTTTCCCGTGGACTCGGCGATCAATTGCTCGAGCCAGGCGCCCAAATCACCGATGCCGGGCGAAGTTACGATGGTGAGCTTGTCGCGGCCGTTCTTTTGCGCCGTGCCAAGAATCGCGCCAAGGATCACGCCGGGATTCTCGTCCGCCGGGACGACGGAGGCGCAGGCGTGGGTCATCTGGTCGGCGAGATCGAGGAACTTGTGGATGTCGACTCCCTGAATCGCGCCGGGAATCATTCCGAAATCGGATAGCGCCGAATAGCGGCCGCCGATGCTCGGCAGGCCGAAGAAAATGTGGCGGAAGCCGCCTGCCTCGGCGACTTTCTGCATGTGCGAGCCCGGATCGGTGATCGCAATGAAGTGCTTGCCGGCCTTCTCCGCGCCGACGGCCCTCGACACGCGATCGAAGAAATACTGTTTGAAGATGTTGGGCTCGAGCGTGCTGCCGGATTTGCTGGATACGATGAAAATCGTCTTCGCGATATCGATCGTGGCCTCGAGCGCCGAGATCTGCGCTGGATCCGTGGAATCGAGCACGCGCATTTCCGGAAATCCCGGAATATTGCCGAACGTGAGCTTGAGAACCTCTACGCAGAGGCTCGAGCCCCCCATGCCGAGAAGCACGGCATGCTTGAATCCAGCGTCCCGGACTTCGCCGGCGACTTCCTGAAACTTGGCGCGAGAGGCGAGCTGCTCTTCCGTAATCCCGAGCCATCCGAGCCATTTGCTTTCGTCGGAGTTGGTCCACAGGGAGGCGTCGCGCGCCCAAAGCCGCTTCACTTTGTTATTGGCTTTCCAATCGGCAAGCGTGGCGCTGACGGCTTGCGCGAGAGCATCCGGCAGGCGATAGCTGAGATTCGTCGAGGCGCTGGGCGCGGCTTTCGCCACTCGATTGTCGATGGCGGCGAGCAGCTTGTCGAAGGCATCGGCGAAAAGCTTCACGCCTTCGGCGGTGAGCTGATCGGTGACGGCCTTGATCGAAATCCCGGTGCGCGCGAGATCGTCCATGGTCTTTTGCGCGACGTCGACCGCTTCTTCGAGGCTGGCGCGTGGGTGGCCATGGTCGCGGAACGCGTCGAATGTAGCGGGCGGAATCGTATCGACCGTATCGGGCCCGATGAGTTCCTCGACGTACATGACGTCGCGGTAGGCCGGATTTTTCGTGCTGGTGCTAGCCCACAAGAGACGCTGCGTCTGCGCGCCGCGCGCGGCGAGCCCTTGCCAGCGCGTGCCGCTGAAAATGTTCTTGTACGACTGATATGCGAGCTTCGCATTGGCGATCGCGATTTTGCCCTGCAGGCTGCGGAAAAGTGCCTGATCGGAGGGATTCTTCGCTTCCTTGATTTTCGCGTCGAGCAGGCTATCGGCGAGCGTATCGATACGACTGACGAAGAAACTGGCCACACTCGCGACTCCACTCGGATTGCCGCCCTTCTCCACAAGGGTCTCGAGCCCGGCGATGAAGGCTTCGGCGACCCGCTCATAAACGTCCTGCGCGAAAAGGAGCGTGACATTGATATTGATGCCGCGGCCGATCAATTCGCGGATCGCGGGAATGCCCTCGGGCGTACCGGGAACCTTGACCATCAGGTTAGGCCGATCGACGGTTTTCCAGAGACGAACGGCTTCGTCGATCGTTTCCTGCGTCTTGAACGCAAGGTAGGGAGAAACCTCGAGGCTGACGTAACCGTCACGCCGGTTGGTGCTATCGTAGACGCCTCGCAGCGCGTCGGCGGCGTCCTGAATATCGCGAATGGCAAGGTGCTCGTAAATGCCTTTGGCGTCGAGGTCCTTGCGCTTCGAAAGTTCTTCGAGAGTCTTCGAGTAGTCGGTGCTCCCGGCGATAGCTTTCTCGAAGATCGCGGGATTCGAGGTCATGCCGCGAAGGCCATCTTCCTGGATCAGGCGGCCGAGTTCGCCCGTCGTCAGCAGGTTGCGGCGAATGTAGTCGAGCCAGACAGACTGGCCGAAGTCGACTAACGCCTTCAACGGATTGATCGTTTGTGTGGATTCCCGGGCGCCGGCAGTCGGATTGGCAGACATTCTTTCCTCCTCTTGGCGCCCCTGGCCCTCATGGCCGGGACGCTCGCTACAATTCTCATCGACGCAGCTGTGATTCTACTCCACGCATCCGTTCGGGGCGAATTTTTCGCTGTTCGGCATGGGCAAACGGATGTGAATGCCTCGTGACATTAAGAATCCCTAATCCAATCAAATGCTCGCCACGGATCCGCCGTCCACGCGGAAATTTGATCCGGTGATGAAGGTCGCCTGATCGGAAGCAAGAAAGATGACGATTCCCGCAGTCTCGTCTGACTTTCCCGCGCGGCCGAGAACGATATTCGGACGAAACTCGCGCAGCAGAGCTTTTTCGGCTGCATCCACCGTAATGCCGCGAGCGCGAGCCTGCTCTTCGAGCATTCCGTCCAGGAGCGGTGTGCGAATGAAAGCGGGTGAAACCGTATTCACGAGAATGTTGTCCTTCCCGTAGGCCTTCGAGAGGCTTTTCGTCAGGCTATTCATGGCGGATTTGGAAGCGTTGTAGTGCGGCATCACGGGATCGGGCTGCACTCCCGACTCGGACGAGATGTTGATCACGCGGCCCCACTTTTGCTTCTGCATATGCGGCAGAGCGGCGCGCGTGGCACGAACCGCGGAGAGAACGTTGAAAGTAAACGCCCCGAGCCATTCCTCGTCGGTCAGTTCCTCGAAGGAAGCGAAGCGGCCCACGCCGCCGGCGTTATTGACGAGCACGTGGATCGTGCCGAAGCGCGCTACCGTCTCGTCGACGACGCGCTTTGCGCCCTCGGCTACGGCGACGTCGGAAGCGACCGCATGAACCGTGGCGCCCACGGGTGCGCCAGCGCGAAGCTCCGCGGCCGTCTCATCCAGTTCTTTCGCGTGGCGGCCGTTAATGACGACATTGCATCCCTCGCGCACGAAGGCAGCGGCGATCGAGCGCCCAATTCCTTTGCTCGATCCGGTGACGGCAACAACTTTGCCCTTGAGGCCGAACTCCATTTCGTTTCTCCTTGTGCGATTGGATGAAGCCGGGTGGCAAACGGCTTCACTTTGCTTTACAAACCGGCGTCAAAATGACAAGCTCCAGACGCACGACACTCCCGATTTCGGCAGGGACGGCGATGAAATTATATACACCCCGCGAGGCGGCCCAGGTCCTGGGGATCAGCTACCCCACACTTAAGCAGTGGATTTACAAGGGGAAGCTGGGGACGGTGAAGACGGCCGGCGGCCATCACCGCGTACCGGAAAAGGAAGTGGATAAATTTCTCTACCGCGCGTCGGAGCAGGGCGAGGTCAGCGAGCGCCGCACGAATTACCGCAGGATCAGCGGCCGGAATCAACTTGTGGGGCGCGTCACGGACATTAAGATGAGCGGATTGATCGCGCAGGTGAGCCTCTCAATCGGCGGGCAGCATATCACTTCAATCATCACGGCCGATGCCGTGCGGGAAATGCGCCTGAAGGTGGGCGACAAGGCGGCGGCGCTGATCAAGTCCACCGAGGTCATGATCGTCAGGCCCTGAATCTCTTTTCTTGCTTGGCATGCTCAGCGGTTCGCACTGAAAACCTAGACGTCACGCCGGCCCATCGGAACCGCCGCTCCACCCATACTTGCGCAGCAGGCGGAGCGGGCGCAGGGCCACATAGAGCGGGGCGAGCGGGCCGGGAAGCCGCACCATCTCCCAATCCTCTTCCGCGGGGGCTAGGGCAAGGCGAATCGCGTAACGCCAACCGGCGAACGCCCCGTTGACCATGCGCCGGCGGAACGAAAAGCGCCCGGCCGAGCCAAACCCGGCCTGATCGCGTCGCAACACCCTTTGCGTCACTTCCGAGGCGAGCTCTGCGGCGACGCGGTCCTCGCGCACACGCGCACCAATGTCATCGGGCAGCCGCGCGTCCAGGATTTCAGACGCGAGAGCCAGTCCCAGATAAAGGATGCGCCGCGCCTTCCAGGAATCTGCCCGACCGCAGACCGCATTCCAATCCAGCCTCGGGCACGCGCGAATCAGCTCCGCAATATCGGCAATCCACGAAATCTTTTCCCAGAAATCCTTTGATCCGTGAATGCAGAGCATCACAAGCGCATCTTCGGGCGCAAACGTGCGGATCTCGTGGCCGCTGAGATACGCGGGCACCAGGCAGCGCGAAAGATCGTCTAGATCGGGCGGTACCGGAAAATGACGGAGAGTGCCCTCGGTATGAAGCTCGAGCACCATCCGGCGCGACGGATCACGATACTGGTATTCACCCGGCACCAGCGCGGAACCGGCGCCGACAGAAAGAACCCAGGGGAATTTGGGGCGGTAGCCGAGGCCGGTAACGATCTCGTTTGCGCGAGGCATATCGCGCTGCCGCACGATGACATCGAGATCTTCGAATTCGCGAAGGGTGAGGTCCTCATACGCCTGCACCGCGATCACCGGACCCTTGTAAGGCACGGCGGAAATCCCGGCCTCGTGAAAGCGCTCCATAAGCTGGATGAGCTCGGCGGTGAGAATCAGGCATCGCCCTGTGTTTGTGCGAGCGGCATCGGCAAGGAGCTTCAGCTGTTGCGGGGGCGCAACGTCCGCTGCGCAAGCGGAAAGATGGCGCGCGAGGAGCGGCCTGAGCGAGTTTCGAGCGGCCTCGGCAAGCAGATAATCCCAGTCAAACCGGAGGGCTGCGAGTTTCCGAATTTCCTCCGCGAAGCCGGGCGGGAGCTGCGTCCGAGCGCAACAGAGGAGCAGGCGCTTTTCCGGGCAGATGGTTTCGCGGATGGAACTAGCCATTCGAGTGAGCCGGCAGCGGGCGCGAGAATTCTACGACACACCGGCCGGATGATTCGAGGATTCTTGGCTTGAGAGGGGGACTCTCGCCGCGGCACGTCCTACGGCACCGCCGCGGCGAGGGGAACCTGAAAAAGAGCGACTAAGCGGCCATGCTGGCCGACCACGGACCTTCCATATTGATTTTGCGTCCGATTTTGGAGAGCTGTGAGCGCAGGCTTGTTGGATCGAGACCGGCGCTGGCGCAGACGCGATTGAAATCGTTGGTTTCGTCGAAAAGAAACTTCTGGGCTTCGCGCCGTTCGCGCAGCGTCCCGGTGCGCCAGTCCTCCAGCGCGCGCGTGACGACGGCGGTCCAAAGATGCCGCTCGGCGATGCATTCCTCGGTGACGTCAGACTGCGAAACTCGAACCTGATTCTCAGCTCCCATGCTCGCTTCCCCCTTGCCGCTGCATTTGCAGCCGGCCTCACACTTGGGGAAAGCATACGAATGGCCAAGATGCCCGGCGCTGGCCTTGGATCGGAGATGGGATACAAATGACGGGGCACAAGCGGGTTACGGGACTCATTAGAACCTACTGATCTCGAAATGCGCGCGAGCATGTGTTTCGCCTACGCGCAGTTGTTCCAGACGGGCGCAGAACTCCCGGAACGAACCGGCGGAGGCGACGCTGAAGAGCCGGTCAGTTGGCGGGCACAGAAAAGATGTCGCGCAGCTTTGAGGCGAGTGTAGCCAGGGTGAATGGCTTCTGCAGAAGCACGGCGCCTGCGGCGAGTGCTCCGCGACGCACGATGGCCTGATCCGTGTAGCCAGTCATGTAGAGGACTTTGATTCCTGGGCGAATCGCATTCACGCGGTCTGCCAGTTCTTTGCCGTTGATCCCGGGCATCACCACGTCCGTAATGAGCAAGTCGATGGCGCCGACATGCAAAGCAGCCAACTCAAGGGCGGTATGGCCATTTTCAGCCACCAGAACCTGGTATCCGCTCATTTCGAGATACTCGCGGGTCAGGTCGCGGACACCCTTCTCATCTTCGACGAGCAGAACGACTCCTGAACCGCGCGGCATCGCCTTGGAATCGTCGATCCCAGCGTGAGTCGTGGGAGCAGTCTCTTCCGCGATTTTCGGGAGGTAGATTTTGAAGGTGGTTCCATGGCCCAGCTCGCTGTAGACCCAAATATAGCCGCCGCTCTGTTTGACGACGCCATAGACGGTCGCAAGGCCGAGTCCTGTGCCCTTCCCCTTTTCCTTGGTGGTGAAGAATGGCTCGAAGATGTGCGCTTTCGTCTTTTCGTCCATGCCGCAACCATTGTCGGTGACCGAGAGGACGACGTATTTCCCGGGCGCCAGCGCGATGGTCGGGTGGGAAGTCGCAGCGTCGAGGTCGACGTTGGAGGTTTCAATCGTAAGCCGCCCGCCATCCGGCATGGCGTCGCGTGCATTCACGGCGAGGTTCATGACCACCTGTTCGATCTGGCCGCGATCGGCCTTCACGAGCCAAAGATCGGGCACTGTCGACGTGACAAGGTCGATATCCTCGCCGATCAAGCGGCGAAGCATTTTTTCCATTTCGCCGACGACGGTATGCACGCTGAGAACCTTCGGCTCCATGATCTGCTTGCGGCTGAACGCGAGGAGCTGGCGCGTAAGAGCCGATGCGCGCTGCGCGGCCGTCTGAATCTGCTCCGCATTCCGGTGCAAGGAATTGCCGGCCGGAAGGCGCTCGGCCAAGAGGTCGGCGTAGCCCTGGATCACCATGAGGAGGTTATTGAAATCATGCGCGATGCCGCCGGCCAGGCGCCCAACAGCTTCCATCTTCTGCGCCTGACGGAACTGCTCCTCGAGTTGCTTGCGGTCTGTGACATCCAGCGCCGTGCAGATCGCGCCCTGGACTTGGCCATTGGCATCGCGGAGGGGTTCGATATGGCAGGCGTAGGAACCGTCCTTCCATTCGAGAGGGAACGTCCTCGGCTCACCGGAGATCGCGCGATAGGTCGCCGCAATAGGGGGAAATGTGCGCTCTGAAGTCTCGAAGTAATCGGGGAGAAGCGTTCCCACAAGTTGATTCGGCCGCAGGCCGAGACGCGCCAGGCCGGCGCCCAGAATCGAAGTGAAACGCAGGTCTTTGTCGACGGTCCAAAGCACCGCGGGCAGCTGTTCGATAAGGACGCGCAGGCGCGCGTCGTTCTCCCGCCTCGCTTCTTCTGCTCGCTTTCGCTCGATCGCGAGGGCGATCTGGCCGCCGACGGAATCCAGAAATTCAAGGTCCCGCTGCATGTATGCGTTTTCGCGCTCGTAATCCTGGACGACGAGCACGCCGATCTTCGCTCCAGGCGTTCGCAGAGGAACTCCAAGCCAGGAGCGCGAAGGGGTACCTTCCAGTTCGATCTCTCCCGCATCGATCAACTGGCGGCATCGCTGGGGGGAAATCAGCATCGGCTGGCCGGTGCGGAAAACATAAGCCGTGCAACTTCGCCCCATCTTTTCCGGACCGGGTTGCGGGTCGCAACGATCGACAAAGAACGGAAACTGGATCATGGCCGCCTGGTCGACCAGCGCCACGAAGCAGTTGTCGGCCGGAACAACTCTGTTTAGTGCTTTATGAATCAGGCGAAGGAGGTCGTCGAGATTGTCCGTCACGCTCATCGCGTGCATGATTTCCGTGGTGGCCTGGCGCTCGAGCTCCGAGCGTTTGCGGTCGGTGATATCCACGGCCGTGCCGTCGTGCGTGACGATCGCGCCGCTCGCGTCGCGCAGGGCGCGGACGTTCATTGAAATCCATATGTGGCGGCCGTCTTTCCGCAACATGTGGCATTCATAGCCTTCCAGGATGCCGTCCTCTTCAAGCCTTCGCTTCAGGTCTTTGCGTTCCTCGGGATAAACGTAGAGTTGGCTGGCGATGTCCTGGACGTCGCCGATCATCTCGGTGGGTGAAGAGTATCCCGCAATTCGCGCCATCGCCGGATTTACGGTGACGAATCGTCCATCCGGCGTCGATTCGAAGAAGCCTTCGACGGCGCTATCGAAGATTCGCCGATACTTCTCTTCCGCTGTCCGTTGTGCCTGCTCCGCGCGGAGACGTTCGGTGACGTCTTCATACATCCCGAAACTTCCAACGGGCCTGCCGTTGACCACGAGCGGCACGCCGAGAATCTGCACGTCCACGAGAGACCCGTCGCGATGCCGGCGCTTCGCTGCCACGCGAACCACTTCCCCGGCCCCGGCGCGGGCGATCAAGGCGACCATCTCCTCGCGCTGCCCCACCGGCGCCGTGATCGAATCAAGCGTCTTCCCCCGAATTTCAGACAGGGGGTAGCCGAACAGGCGCTCGAAGGCGGGATTGCACATCTGCACCTTGCGATCCGTATCCACCGTGACGATAGCAAGGGGATTATTCTGGGTGAGCGCATGGAGATAGGCAGTGTGTTCCGCAAACCGGCGCTCGGCCGCGCATCGCTCTGTGATGTCCTGAGCGATCACGAGGCCCGCGGGCCTTCCACCGAAAGACATCGCCTGGCTGGTGATTTCCACGTCGAAGATCTCGCCGTTCTTTCGCCGGTGCCGCCATTGGCCGCGGGATGCCAGGGGCCCTCCGTTTTGGCGGACCGATGCGAGAAACTTGGGCACGTCCTCCGGCGGGCGAATATCCGTCACGCGCATACGGAGGAACTCTTCTCGGGAATACCCATATTGCTGGATGGCCGCGGCATTCACTTCGAGAAAAAATAGGGTCTCGCTGTCCGCCACGTACATCGCGTGGGGGTTTTGCGAGAATAGCAGTTCCAGATTTATGTCAGAGGCGAGACGGGTATTGGGATGCACCGAATCAGGGGAGTCCAGTTTGGAACCCGAAGCCGACACCGTTCCCCGGTGCGTAGAGACAGGCCGGCCTTTTGGCCGCTTCGAATGCAGCTTGGAGGGTCCTCTCGACATGTGTATCTATCTTAGTGAGTGCGTCGTGCCGGGAGCAGGAGGAACCACTCCGCCGCACCAAACTCCACCCTTCCCATATAGATATAGCGGGCATGGGGGGAGCGGCCAACGGTACGTTGGTACTAAAAGAAGCGCCGTTGCCCATTTGATGACTATTTCGGTGATGGCGCGAGGGTTACTAATGGCTCACCCTTCGTCGGACGTTCGATGGTGAAGATCGGGCGAAACTTGGATAGGGCCGATGGGCTTTTGCACACCGGCCTCCCTGCGGTTAAGATGAACGAGAGGCATACGGGCTCGTGAAGCAGACCGAAAAATCGTCGAGCGCTGCCAAGAAAGTCGCGGAAAAGCCGGGCGACGAGATCGAGAGTCTCGCACTGGCGGAGCATTCGAACCCATTCGAGATTCTCGGCCCACACTGGATCGCACGTGGGGAGTCTCGCTCGCTGGCTATTCGTGCGTTTCGTCCCGGCGCCCAACAGGCGGCCGTTCTTTGGGGCCCCGATCGAAAGCCATACCCGGCGGCGCTGATTCACTCGGATGGCGTGTTCGAGGTGATCCTGCCGGCGGAGACACCTGATCTCCGTGAGGGCGCGCCGATTTCTCCTACCGCTTATCGCTTGCAGTTCCGCTTCGCGAGTGGCGCCAAATTCGAAACCTATGATCCCTACGCATTCCCGCCAGTCCTCACCGAATACGACCTGTATCTTTCCGGCGAGGGCACTCACTACGAAAAGTACGAAAAACTCGGCGCCCACATCCGCGAGGTAGCGGGAGTGCAGGGAGCGCATTTCGCCGTCTGGGCGCCCAACGCGCAACGCGTAAGCGTCGTCGGCGATTTCAATCTCTGGGACGGGCGCGCCAACCCGATGCGCAACATGGGGCCCACCGGCATATGGGAAATCTTTATGCCCGGCGTCGAAGAAAGCGCGCTCTATAAATTCGAAATACTCTCTCGAGTGGGACATCATCTCGGGTTGAAGTCGGATCCATACGGCTTTTCGGCGGAGATGCGGCCGAACACGGCATCCGTCGTCTTCGACATCAACCGGTACAGGTGGAACGACTCGGCGTGGTTGGCGGATCGAAAAGCGCGCGATTGGCAGCACGTGCCGATGTCGATTTACGAAATTCATACCGGAGCCTGGAAACGGAGGGAGAAAGAGGATTATCGGTGGCTTACCTATCGCGAGCTGGCCGCCGAGCTTGTGCCCTACGTCAAACAGATGGGCTACACGCACGTCGAGCTGATGCCGATCATGGAGCATCCCTTCGACGCGTCCTGGGGCTACCAGACGGTCGGCTACTACGCGGTGACGAGCCGTTTCGGCTCGCCATCCGATTTCATGTATTTCGTCGACCGATGCCATCAGGAAGGCATCGGCGTGATTCTCGATTGGACGCCCGCACACTTTCCCCGCGATGGACACGGACTCGCATTTTTCGACGGCACACATCTCTACGAACATGCGGACCCGAAGCAGGGCGAACATCCGGACTGGGGCACGCTCGTCTTCAACTACGGGCGCAACGAAGTGCAGAACTTCCTGCTATCGAACGCGCTCTTCTGGATCGACAAGTATCACATCGACGCGCTGCGCGTGGATGCAGTCGCCTCGATGCTCTATCTGGACTATTCGCGCAAGGCCGGCGAGTGGATCCCCAACATCCACGGCGGGCGCGAAAACCTGGAAGCGATCGCCTTCATCCGGCGTCTCAACGAGGTGCTGCACCAGCGGCATCCCGGCGCGCTGACCATCGCCGAAGAATCGACGGCGTGGCCGGCGGTATCGCGACCCACGTACGTCGGCGGGCTCGGCTTCGATCTGAAATGGAACATGGGCTGGATGAACGACACGTTGCGCTATATGTCGCTCGATCCGCTGTACCGGCAGTATCACCACGGCGAGCTCACTTTCTCGATGCTCTATGCGTTCCACGAGAATTTCGTTCTTCCGCTGTCGCATGACGAAGTGGTGCACGGAAAGCGCGCGCTGCTCGAGAAAATGCCCGGCGACGACTGGCAGAAATTCGCGAATTTGCGCCTTCTTTTCGGCTATCAATTCGCGCACCCGGGCAAAAAGCTGCTTTTTATGGGGAGCGAGCTCGGGCCTCGAAACGAATTCTGGGAAGGCGGAATGGTCGAATGGCCGCTTGAGGCTTCGCCGCCGCACCAGGGCATTCAACGGCTGCTCGGTGACTTAAATCGCCTGCACACCCACGAGCGAGCGCTGCATCAGTTGGACTTCGAATCGTCCGGATTCGAATGGATCGAGGCAAACGATGCGGCCGCCAGCGTGATTTCATTCTTGCGGCACGGGCGCGATCCCGAGGACTTCGTTCTGGTGGTATGCAACTTCACGCCGGTGGTGCGCGAGGAGTACCGCGTGGGAGTGCCGCGGCCGGGCTACTATCGCGAGATTCTGAATACGGATTCGAAATACTACGGGGGCACCGATCTGGGCAATGCGGGCGGAGTCAATGCCGAGCCGATCCCATGGAACGATCGGCCGTACTCGATCAAGCTGAAGCTTCCGCCGCTGGCGGTCTCTTACTTCAAACCCCACCGCGACTAACGCCTAAGAAATGGAGGGCAATCCGTTGCCGAATTGCCCCTCATTGAATCAAGCTTGCTAAACTACGCGGCGGTGAGAGCCAGCTCCTTGGGTTCCTCGAGCGTCGCCGCGGGCCAACTCTTGAGCTCAGGCATGCAGTGCTTCACGAAGGTCTTCAGGTTGCGGACTGATTCCTCATAAGGCATGCCGCCGAAATTGAAATTCGGCATGATGCCCTGCATGTCGATGATCTCTTTCGTCTTGGCGAGTTTGTCCAGCACCTGCTTCGGCGTGCCCCACGGCATCAGCTGGATGTAGTCCTCGACCGCCTTATCCGCGCCAATCTCCCTGAGGTACTTGCTGAGATCAGCGTACCGCTCGTAGCTCTTCGTATGATCGAAATGCTTTCCGAGCATTTCGTAGTGATCGAGAGCTTCGCGATAATTCGCGGAGAGATATTTGCGGGCCAGCTCTTCGGCGCGGTCGGCGCTTTCATCGACAAAGCAAAAGCCCGAACAGAACGGCTTTGGCGCCTCGACATTCGGATGAAACTGCTGCCACGACTTGTGATACAGCTCGAAATCGGCCTTCACGAGATGCCACGCTTTCTGCACGATCACGAGCAGGCCCAAGCCGAGCCGCGCGCATATCGGAACTGAGTCCGTGGAGGCTGCAGCCGCGAACGACCGTCCCTTGAATGATTTGAACGGCCGGGGGCGTATCTCACGGCGCGGCTGCTTGACGGTGGCGCCACCCTCCATGAATCCGGTTTCGAGAGCATCGAGCACCAATTGCGTGTACTCATCGAAGCGGAGCCGGCCCTCGTTTTGATCGATCCGCAACCCTTCAAATTCGCGGCGGGCAAGTCCGCGGCCCACGCCGAGGATGAAGCGGCCATCCGAGTAGTGGTCCAGGAGAGAAATCTGTTCGGCAAGGCGCATGGGATCGTTCCATGGCACCACGATAACCATCGAGCCGAGCTTCACGCGCTTCGTCTTACCGGCCAAATAGGACATCAACTGCGGAACGTCCGGGCTGATCGAGTAGTTGTCGAAGTGGTGCTCGGTCGCCCAGATCGAATCCATCCCAAGCTCTTCGGCCATCAGGCAATTGCCCAGCTCCTCGCGCATGAATTGCCTGTCCGAATATCCACCCAAGTGTTGAAATCCGGAACCGTAACCCACATGCATGTCTGTTCCTCCCTATGATGGCTGCCAGAAAAGCGGCTCTCTCCGCGCATCCCCCAATTCGCGCGACTATATCAAAATACGCCCAATCAGACCAAGGCATCAAGTCAAGCGTTCGGAGTGCATTTGAATGCGCGAATCGGGCGCCCCAAGAATCACAGCCGATGTACAATGATTGAGTTTCAAAACCAAATCGAAAGTTCCAACCGAATCCATGCCGAAGAACCAGCAGCATTTTGTGGCGATCATTGGCGGAGCCATATCCGGTTCCGTGGCTGCGGAAATACTGGCGGACCGCGGGATCCGCGTCGCCGTGATCGATCAGAACAAGCGGCCCTACGGGAAGATTGAAGACGGATTGCCGCGATGGCACGTGGAGCAGCGCAAGCAGGAATACGAGCGAATCAATGCGCGGATGCGTAAAGCGAATGTTTCGTTCGTTCCGTGCACCAAGCTCGGGCGCGATATCGAGTTCGAGGATCTTTGCAAGAATTGGGGCTTCTCCGCAATCATCCTGGCAAACGGGGCGTGGCGCGACCGGGACATCGGCATACCGGGGGCCGACAAATTCCTGGGCAAGGACCTGGCGTACCAGAATCCTTTCATCTATTGGTACAACCACAAGAATGAGAAGGAATATGCCGGCCCGAAATACGAGACTCCTGATGAGGCCGTGGTCGTGGGCGGCGGCTTGGCCTCGATCGACGTGGTGAAGGTGCTACAGCTCGAGAATTACGAGCAGGCGATGACTAGTCGCGGCATTGAGACGAACATGCACGAGCTCGAGAAAGGTATTCCGGCCGCCTGCAAGGCGCACGGAATCAAGCCGGAAGATCTCGGCGTCAAGGGATGTCTCTTGATTTACCGGAGGCGCGAGCAAGACATGCCGCTGGCTCAGCCGCCGGATAACGCAACAGCGGAACAGATTGCCAAGACCGAGCAGGTGAGGCAGAAGATGCTCAAGCTGGCGCGCGACCGGTATCTATTCCGGTTTCAAGAGCGGAGACTGCCGTTGGGCTTCGTCGAAGAGGCTGGGCATGTCGTCGGCCTGCGGGTCGGCGAAACGAAAGTCGAAGGGCGCAAGGCCGAACTGATTCCCGGCTCCGAGACCGTGATTCCCACTTCGTTGGTCGTCTCGTCAATCGGCTCGGTGCCCGAAAAGATCGCGGGCGTCAACATGAAGGGCGAATACCTCACGTTCATCGATGAAGACTTGCCACGGTATTCCGAAAGCCAGCACGTTTTCGGCGTGGGAAACGTGGTTACCGGACAGGGCAACATCCGCGTCTCGCTGGTGCACAGCCAGAAAGTGACGAATCACCTGGTCGAAAACTACTTGGGCATCGGCGATCGCGACGGAGATCTTTCCGAAATGTACGAGGCAGCAGAAAATCGCGCCGCCGGGCAGACGCAAGCGATCGAGAAGCGCATCGAGGCCCTGCCCGGCCTGTCCGATGCCCAAATCGCGGCCATCGAGAAACGCATTCGCGATCTACAGGAGCGCGCGGGCTATACCGCCGATTACGATTCGTGGGTTGCGAAGGTCACTCCGCCCGACTTGGAATAGCCTCCGCATCCTCGCGACTGGCTCCGGGCGATCACGGGAGAAATGCCGCCCGGAAGAAGCTATTGCTGTGGAGGCTGCTGCATCATCAGCATGGGGTTGAAGGGCTGCGGAGTGCCCACGATTTTGTCCTTCGCGTCGGTAATGACTTTCGTCAGCACCATCGAAGAATCCTTGCCCTGATGCTTCACGAGGCCGAAGGGCGGCACCTTGGAGCTTACCCACGAGTCGCCTGAGCCATCCTTCATTCGGTAGTGCTCGCATGAGAATGTGCCGGCGGGCGTCGTGACGGACTCAGTGCCCACGTCTTCGGCGAGGTTTCGGATGTCGGAGGGCGTGGTGGCGCCGCCGCTGGCATGGCCGCCAGCCTGCATCGGCATCTCCATCGGCGGTCGACCTGCCATCTGCATGATCACCTTCTGTGCCGACGCTCCGCCCGGAACGATCAGAACCTTCATCACCATTTCACCCATTGGTCCGGCAGCCGTCGTCCATTCCATCCAGAAGCCGTCCTTGCCATCGACAGATTCTTTGCCGACGATCGTGTATTCGATGGACATCTTTTGGCCTTCCGCCGGTTGAATGTCATACGCCGCGCCCGAACCGACGACTGGACTGAAGACGCCGCTCGGCAGCGATCTCTGGCGCATGCCCATTCCCATCTGAGCGCCCGCCGGAACCGCCGCAACCGCGAAAAACAAACAACACACGCTGAATGCCAGCGCTTTCACGTTTTTCATGACACTCCCCCGTTTTCCCGAAAAGATCAACAGATACAGGCCGAATGCCGCCATTGTAACCTGATGGGCCCCGTGCGCAAGAGCGCAACGGAGAACGCGATACCTTAGGCCAACTCCCTGTATGTGATTAGACGAATGCGGTGATGATCGATCGCCCGACGAACCTGCGGCGCAAGCAAGCCGCCCAGCTCAACCTCGCGCTCGCTCTGCAAGCGAGAGCCCGTTCGCGCCAAGTCTTCGTCGCAGACGCCTGGATGCAGCATGATTTCTGTTCGCCCTTCACTGATGGCGTCGATCAGATGACACAGCGCCTCGGCTCCGAGGCGTCCCGTGGCCGCGACGCCCAGAAAAGTATCAGGAGAGCGCAGGCCATGCTTTTTCGCGATCGAAGAGAAGTTCGCTGAGAGCAAGCGAACGGCCGCGACGGCCGCAAGTTGTTTCGGCGACGCGCCAAACTCGCCGCACATCATCCTCCAGGAGTCGCCAAGATACTCCGCCGGCTTGCGCACTCGGGTGATCCCGGCTTCCGCCGCCACTTTTGCGAGCGCCTGCATGACGCGAGGATGCGCGTGCGTATGCTTGTGCGTGTCGAGGTGCGTCGGCTCGATTCCTGCCGCGCGAATCTTCCCGATTTGGGCGTGCAATTCTCGCTCGATGTCTTTTGGACGAATGGCGCCCCAGGTGACTTTTGCCGCAAACTCGCCGAGAGAAGAAGGCAGGCGGCCATTCGCCTGGACGAGCGAGGAAATCTCTGCCGGGGGCGCCACGGACACGCCACCTACAAGAACAAGATGGCACCCAACGCCCAGCTTCGGGTTTGCACGGGCGCAGTCAACGGCGTGATCGAATGCAGGTCCGTTGGCCATCAGCGTCGCGCTCGTGAGAACTCCGTCGCTATAAGCGCGGATGATTCCCTCGTTCACGCCTCTCGTCAAACCAAAATCGTCCGCGTTGAGAATCAGCTCTTTCATTTCCCTGTCTTGTTAGGAAATCTGTTTCAGGAGAGCAGGAAATATACCACCTGGAGACAGAAACAGACACCGAGCACTTTCCGCGCCACATCGATGCACCAACAGCGAACGAATTATGAATGCTCTGTAAAAGTTTTCAACAGTTCTGTTGAAATCCGTGTGGAAAAGCATCCCGCGAGTGCAAGAATCGCTTGTGAGAGCTGCGCTTTGTAGCTCTTTGCACAACTTCTTGTGCAGTCGCAATCGGCGATCGCAGTGTGAAAGAAAATTCCTGCACGGAAAAATCTCGTTCGGGAAAAGACGGCCTATCTAGTACCAGTGCGGCGGAGGTTCGAGCTTGATCGGCACCGATTGTTCGCTCTGTGTAATATCGTACCACTTTCCGTACGTATGCCATCCCTTTGCAATCACTTGAATCAGAATTTTCCCCTGCGGAATTTCGGGAACTTTCACCGAGCCGTCCTGATTCGTTTTCAAATCCAGTTCTTCGAGCTTTTCATGGCGCAGGAGTCCGCCCGACGTGTAATAACGGACATACACGCTGGCGTTGCCGACGGCTTTGCCGTTCGGATCGGTCACCTGGATCTTCAATCGTGTCATTCCGGGATCAGTTTGTTCGTTGGCGGAGGAGCCAGAAGATTTGTCGCCGGAATTCGAGTGATCGGGCGCGGCCGACGGAGTTGAGCCGTTCGATTGCGCCGCCGCAATTGTCGTGGGGGCAAGAAAAGCAGCGGCCAGGATCGCGGCGTTGAAACAGACACCGAGCTTGCGAGGAACGTGTGCCTTCATAGCGCCTCCCCTTTTACTCCAATTGCGGGGACGGCTCAAGTCCCACATGTGTAGGAATGCCGGATCTACGAGGATCGTAACAGTCGCTCCTAGGATCGCACCGAATCGGCGATCCATCTGAGATACCCGCGCGCTCCAGCCAGAATCGGCAAAGCTATGATCTCGGGCTCATCGTAGCTGTGAAGCTGCCGAATCTTCTTCTCGAGCATGGCGAACCGGCGCCGCGAAGTTTTGATCACAAGCAGAAATTCCTTCGCTGACTCGATTCTTCCCTTCCATCGATAGATCGACTGCACGCGCGCATCGAGGATGTTCACGCAGGCTGCCAATTTCTGCCCGACCACGGCTTTCGCGATGCGCCGGGCCTCTTTGGCCGAGCCGCACGTCACCAGCACGATCAGTTTGTCCGTCATCGCCACCTTTACTCTTGAGCCGCGCCCTGCTGTGATTACCCGATACTTGCCCCTTGCGAGCCAAGATACAATAGCGGCCCATGGCTGGCCAAACGATCCATTTCGGAACATCCGGCTGGCGCGGCATCATCGCCGAGGATTTCACGTTCTCGGGCGTGCGCCGCGCTTCCACCGCGATCGCCGGCCATCTGCGAGCGACCGCGAAGTCTCCCGTGGTGATCGTTGGCTACGACACGCGATTTTTTTCCGAAGAGTTCGCGCGCACGGCGGCGGCGGTCCTGCGTTCGCACGGCTGCCGCGTATTCATCTGCGGCGCGCCGACGCCGACTCCCACCATCGCGCACGCCATTATCCACGGCAAGCTCGATGGCGGGGTGAACATCACGGCGAGTCACAATCCGGCGCAGTACAACGGATTGAAATTTTCTGGCGCCGACGGCGGTCCGGCCCTGCCCGAGATCACCAAAGACATTGAGAAGCGCGCTGCGGCGATCAAGGAAGAATCGGGTAACCATCACGAAATCCCCGACGATTTCGAGCGGATCGACCCTCGCGAACCGTACTTCGAACAGCTCGAACGAATGGTTCGGTTCGATGTAGTGGCCAAAGCCAAGGGAAGCTTTGTTTGCGATGCGGTCCACGGCTGCGGCGCGGGCTGGCTCGACAGGATTCTCGCCGAGCACGGCGCTGCGGTGACGGCAATTCGCGGCGGGCGCGATGTGCTCTTCGAAGGCACAGGTCCCGATCCATCGGAGGAAAATCTTGCGCCGCTGCGAAAGGCGGTCGCGGAAAAGAAAGCGCTCGCAGGACTGGCCACGGACGGCGACGCGGATCGTTTCGGGATCGTCGACCGCGATGGATCGTTCGTTTCGCCAAATCACATTCTCGCGCTGGTCTTCGATTACCTCCTCGAGACGCGCGGATACAAGCTGGGCGCTTCGCGCAGCGTCGCCACGACGCATCTTCTGGATGCAGCAGCCAAACTGCATGGTGTGAAACTTTACGAGACGCCCGTCGGATTCAAATATGTAGGCCCGCTCCTGCGCGAGGACAAGATCGCGCTCGGTGGCGAGGAAAGCGCCGGGATGACGGTCCGTGGCCACCTCCCCGAAAAGGACGGCATCCTCGCATGCCTCCTGGTAGCCGAAATGATTGCGGCGCGGCAATCCTCGCTCGCCGATCAGTTGCGCGATCTTTTCCGGCGCGTGGGCCGCGAGTTCTGGCCGGTGCGCCTGAATCTGCACCTTTCGGAGGATGCGCAGGCCAAGCTGCCTCAGCGTCTGAAATCGGATTTCAAGGAGTTTGCGAGTAGGCGCGTGGCAAAGGAAAACAGGCTGGACGGCTTGAAGCTGATCTTCGAAGATGGCGACTGGGTGCTGATGCGGCCGTCAGGCACCGAGCCGGTGGTGCGAATCTATACCGAAGCTGCCTCGATCGAGGCAGCAGAGAAACTCGCCGAACAGGCGCGCGCGTGGATCACACAATGATGAGAAATCCCATGGAGAAGCAGCCGCCGACCTTCGCGGAACACTTCCGCGATTTCCTGCGGCGGAATCTCAGCTGGTTTATCGCGGCGGGGCTCGCGCTGCTGTTGTTGCAGGACGTCTTCGGGAATCATGGCGTGCTGGCCATGCGGCGCTCGCAACAAGAGGCGCGCGAGGTGCAGAAGCAGATCAATCAGATGAACGAAGAAAACCGCCAGCTTGAAGCCAAAGTGAAGGCGCTCAAAACGGATCCGCAGGCAATCGAACGAATCGCGCGCGAAGAGATGGGTCTGGCGCGGCCGGGCGAATATATTTTCAAGATCCCGCCGAAGCCCAGCGACGGTTCGGCGACGGCGCCGCCATCTCAGACGAACGCGCCATCCAAACAGCCTTAATCCAAACAAGCTGGCAAGCTAACCTTCGGCAGGAGTTCTCGTCGAATTCCCAAATCTTTCCGAGCGCATGCGGCGCAGCCACGCCCACAGTTCGGGGCCGCGCCCTTTGAAGCGCGTTCGTGCGATGGAGAGGAGCAGCATCGCCAAAGTGATTTCGAACAGGCCCAACGTCGCGCCACGAATGCCCTGCGACTCCTTATCGAAGAGTGAAAAACAGCCATAAACGAAATCCATGTGGACCCAATAGACGAGAAGCGAGGTTTGGCCGAGCTGAATCGACGGACTGAATCCGATCACGCCGAATCCCCACCGGCACCACACGTAGCCGGCGAGCACGATCAGCATCACGAGGCCAACCCGCGCGAGAAAGAAATTGGGGCTCGTGTGCCAATAGTCGTACACGGCGTAGAGCTGAACCGGCCGGGCATCCAGCCATCGCGAAAGAAAAATCAGGCCGCCGCCGCCCGCACCGAAAAGAAACATCGCTCGCCCGGGATTCTTCATGGGCCATTCGCTGAAAAGGAGGAAGCCGATGGCCAACCCGGCAAAGGCAAACGCGGACCACGGGAATATCGGAAACAGCCACGGCTGCGGCGAATTGTAAATGTGCACGCCGTTGAAATAGGATTCGAGATACCAGGGCAGCCAGTGCGGGCGCCAGGTTGTCCAGACCATCGGCGTCGTGAGCGCAATTCCGAACGCCACGCCGGCCGAGACGACCGCGCTTGCCGTGCGGCCTCGCACGATCCAGCAAAGAACTCCGAGAAATGCCACCGAGAGGCCAATCAGGTTCAGGATATCCACGCGGAACAGGTCCGTCCAAGGCGCTACGGTCCAACCGAGCACGAATTCCTGGATGCGAAACAGCAGCCCCAGGGCGAAGATTTCCCCGCCGCGCCGGACCATGCGCAATGCGATGGCATCCTGCGTGGCGCCTTTACGCCGCATGGAATCGGCCACCAACGCGCATGTGATGCCGGAAAGAAATATGAAAAGAGGCGCGGGAATCGTGCCGCTGAACTGCGACCAGCGAAAGAATGAGGAGTCGCGCGCCGGGCCGCCGAGCCAGGCATCGTAGCAGTGCACTTCGAACATCCCAAAGCATGCAAGACCGCGAAGCCAGTCGAGGTAAGCGAGTCTTGTCTGGGGCCGAGGCATCGAGTCGTTCCTCACAGCATGGCCGAGCCTGAAAACCAAATCAAGCCCTTACAGATATGGATGGCCGCTAACGTCCGGTAGAATCGTTTTCGATGCCACCCTCTTCCAAATCGAGCCAGATCAGCGCGATGGCCGTCGGCACCGTCTGGGCCGTCGTCGTGGCCGCCGCGGCGTTTCTGGGTTTGCGGGCGGGATTCAGCGGGCGGCATTTCGCGACCGCACTTGGCATCGCCGCAGCGCTCTTCGCGTTCGAGCTGTTTCTTGCTCTACCGAGCGTGCAGGGCGCGGTGATCGCATCTTTCGGGAATCGGGGCGGCGTTTTGGCGCCGGTCGTGCCGCTCTTCGCCGTGCTCGTGTATTCCGGGAGCGTCGCGGGTGGCTGGCCGATGATGCTGGTCGGCGCGGCGTATGCCGTGATTCCGGCGTTGTTGCTCGCGAGCAGCAACGGCAAAGCCCCTGGCACTTGGGAGGACTACGCGGCGCTCGTGGTCCTTTGGCTGCCGGTCGAATTTCGCTGGATGTACCGCCTCTTCCCTTACCCGCCGCCGCTTACCCACACTCTCACGATCCTTATGGCGCTCGGCACGGGCGTTGCGGCTTTCGTGCTGCTGCGGCGGATGCCCGGCGTAGGGTACGCGCTGGAGTGGCGGCGCGGCTTCGCATTCCATTTCGGATTCAATTTTCTCGTATTCTCAGCGATCGCCATCCCGCTCGGCCTCAAAATCGGCTTCCTGCATTGGAAACCCGCGCTGCCGGCGATCCGGGCGATTGCTCTTTCGGGACCAATCGGCGCTGTCCTATCCGCGGCCGGCATATTGCTCTTCACGGCGTGGCCGGAGGAGTTCTTGTTCCGAGGCTTGCTTCAGAATCTGCTTTCCAAGAGCTTTCGGAGCGAATGGGCTGGGCTGATCGTAGCTTCGGTAATCTTTGGTTTATCGCACATCCTGCACGCGCCGTTTCCGAACTGGAAGTACGTCTTCCTCGCGACGATCGCGGGATTCTTCTATGGCCGGGCGTGGATGAAAACGGGTTCGCTCGTCCCGGGCGTGCTGATTCACGCGGCCGTCGATACGCTGTGGCACATCCTGTTTCGCTAGGTGGAGGGCATCCAATGGAACTGCGCGGCGATCACCTGCGCCGTTTGCGGAGTCCGAGCTTGCGTCCAAGGACAAACGCCAGGTTCACACCGACCAGCGAAGCAACAAACCACAGGGCAGCATGGGAGGCCGGCATCCCCTGCTGGTACGCGCGATAGCAGTAGAAAGCGACGAAGCCATCCACGAGCACAAGCAGCAAAATCGAGGGAGCGTTCACTTCACAATACCGGCGAGCGGGCTGGACGCAGTCGCGTAAAGCTTCTTCTCGATTCGCCCGGCCAGAAATGCCTTCCGTCCTCCTTGGACGGCGTCGCGCATCGCCTCCGCCATCAGCACCGCGTCCTGCGCGCCGGCAATCGCCGTATTCATCAGCACGCCATCCGCGCCCAATTCCATCGCGATCGCCGCATCCGATGCGGTGCCAACGCCCGCATCGACGATCAGGGGAACTTCGGTGACCCGCTCGCGCAGAATTCGCAAGTTGGCCAGGTTCTGAATTCCCATCCCCGAGCCGATCGGCGCGCCGAGCGGCATTACGGCCGCCGCGCCGGCGTCAATCAGTTTGCGCGCGGCGATCAAATCGTCGTTGGTATACGGCAGCACCACGAAGCCTTCCTTCACAAGCATCCTCGTGGCACGAATCAATTCCTCGGTGTCGGGGAAAAGCGTCTGCTCGTCGCCGATCACTTCGAGCTTCACCCACTCCGAAAGCCCGACTTCGCGCCCAAGGCGCGCCGTGCGGACCGCGTCGTCGGCCGTGTAGCATCCGGCGGTATTCGGCAGGATGAAAAGCTTCTCGCGGTCGATGTAGTCGAGAAGCGATTCCTTTGTCCGGTCGGTGAGATTCACGCGCCGCACTGCTACCGTGACCATCGCCGCGCCCGAGGCCGCGTGCGCTCGCGCCATCTCCTGAAAGCTGCGATATTTCCCGGTCCCGACGATCAGGCGCGAAGCAAACGCGCGCCCCGCAATCACCAATTGGTCTGCCATGTGGGCCTCTCCCCGGTCATTGTAACGCCCGCGCGCACGGAACGCAGCGGAACTACACCGCTCGCTGCGGCTTCGGCTCCTCCACGTCCGCGTACATGCGCGCGATCACATCCTGATAGCGCTCTTCGATCACGCGGCGCTTCAGCTTCAGGGTGTACGTGAGGGCGCCATCGCCGTAGGTGAAATCCTTTTCGAGCAGCGCAAAGCGTTTCGGCTTTTCGTACTGCGCGAGCGACGGCGTGAGCCGTTCGATCTCGTGGGCGATCAGATCGCGCACCCACGGATCGGACAGCATTTGCCCCGGCGTCAGCGCGTCGCGGCCAGCGTCCCTGGCGGCGGAAGCGATCGTCCCGAAATTCGGAACGATGAGCACGGAAACGAATTTGCGCCGGTCGCCGACCACCATCGCATTTGCGATGTAGGGTGACGTCTTCAGCGCGTTTTCGATCGGCGCGGGGGCCACGAACTTGCCGCCCGCCGTCTTCAGCAGCTCCTTCTTGCGATCTGTAATCGTGAGAAAGCCTTCCTCGTCGAGACGCCCGATGTCTCCCGTGGAAAACCAGCCATCTGCCGCGAGCACTTCGCGCGTGGCATCCGGTTTATGGTAATAGCCCTGCATCACGCACGGCCCTTTCACGAGAATTTCGCCGTCTTCCGCGATGCGAACCTCCACATCGGGGATCGGCCGCCCGACCGTCCCGATTTTATTCGAGCTTGGCGAGTTCGCCGTAACAACCGGCGAGGTTTCCGTCAAGCCATAGCCCTGAAATACGGGCAGCCCCACGCTCCAGAAAAATTCAGCAAGCTCCGGTGCGAGGGGCGCGCCTCCCGCGGTCAACAATCGAATCCGGCCTCCCAGGCCCGCGCGAATCTTCGAAAAGACGGCCTTATCCGCAATGTCCCATTCCAGCTTCAGGCCTGTGGATGCGCTCTTGCCGTACGCGCGCCACGGCACCGATTTCGCGGCCACACGAATCGCCCAATCGAAAATCTTCCTTTTGATCCCCGTCGCGCGATGCCCCTGCTCGATCACGTTCGCGTAGATTTTTTCGTAAAAGCGCGGAACCGCGCCCATCACCGTCGGATGAACTTCTACGAGCGCCTGCTGCACCGTTTCCATCTGCTCGACGTAGACGACCGGCACGCCGTGGAAGAAGAACGCGTAGTCCATCGTTCGCTCGTAGACATGCGCCAACGGGAGGAACGACAGCCCCACGTCGGACGGCATCATCTCGTAGCCTGCGGCGCCATCGAACGCATTCGATGTGAGGTTCGCGTGGCTCAGCATCACGCCCTTCGGCTCGCCCGTTGTGCCCGACGTATAGATGATCGTCGCAAACTGCTCCGGCCTCACTTCGGCCGCCCGCCGGCGATACTCCTGTATCTCTGCACTGCCGGTCGCCGCAATCAATGCATCGTAGCGGAGACTCTCGCCCTGCAGGTCGGCCGGCGGCGCGACGGAAATCACCTGCTCGAGCGCCGGCAGGTTTGGCCGGCACTCGGCGATTTTTCGCGCCTGCTCTTCGCCTGAGGTAAACACCACGCGCGCGCCGGAATCTTTCAGGATGTACGTGATGCGATCGACCGATTCATGAAAATATACAGGAACCGTAACGCCGCCGGTCCCTTGAATCGCGAAATCCGCGACGTGCCACTCAGGACAGTTCGGCGCGAATACTCCCATGCGATCGCCGGAACCCACGCCGAGTTCCACAAGCGCTTTGGCGACGCCCGCAATGCGGCGCAGGAACTCTTCCGATGAAATCGTCTGCCACCCGGCGGGAGTGCGGTATATCTGCGCGCGTGAACTGGGAAAACGCTCCAGCGCGTCGAGCAAACATCGCGGGAGTGGCGGGTACTCCGTCGGCATGGGAGCACTCTAGCCTATCGCCGCCGCGCGGCGCAATGCAGCGCTGTGAAAGCACGGTCGCAATGCGTTAAGATGCGCACGAAGGCCGTTCATGCCCCCTCTCATGCCAAAGATCGAAGCAGAAGACGCGACCGGCTACCAACCCATCCGCGCGCCCCGCGGCACGTCCATCTCGTGCAAAGGCTGGCAGCAGGAAGCGGCGCTGCGCATGCTGATGAACAACCTCGATCCCGAGGTTGCGGAGAAGCCGCAGGAGCTGATCGTCTACGGCGGGCGTGGTAAAGCGGCGCGCAACTGGAAGTGCTACCACGCAATCGTCGCCTCGCTGCGCGCTCTCGAAAATGACGAAACCCTGCTCGTGCAGTCCGGCAAGCCCGTCGGCGTATTTCGCACGCACACCTACGCTCCGCGCGTGCTGATCGCGAATTCCAATCTCGTCGGGCAGTGGAACGACTGGAAGCATTTCGACGAACTCGACCGCGCGGGCCTGATGATGTACGGCCAGATGACCGCCGGCAGCTGGATCTACATCGGCACGCAAGGAATCCTCCAGGGCACCTACGAGACGTTTGCCGCAGCCGGGCGAAAGCATTTTCAGGGCGATCTCGCCGGAAAACTGATCGTCACCGGCGGCATGGGCGGGATGGGCGGCGCGCAGCCGCTGGCGGCTACGCTCGCCGGCGCGGCATTCCTGGGCGTCGATGTCGATCCGGAACGAATCAAGCGGCGCGTGAAGACCGGCTATTGCGATGTGATGGTCAACAATCTCGACGAGGCTCTCCGCATCCTGAAAAACGCGGTGCGCAAACGAGAAGCTACGTCGGTAGGGCTTGTCGGCAATTGTGCGGACGTGATTCCCGAGCTCGCGCGACGCGGAGTCGTCCCCGATCTGCTCACCGACCAGACCAGCGCGCACGATCCCATCGGCGGCTATATTCCACAGGGACTCAACGTGGCGCAGGCCGCTGAGCTTCGCAAGGCCGATCCCGCCGGATATCGCAAGCGCGCGCTCGAATCGATCGGCAAGCACGTCGAGGGCATGCTGGCGCTGCAAAAGCTCGGCTCGATCACCTTCGACTACGGCAACAACATTCGCACGTTCGCCTTCGAGCAGGGCGTGAAGAACGCCTACGATTTCCCCGGCTTCGTGCCCGCCTACATTCGCCCGCTGTTTTGCGAAGGGCGCGGGCCATTCCGCTGGGCCGCCCTTTCGGGCGAGGCGTCCGACATTCACCGCACCGACGAGCTCGTGCTCGAAATGTTCCCGCACAACGAAATCCTCTGCCGCTGGATCAAGCTCGCGCAAAAGCGCGTGCGTTTCCAGGGGCTGCCGGCGCGCATCTGCTGGCTCGGCTATGGCGAGCGCGATAAATTCGGCCTCGCGCTCAACGATCTCGTGGCGCGCGGCGAATTGAAAGCGCCGATCGTGATCGGCCGCGATCATCTCGATTGCGGCTCGGTCGCGTCGCCGTATCGCGAGACGGAAAGCATGCGCGACGGCTCGGATGCCATCGCCGACTGGCCCTTCCTCAATGCGCTGCTCAACACCGCGAGCGGCGCGAGTTGGGTCTCGATTCACAATGGAGGCGGCGTGGGCATCGGCTACGCGCAGCATGCGGGCCAGGTGCTCGTCGCGGACGGCACGAAGGAAATGGCCGCGCGCATCGAGCGCGTGCTTACCAACGATCCCGGCATCGGCGTCGCGCGCCACGTCGACGCCGGCTATCCCGAAGCTGTCGATTTTGCCCGAAAGTCCGGCATCAAGATCCCGATGGATTGAGCTCGATCGCGATTGGAAGTGATGGCCAACTGGCTGATCACCGGCTGCTCGGAATTGCTCACACTTCGCGGCCCCGTGCCGCGGCGCGGGCGCGCACTCGGCAATCCAGGCATGATCCGCGATGGCGCGCTGCTGGTGCGTGGCGATCGGATCGCGGCCGTCGGACCGCGGCGCAATATCGAGCGTTTGCGCGAGGCGCGAAACGCGGAAAAGCTGCACCTCGGCGGACGCGTCGTGCTGCCCGGGTTCGTCGACTCGCACACGCACCTCATTTTCCCGGAATCCCGCGCCGCTGAGCACGAGCAGCGCGTCGCCGGAAAAACATACGAGCAGATCGCGCGCGCGGGCGGAGGAATTCGCTCCACCGTTGCCGCGCTGCGGCGGGCCCGTCCCGCGGCGCTGATCGCCCGCGCTGCGGCGAATCTGCGCGAGTTCGCGGCGCACGGCACCACCACGCTCGAAGCCAAGAGCGGCTACGGCCTCAGCTGGGAGAGCGAGCAGAAGACGCTTGAAATTCTCCACGATCTGCATCAGGCGCAGCCCCTTGATATCGCCTGCACGTTTCTCGGCGCTCACGTGGTGCCGCCGGAATTTCGACGCCGCCCCAATGCGTTCGTCGACCTGATTGTGAAGCGCTGGATTCCAGCCGTTGCGGCAACGGGCCTCGCGGAATTTTGCGACGTCTACTGCGACCGCGGCGCGTTCACCGTGGCGCAGGCGCGGCGGATTCTCACAGCCGGCAGGGCGTGCGGCCTCGTGCCGCGGATTCACGCCGAGCAACTCGCCCATACGGGCGCCGCGCGTCTCGCGATCGAGATGCAGGCGGCCAGCGCCGACCATCTCGAGAAGATCGACCGCCGCGATATTCGCGCCCTGTCGCTTTCTGGCGTCGTGTGCACTTTGCTACCGGGCTGCTGCTTTCATCTCGGCCTCGCCCACTACGCTCCGGCGCGCGCGCTGATTGACGCTGGCGCTATCCTCGGTCTCGCCACCGATTTCAATCCCGGCACCAGTCCCACTCTCAGCATGACGATGATTCTCTCGCTGGCATGCGGGCAAATGCGCATGACTCCCGCCGAAGCGATTGCGGCCGCGACGATCAATCCGGCCTATTCGCTGCGCCAGCAGGATCGCCTCGGCTCACTCGAAGTCGGGAAATATGCGGACCTCGCGGCCTTTGACGTGGCCAGCTACCGCGAAATTCCGTATTATTTTGGTGTGAACCTCTGCAGCCTGACCATGAAGCGCGGCGTCGTGATCCATTCCAAATGAAACCGCTGGTCGAATGTGTTCCCAATTTTTCCGAAGGGCGCGACCCGGCCAAAATTCAGGCCATCCTCGCGGCCATCCAGACGGTGCCGGACGTGTTCGTCCTCGCGCACGAGAGCGACATCGATCACAATCGCAGCGTCGTCACGCTGGCCGGCGCGCCGGAAGCAGTCGCGGAAGCGGCGGTGCGAGCTGTGGGCAAAGCCTCCGAGCTGATCGACCTCACGCGCCAGACGGGCGCGCATCCCCGCATCGGCGCCTCGGACGTGGTTCCCTTCATCCCGGTTCATGGCGTCACGCTCGAGGATTGCGTCGCCCTGGCGAAAAAAGCGGCGCGCGAAATATGGCAGCGCTATCGCGTTCCGGTTTATCTCTACGAAGCCGCGGCGCAGCGGCCCGACCGCACGAATCTGGAAAAAATTCGCAAAGGCCAATTTGAGGGACTGCGCGAAGAAGTGCTCACCAATCCCGATCGCGCCCCGGATATCGGCGAGGCGCGCCTGCATCCCACCGCCGGCGCCACGGTCGTCGGCGCGCGCAAGTTCCTGATCGCGTACAACATCAACCTCGACACGCCCGACGTCGAGATCGCGAAAAAAATTGCGAAGACGATCCGTTTCTCGAGCGGCGGCTTGCCCTTCGTGAAAGCCATGGGTGTGGATCTGCGCGCGCGCAACCTCGCCCAAGTTTCGATGAACCTCACGGATTTCGAGCAGACGCCGGTGCACGTCGTCTTCGAGACGGTAAAACGTGAAGCCGCCAGGCACGGCGCAGGCATCGTCGGCAGCGAAATCGTCGGCCTCATCCCCCGCCGCGCCATCGAAATCACGGCTGAGGCGTATCTCAAGGTCGAAAACTTTTCGCCCGCTCAAGTGTTTGAGAATCGACTGGAAGAAGCGCTTCTGGCCGCGCAGGCCGGATCGTCCGGCAGCTTCGCGGCGCTGGCGCGGCCGTTTCTGAATGCGGTTGCGCGGCCGAGCCCCACGCCCGGTGGAGGTTCCGTGGCGGCTCTGGCGGGCGCGCTCGGCGCAAGCATCGGCCAGATGGTCGCCGGGCTCTCGCGGAAAAAGAAGTCTCTCGCGGGATACGCCGCGCCCCTTGAAACCGCGCTCGCCGGTTTCGATGCAGCAGCGCAGGAATTGACGGCGGCTATTGACCGCGACGCGTCCTCCTACGAATCGGTACTGGTGGCGCACCGCCTGCCGCGCGAAACTACGGAGGAGCAAAAGGACCGCGACCGCGCCATACAGCGAGCATTCCAGAGCGCCGTGGAAGCGCCGCTCGAGATCGCGCGAAAAGCGGCGGAAGTATTCGAGAAGCTCGGGCAACTGGAAGCGATGTCGGCCCCGTCTATGGTTTCAGACGTTCGCGTCGGCCGTATGATGGCTGCCACAGCGGTGCGGGGCGCGCTCGAAAACGTCCGAATCAATCTCGAATCGGTCACGGACCCGGCGTTCGCCTCCAAAGCGCGCTCCGAAGCCGGATCGCTGGCCGCGCGGATTGCAGAAAATCCGGTCACAGCCGATAGAACGTAGGGTGCAGTCTGAGGGACAAGACGTGAGAAAGCTAATTCGCAACATCGTCGCAACGGCTCTCCTATTCGCCTCAATGTTCATTCTTCCGCTGCCGAGCTTCGCGGCTTCGCTCGGCACGGACATCATCGGAATGTTCCCGAAGACCGTGGGAGAATTCGCCTATGCCGACATGAAGGCAGCCCGGAAATTCTCGTGGTTCCCGCAGCTCCGCGAACAGCTCCTGCCGAGCAAATTCCGGCAGTTCGAGCAGTTTCTGCGGACCGCCGGCGTCGATCCCGATACTCAGGTGGACGAAATCGCCTGGGGCGCAATCAATGGGGGAAAGTCAGGCGGCGAACAGATCCTCGGCGTAGCCCTGGGATCGTTCGACCCGTCTTCCAATGAGGCGCGCTTCAAGCAGCAGAAGATGCCGATGACGGATTATCACGGTTACCATCTCTACGCTTTCGGCAGCGGTTCCGGCCCGGGCGACATTTTGTTCACCTTCATCGACGCCAATACGGCGGCATTTGGCGTCCGCGCGGCAATGGAAAAAATGATCGACGTTCGCACCGGCGTTTCGGAAAGCCTGCTCACAAACGACACCCTATTCCCGCTGATCAACGAAGCCGACGGCACCGGCATCATTTGGGCCGTGCTCGATCGGAACTATACGCACATCGCCGTCCAGCAACTATTGCCCCAGGCGGGCCAGTTTCCGCAGGCTGCCGCGATTATCAACCGGATGCATGCGATGACGATCAGCGTGGCTGCGGATAGCGGCATCGATGCGCAGTTCCAGGCCGTGTGCGACTCGACCAACGACGCCAATCTCCTCGCCGCGGCTCTGCAGGCCGGAGTCATGTACCGGCGGTATCAGGAGGCGCAGGGCCAGCCGGCCCTTGCCAGCGCTCTCGATCAGGTGAGCATCACCCCAAGCGGTGACCGCCTCAAAATCGACGCGCCCGTGAGCCAGGATCAGCTATTGTCGTTGATTCGCACGCGCGCTTTCGCGGTGCCGATGTAAGGGGATGCAGCGGGGATCCTGCCCTGCCGAATATGCGCGCGGCGCGCTACGCCTTGTGCTTCACCGCGCGGTAATACTTTACCAGCACGATCGAAGGCCGGCCGTCGTGCGTTTCCCGCTGGATGTGATCCACGAGACCATCCTCCACTCTCTTGCCTTCGTGCTTCCCGCCCGGTGCCGCGTCCTTTTTTGAGTGGGAATCCACCGTACCATCCGCGACGGCCGCTGATAATTGGACGCTAATCTCCACTCGATCGGGAAAGCGCGACGCTGTCACGGTCACCACCGGGGGCGCTTTCGGGTCGGGATGCGCGAGAGCGAATACTTCGCCGCAAGCTTCTTTCGTTGCGGTCGCAAGATGTTCTTGTGCCTGCTCGGCGAGGCCGGCCTCTTGAGCAGTGTGCCATGCGATGGCGGCGGCTCCGATCAGGAGCCGGGGATCGTCCTCGAGGACGCTGACGATTTGGACGGCCGGCACCGTATAGCCGGCTGCGGCTCTCTCGTCTCCGGGAGCGGTGTGGTCGGGATCAGTGGGCATCAGAATCGGCCAGCCGGACGTCGCACGCTTCCCGGCAGTCTGGGCAATAGTATAAGCCATCGATGCAGAGGTGCACGTGAGTTTGCGACTGGCAGAAGCAACAATATTTCTCGCAGGTACACTGCCGTTCCGGCTTCTCGCACTGCGAGCAGAGGGTAACCACGGTAGCTCCCCAATTGGAGTTGCGTCCTTGGCCCTATGGTAGGCCCTCTTGGGCGCACGGGCAAGCGCGCCCATGCTCTCCTTGTTTGCAACCAGACAGCACGTACAATGGAGTCCGAAAGCTCGCCCCGAGGAGGCTGCCATGTACCCTGCCGATTATCGCTACACGAAAGAACACCAGTGGATTCAGGTGGCTGGTTCAACCGCAACCATCGGCATCACGGACTACGCCCAACAGGAACTCGGCGACATTATCTCCGTGGAATTGCCCAAGATGGGCTCTCAACTGAAAGTCGGGCAGCTTCTCGGCTCGATCGAATCCGTGAAGGCCGTCAGCGATCTCTTGAGCCCGGTGTCCTGCGAAGTCACCGATACCAACGCAACCCTCAAGAACGCACCGGAAACGATCAACAAGGACCCGCACGGCGCTGGATGGATCGCCAAGGTGCGCGTTGCGGATGCAAAAGAGCTCGACGGCCTCATGGATGCGGCCGCCTATCAGAAATTTACCGAAGAAAAAGCCAAAGAGGCGGCGGGCTAAAGCAACAACGAAGCCGCCCTTACGGGCCCGTCTCGGCAAAAAAAACGGCGTGCATCGCCGGATTGGCCATGCACGCCGCGAGACGTCAGTGAGTTGTTAGCGCTTCTCGTTCTTAGCCTTTTCCGAAGGAATCCCACGATGCGCCTGCATCGAAGACGGTCGATTATCCGTCAGGATTTTCGCGCTTGCCGTGGTCGCTGCCGGCAGCGTGATCTCCCTGCCATCGGGGATCGCCGCGGCGGCGGACTCGGCCAGGCCATCGGGCATCGGTGCATCGACCGGCAAGAGCGCTCCTTCCGCTTCCTTCAGGAACGTTAGACCCGCCGAAGTGCCATCCCAGTCGATCGAGAGGACGTCTCCCAGCATCACCTGCTCCGTTGCGAGCAAGCTTGCCAGCGGATAGACGACGTGCCGTTCGATGGCCCGCTTCAAGTGGCGCGCACCGTACTTGAGATCGGTTCCCTCTCGAAGCAGGAAATCTCGAGCCGACTGCGTGACGCGGAATAGGAATCTTCCCTTGGCCGTCTCGAGCACGCGCTGCTGCACCATCCCGAGCTCGATTTCGAGGATCTGTTCGAGCTGCTGCGAGCGGAGCGGATGGAAGACAACGACCTTGTCAATTCTGTTCATGAACTCCGGCGCGAATTTCCGCTTGGCCGCTTCCGATGCCGTCCGTTCGACCTTTTCGTCGAGCTTCGGCTTCGATTCCGGCCGGACGATCGGCGCGAACCCCAGCCCGCCGGTCATCAATTCGGTGATCTCGCCGCCGCCGAGGTTCGACGTCATGAAGATCATGGTCTGCGAGAGATCGACGCGGCGGTTGTCGCCGAGCGTCAGAGTCGCTTTATCGAGAATTCCCAGCAGCAGCTGCCAAAGCGCGTCGCTGGCCTTTTCGATCTCGTCGAATAGCAGAAAGCTGATCTTGAGCTTGTCCGTGTGATATTGGGCGAGCGCCTCCTGCGTAATCAGCGGGTGCGTCTCGCGGTGCCCCAGGTATCCCGGAGGCGAGCCGATCAGTTTCGCGATCTCATGCGAGTGCTGGAACTCGGCGCAGTCCACCTTGATCACTGCGCGAGGATCGCCGAAGAGCACTTCCGCCGTCGCTTCCACCACGCGCGTCTTTCCCGCACCCGTCGGCCCCAGGAACAACAGGTTGCCTACCGGCCGTCCCGGCGAGTTCAGGCCGGCACGGAACACCTGATACAGGTCAACAACCGCCTGCACGGCTTCGTCCTGCCCCACTATCTTCCGACGCAACCCCGCTTCGAAGTCTCGCGACTCCACGCTGCGGAGTGTCGGGTCGAGTTGTACTGCTTGCGCGCCCATGGTGTTGCTCCCTACCGGAACCTTCTTCCGCCCTCCGGACTGCGCGGCACCGAACGCTCGAATTGATCGAGTTTGATGTCCAGCGTCGACCGCAACAGTCTTAATTGCGTGACCAGTTCCCGGCTTGAATTGGCTCGATCTGCCAGCGTCAGAAGCGGCGGCGACAGGTCGGCCAGGTCCAGGTTAAGGTTTCGTAATGTGCTCATTAGGCTCTGCACGTACATCGACCGAATATCAAAGAGCTCGACACGGCTGTTGACCTGCTCGCGCAGGCCGGACCAGTCCAGATCGAGGAAGGGGTGGTTCCGCGATACTTTGCGGACGATTTCGTCGGTGATACGCGGTCGCTCGCCCAGCCGGGCCAGGTGAAGCTGCTGCACCTTGCCCTGCCGGCGCACGTTGTGAACCAGGTAGTAGGTGTTCCCTTTGCGCCGAACGAAAGCCACAACCGTTCTCCTTCCGGGCCAAGGACAAGGACCGCGTTCAACGGTTTGTAGTGTATGGCCCGTCCACTACACCGTCAATGGTACGATGCTGGCGATGGTAGAAGGTTGCATCGAACTGGTTATTACTCTTGCGGAACCGTGCGGGGGCAGCTACGACGCCATTTGCGGGAGATTTTTCCTGCTTCGATGATCGGATCGATCAACAAAACTTTGCTTCTGTGTTATTAGACGCAAAATTCGCCGCCGCGTTTCAAGGGGGAGTCCACAGAATATGTCTTGGGAGCCGATTTATCGCCTCGTGAAACGAATCCCGCGCGGCCGCGTCACCACCTACGGAGCTCTCGCGAAGGCCTTGAAGGTCCCGGGCGGCGCCCGCGTGGTCGGCTACGCCATGGCCGGCTGCCCGAGCGGTCAGGGCATTCCGTGGCATCGCGTCGTCGGCGCTGGTGGACGCTTGATCATCCGCGAGCCCTACGGCAGCAAGCAGCGCCGCTTGCTCGAATCCGAAGGTGTCGAGGTCGGATTGCGCTCGCTCGACATGCAGCGTTTTGGCTGGCTGCCGAAGAGGACCGCCGGCAAGCGATCGAAGGGCCGTGCCCGCAAACGCAGAAAAGCGCAGTGATTCGCGCTCAACTCTCGATTCTGCGATAGAATTCTTCTTCATAGAAATTGAGGATTCATTCGTGGCTGAAACCGTCATTCAGGTAGAAAATCTGCGCAAGAGCTACGGAGCCGTGGAAGCCGTGCGCGGGCTGAGTTTTGCCGTTGAACGCGGCGAAGTATTCGGCCTTCTTGGGCCCAACGGAGCCGGCAAAACCTCGACCGTCGAAATCCTCGAGGGCCTGCGGACTCCCGATAGTGGCGTCGTCCGCGTCTGCGGCCTCGATCCCCAAACGAGCGGCGAGCAGTTCAAGCAGACCATCGGCGCCGTCCTGCAGTCGACTGCCCTGCCAGACAAGCTGCGGGTCAAGGAAGCAGTCGAGCTGTTCGCCCAGTTCTACCACCGCCGCGCCAACACGGATAAGCTGCTCGCGCGATTCCAGCTCGAGGAGAAACGGAACGCATTCTACAGCCATCTCTCCGGCGGCCAAAAGCAGCGCCTGGCGCTGGCCATGGCTCTGGTGAATGATCCCGAGGTGGTGTTCCTCGACGAACCGACGGCCGGGCTCGACCCGCAGGTCCGCCGCGAAATCTACGACATCATCGAGGAGCTCAAGCGGGAGAAGAAAACGGTCTTGCTGACCACACACTACATCGAAGAGGCCGAGCGGCTCTGCGACCGCGTCGCCATCGTCGACCACGGCCTCGTGATCGCGCTCGGCACGCCCCGCGAGCTCAAGCACAGCTCGGCGGGCACCACCCGAATCGAAGTGCGCCTCGCGCACCCGCTGACGAATGGCCTGCTGTCCGGTCTCGAAGGCGTGGCCGACTGCCGCGAATTCGAGGGCACCTACGTGCTGCATTCGGCGCGTCCGCCGCAGACAATCGTCGCGCTCGTAAAGCAGCTCGAAGCCGAAAGCAACGAACTGCAGAGCCTCGAAATGTTCTCGCCGTCCCTCGAAGACGTGTTCATCGAATTGACGGGGCGGCGCTTACGTGAATAGGAGCCAAAAGCCTTGAGCAGCACCTGGACGCTCACCAAAATGCGCCTGCGCCTCGCGCTCCGCAATCGCGCCTTCTTTTTCTTCAGTCTCGTGATGCCGCTGATCTTCTTGTTCGGCGCTGTCGCGCTGATCGGCCACGGCCGCACCGAATGGGTCGGCTACATCCTGGGCGCGATTCTCACCACAACCGTGATGGGCAGCTTCTGGGGTCTCAGCGTCCAGCTCGTCACCTTCCGCGAGCAAGGCATCCTGCGCCGGTTCCGGCTGGCGCCTTTGGGCGCGGGCCCAATGCTGGCTTCCAGCATCCTCTCCAACTATTTCCTCGTGCTCCCGGTTGTGGGCTTCGAGATCGTCGTCTGCCGCTGGGCATTTCACATGCAATCCTGGGGAGACCTCGGCGCGATTCTCCTGTTGGTCACAGTCGGCTCCGCCACATTCTCGGCGCTCGGGCTGATCGTAGCCAGCGTCACCAACACCATGCAGGAAACCCAGATGATCAACAACCTGATCTGGATGGCGTTCCTGTTTCTTTCCGGCGCCACAATCCCGCTAGCGATGTTCCCCGGATGGCTGCAACGCGTCGCCCTGTTCATTCCTGCGCAATATCTGGCCACGGGTCTCGAATCAGCCGCAACCAACTTGATCACCCGCGCCGAAATGATCACGGATACGACGGCGCTTGTGCTGGGTCTTCTGGTAGCCTTCGAAGTGTCGCGCCAGCTTTTCCGCTGGGAGCCGGAAGCAAAAGCGCCGCGCAGCGCGAAGCTCTGGGTACTGGCCGCCCTGGTGCCGTTCCTGGCCTTTGGCGTGTGGGAAAGCGCAACGGGCACGCGGCTGAATCACATCAAGCAAAACTTCGATATACTCAGCAGCCGCGCGATCACGGAGCACATGCCGGAGGCCCACTAGCCGGTTCGGGCAGGCCCAAGCTCTGCATCCGCCATTACCTCGCCAACATCCAACTTGCATCGCGACGGACTTGCACCCAAGCCGGCGGCTGGCACCCTGATCAGCGAAACATGGAGGAGTGATGAAGGCAATTCGTGTGCATCAGTTCGGCGGGCCGGAGGTGATGCGTCTCGAGGACGTTCCCGATCCCAAGCCTTCGGCCGGGCAAGTCGTCGTGCGCATCCGCGCAGCGGGAGTCAATCCCGTGGAGACGTATGTCCGCGCCGGCGCCTACGCGCGCCTTCCTGGTCTGCCCTACACGCCCGGCTCCGACGCCGCAGGCACGATCGAATCCGCCGGGCCAAATAGCGCGCGCTTCAAACCCGGCGATCGCGTGTACGTTGGCGGCAGCCTCACCGGCACGTACGCGGAGCTGGCTCTTTGCGACGAGCGCACCGTCTATGCGCTTCCCCCAAACGTCTCCTTCGCCCAGGGCGCAGCCGTGCATGTTCCCTGCGCAACCGCTTTTCGCGCGCTCTTCGATCGGGCCCACGCCCGCGGTGGCGAGACAGTTCTGATTCACGGGGCCAGCGGTGCCGTAGGAATCGCCGCCGTCCAGCTAGCGCGCGCTGCCGGGCTATACGTGGTCGGCACCGCCGGCTCCGAGCGCGGCAAAAAGCTCGTCGCGGACGAGGGCGCGCACAAAGTCCTCGATCACTCCTCGCCAAGCCATTTCGATGAGGCTCTCGCGGCCACCGGCAGCCGCGGCTACGACGTCATCATCGAGATGCTGTCCAACGTAAACCTCGGCCGCGATTTGCCGCTGCTCGCTCCCAAGGGCCGCGTAGTCGTCGTCGGCAGCCGTGGCCCGGTCGAGATCAATCCGCGCGACACCATGAGCCGCGATGCTTCGATCCTGGGCATGAGCCTGCTGAATGCGTCGGTCGAAGAGCTGGCCCGCATTCACGCTGCCCTGGGCGCTGGTCTCGAAAATAAGACGCTTCGCCCCGTGATCGGCCAGGAAATCCCGCTCGCCGAAGCCGCGCGCGCCCACAAAGCCGTGATGGAATCCGGCGCCTACGGCAAAATCGTCCTCGTGCTATAGAAAAAAGTCCGGGGTCGCATCCATCGAATAAGGAGGAACACCATGCAACGAACCGCAACCGCAGTCTGGAATGGCACTTTGAGAGAAGGATCGGGCAGCATCTCCACGCAGAGCGGCGTCCTTTCGAGCGCACCCTATTCCTTTGCCACGCGCTTTGAAAACGGCAAGGGAACGAATCCCGAGGAACTCATCGCGGCCGCCCACGCGGGTTGTTTCACCATGGCGCTCGATGCCCAGCTCGCCACCATGCACTTCACGCCGGAAAAGCTCCAGACGACTGCCACCGTCACCCTCGACAAAGTCGATTCCGGCTGGGCTATCACGAAAGTCCATCTCGATGTAGCCGCCCAGTTGCGCGGCATCACCGCCGCTGCCTTCGAAGCGGCAACCATCAGCGCCAAAGAAAATTGCCCCGTATCGCGCCTGCTCAAAGCGGAAATCACGATGACCGCTCACCTGGAACAAGCGGCATGATTCTGTCCGTCGTCTTTGGCGTCCTCATCATCCTCAACGTTCTCTGGGAGGCGTTCGAGACGATCATTCTGCCCCGGCGGGTCAACCGCCGGTGGCGCGTCACCGTCCTGTTTTATCGGGCCACGTGGCTGCCGTGGCGGACGATCGCGCGCTGGTTCCGCAAGGTCCGCCCGCGCGAAACGTTCCTCAGCTTCTACGGGCCCCTTTCGCTCTTGACGCTGCTCGTATTCTGGGCCGCGTCGCTCATCCTCGGCTTCGCTCTGCTGTTCTACGGCGCCGCGCACCAGGTCGCCACGCCGCGGGCCTTCGAAACCTGCCTCTATCTCAGTGGGACGACATTCTTCACGCTCGGTTTGGGCGATGTCGTCCCTCACACTTCCGCCGGGCGATTCCTTGCTGTTACTGAAAGCGGCCTCGGCTTCGGCTTTCTCGCGCTCGTGCTGAGCTACTTGCCGGTGATCTATCAAGCCTTCTCGCGGCGCGAGGTCAATATCGTTCTGCTCGATGCGCGCGCCGGTTCGCCTCCCACTGCCGGCGAGCTCCTCCGCCGCCACGCCGAGCCCGACGGAATGGAATCTCTGCAGCGGCTCCTTCACAATTGGGAACGCGCCGCCGCCGAAATCCTGGAAAGCCACGTCTCATATCCGGGTGTCACGTACTTCCGTTCGCAGCACAACAACGAATCCTGGCTCGCCGCCCTCGCCGCCATTTTGGACACATCGGCCTTGCTTATCGCAGGTATCGAAAACGCCTGCGCCCGTCAGGCGCGCCTCACGTTCGCCATCTGCCGCCACACCGTCGTCGATTTGGCTCAGCTCTTCAATGCAGCCCCGCGCGCCGCGTCCGTCGATCGGCTGCCGGCCTCCGAACTTCAGCGCCTTCGCGCGAGCCTGTGCCAGGCCGGCCTCAAGCTTGCCGATACCGAGGCTGCCGACAAGAAACTCACGCAGTTGCGCGGCATGTACGAACCCTATCTCGAAGCCCTCTCGCGATTCTTCGATATGCAGCTGCCCCCATGGATCCTCGCCAAGGAAATCGCGGACAACTGGAAAACCAGCGCCTGGGGCCGCATCACCGGCTTCACTTCCGTCTCGCGCCAGGAGCTTGACGACCACTCCGACTGAAAGCCGTCCGTCACGCTTAACACGTCCCGCGGCTCCCGCGCGGCGCGTAACCGTCGACGGCTTGCCGTCGGTAAGTAGCGCCGACGTCCAGCCGGCTCTCCGGTTTTGTTCGAATGGACAACCGATTGAAATTTCACATCGAGCCCAACAACCAAGGGTGGTCCTGTAGGGGCGCCGCTCGCTGCGCCCGCCTTGCGCGCATGTCCGTCCGCCGGGATCGGAACACATCCCCAGCTCAGCATCGCCAATTTGGCCCTCCCGCATCACACGCGGCTGCATCTGGGCCCAAAGACCCGCGGAATCCGTGTGCTATAATTTCGTTTTCACAGCGCCATAAAAGAATTTCTGTGGCCCGGAGAACCTCATGAGCATCCCGAAGACCGAGAAGATCTGGCACAACGGCAAATTCATCCACTGGGACGACGCCAAGATTCACGTGCTCTCTCACGTCGTCAACTATGGTTCAGCCGTGTTCGAGGGCATTCGTTGCTACGAGACTCCGCAGGGCTCCGCGATCTTCCGCCTTCGCGAGCACATGCAGCGCCTGCTCAACTCCGCCCACATCTACCGGATGGACGTTGCCTTCAATCTCGAGACGCTGTGCCAGGGGGGCCTCGATCTCGTGCGCGAAAACAAGGTCAGCGCCTGCTACATCCGCCCGATCGTTCTGCGCGGCTATGGCGACGCTGGTGTCGACCCGCACGGATGCCCGATTGAGGTCTATCTCGCCTGCTGGGCATGGGGGAAATATCTCGGCGACGAAGCGCTGCGCAGCGGCGTCGACGTCTGCGTCAGCTCGTGGAACCGCCCCGCGCCAAACACGCTCCCGCAGATGGCCAAGGCTGCCGCCAACTATATGAATTCGCAGTTGATTCGCATGGAAGCAAAAGTCAACGGCTACGACGAAGGCATCGCGCTCGACGTGAACGGCTACGTCAGCGAGGGCTCCGGCGAAAACATCTTCGTCGTGATGAACGGCACGATCCACACGCCGCCGCTTGCCAATTCGGCGCTTCCCGGGATCACGCGCGATTCCGTAATGACGCTCTGCCGTGAACTCGGGTTCCCCGTCGTCGAGCAGATGATCCCGCGCGAGATGCTCTATATCGCCGACGAAGTCTTCTTCAGCGGTACCGCCGCTGAAGTTACCCCGGTTCGCGCGGTTGACCGCGTGAAAATCGGCTCCGGCTCTCGCGGCCCCGTCACAAAAAGCGTCCAGGAAGAATTCTTCGCCATCGTTACCGGCAAAACCCCCGACCGTCACGGCTGGCTCTCTCCCGTCGGCGTGCCCGCAGTCAAGGTTTAGCCCTTCGCCTTTGACCTTCCGGGCGCCCCGATCCTCGGTTTGTGAGGGTGGGACCTTTGCTACTTGGCACGAGCGCCAGTCAAACATGCAGCCTCAGACCGCGAGGTTTGGGGATTTAAATGCGGCGCCGCGACTCGCGCCCGAAGTCAGCTTGATAGCCGGGACCGGGATTCCACCCTTTTAACATTGCATCCCAATCAAGTTAGAACTAGAGTGCCGGCTGCCGGGAGGGAGTCAACTGAAGGCCATAGCCGGGCCGACAATGGTTAAAAATCAACCTAGCAGTGGTTATTTTTTAGCCGCATCGCGCTCGTCACCTCTCCCCGAAACGGCAATGCATTGACGCGGCGAGACTTCTTCGCGTAATGGCCCATGGCATCACGATTGCTCTCCTGATTTTAGTAAGAGTGCAAGCCTCATTGGGAACCGCTCGAAAGGAGAAATGAAATGGCAGAGAAAAAAGCAGTGAAGGCTCCGGCTTCCGGCAAGATCAGTTTGAAAGCACCCGCAAAGAAATCCAAAACCCCGGCCATGCCGAGGTTAGCCGCGAACCACAACGAAACGCTCTTGGTTGCCTAGTTCCCTCGAAGTCCGGCCTGCTCTTATGGGCGACCAGCTGAAGTGCCGGCGCAGCGGTACCGACTTGTCCGCGTTGAGGAAAACCGCTGCCCGGCATGGTCGCCGGGGGGAGTTCGCGAAATCGGAAGCTTGCCTCCGAGCGGCCTTACGCTTCTTGCAAAAGACAAGCCGCATCCCGACATTCGATCATCTGACGGTATGGAACGAATTAGGGATGGTTTACAAATATCTCGGCAAGTTCGGACAGGCCGAGAAGTATTACCGCTTGGCATTGCGCTGCGCTCGCCAGTGCATCGAGCATCCTCAGCGCACGTCTTTCCTGGCTAGCATCTACCACAACCTCGGTGGATTGGATCATGCCCGCCGGCGTTTCCGGCGGGGCGAGATCTACGCAAGAAGGGCCCTCCAACTTCGGAGAGAAGTCGAGAGCCCTTCCAGCGGGGCGGTCGCATCCGACATGGTCGCCTTGGCCGCTATTCTCGATGGGCTGCGAAAGTTTGCTGAGTCGGAAAAGCTCTACAACAGCGCCCTCAGAATCTATCGTCGCGCGTATGGCGAAAACCATGCCGAGACCGCGGTCCTGTTAAACAATCTCGCCGCCCTCTATCAAGCCACAAAGCGGCCCCATCGGGCCGAAGCGTTTTACCTCGCTGCTCTGCGAATGAAACGCCGGATTTTGCCATGTTCCCACCCCGATATCGCTGTAACTATGAATAATCTCGCCATGCTCTATCGTTCTCAGGGTAATCGGGACGGCGCGTTGCGGTGGTTCGAAGATGCCGCTGGGATTCTCGCGGTATCTCTGGGCAACCATCACCCCAGTACAAAATTGGTCCGAGGCAATCTTCGCCGGTTGCGATCCAGCAGGCCTCGGTCTTTGACTCTCTTCCCTCCCATCCAGTAGAATCCCGCCTCTGCCCGAGCGCGCCGGAGGAATGTTGTACCGTCTGACACAGAAGCTCGCCGCCGAATTCATCGGAACATTCGTTGTCATATTCGTCGCCGCAGGCGCCATCTGCGCGGATCAATATCTTCGGGCTGCTGCGCAACCCGGCGCGGGCCTGCTCGGCTGCGCCCTCGCATATGGCTTGGCCGTTGCGGTGATGGTCAGCGCGCTAGGGCACATTTCCGGCGCCCATCTGAATCCTGCGGTCACGATCGGCTATTGGGTCACGAGACGGCTGAGCACGATCGATAGCATCAGCTATGGAATCGTGCAGCTCCTCGGCGCCACGGCGGGCGCCTACGTATTGAGCCTGCTGCTTCCTGAATCCATCTGGCGGCCTGTTTCGCTCGGCGCACCCGGCCTTTCCTCCGATTTCACGCGCCTGCACGCCATGGCTCTCGAGGCCGTTCTGACCTTCGTCGTCGTCCTCGTCCAATTCGCCACCATGATTGATGCGAAAGGGGCGCTCCGGCAGATGGCAGGCCTCGCGGTCGGCCTTGCCGTCACGATCGGCTACCTCATCGGCGCGCCTTTCACCGGAGCCGCAATGAACCCGGCCCGCGCTTTCGGACCCGACCTCGCCCTGCTCCCGCATCACTGGCAGAATCATGGCGTCTACTGGGTCGGCCCGTTCTTCGGCGGCATCCTCGCGGCCGTAATCTACGATCGCGTCTTCCTCCGCAATCAACCCGTCTCGTAGACAGGAGTTATAGCTTCGGCACCGAATTTAATTCCACGCAAATTACAGGGCGTAGGTAGCCGTGCACTGCTAAGCTACGATTCGTCAGTTGGCTGCAAACCCAAGAATTCCTCGTCTTTATCCTGCATGAACTGCACAGGTTTCCAAGCTCGGCACCAAGAAACCCGGTTGCCACTATGGAAACCACCTCCCTTGCGTCCTTGCCTCACCATGGAGGCCGATGCTAGCGTGGCTTGAAAGCTTCTCACTCGGGGAATCACGCTATGGCCATTAGTATTGACGATCTCCTGCGCCGCGCCGTCGAAAACCGGTCGTCTGACCTCCACCTCAAGGTCGGCAATCACCCCTATCTCCGTGTCGATGGGGTGCTGGGCGCGATCACAGACGTTCCCCGCATCACGCCGGAAGAGATGCTTTCCATGGCCTTTAGCATGATGACCAACCGGCAGAAGCAAAAATTCAAGGAAACAGCCGAGCTCGACATGGCTTACGGCGTCGCCGGCCTTGGCCGCTTCCGCGTCAACGTATTCCAGCAGCGCGGCAACGTCGGCATGGTCCTGCGCGTCATTCCGACCAAAATTCGCACTCTCGAAGAGCTCGAGCTTCCCCGCGTGCTTGCGACGGTCTGCGAAGAGCAGCGCGGCCTGGTCCTCTGCACCGGCACCACCGGTTCCGGCAAATCGACTACGCTCGCGGCCATGATCGACCGCATCAATTCGTTGCGTCCCGAGCACATCATCACCATCGAAGACCCGATCGAATATCTGCACCGCGACAAAAAGGGATTCATCAATCAGCGCGAGGTCGAGGTCGACACCTCTTCGTTCTCCACCGCGCTCCGCGCCGCCCTTCGTCAGGATCCGGACGTCGTCCTCGTCGGCGAAATGCGCGACCTTGAAACGATTTCCACCGCGCTGCTCGCCGCCGAAACCGGCCACTTGGTGCTTTCGACCTTACACACTTTGGACGCCACCGAAACGATCCAGCGCATCATCGCCGTCTTTCCGCCGCCCGAGCAGAAACAGATTCGCTTGCAGCTTGCCTCGACGCTCAAGGCGGTCATCAGCCAGCGCCTCGTTCGCAAGAGCGACGGCGGCGGCCGCGTTCCCGCCTGCGAAGTGATGATCGCCACTGGCTACATCCGCGATTGCATCATGAATCCGGATAAGACCCGCATGATCCGCGACGCCATCGCCGCCGGCACCAGCCAGTACGGCATGCAGACATTCGACCAGTCTCTCTTCGATCTCTACTCGCGCAATCTCATCACCCTCGAGGAGGCTCTTACGCGCGCCTCGAATCCGGACGACTTCCGCCTCCGCGTCCAGGGCGTTCGCTCATCCGCCGACGCCGCCCGCGAGGAGATGGAGCGCGCCATGACCGAATTCGAGCGCTCGGGTCCCCGCAAGTAATTCCGAAAATCGAAACTGGGAATTCATTGCGGACCAGTTCCCGGTTCCGCCCTTTTGCCTTTTTGCCTCCGTGCTTCCGTGCCTCCGTGCTTCCCTGCTTCCTTGCTTCTATGCTTCCTTGCTTCTATGCTTCCTTCGCGATGCGCTCATCTCCCCGCAAATTCGAAACCGAGGAGGAACTCTACGCCGCAGCTCTTCGCGCCCTGATGCGGCGCGCGCACTCGATCCACGAAATGCGCGATTATCTCGCGCGCCGTGCAAACGACGCCGATCTCGTCTCGCGCGTCGTCGCCAGGCTTCGCGAGCGCGCCTATCTGGATGATGCACGCTACGCCATCGACTACGCCCGCACCCACGCACAATCCCGCCGCCAGGGACGTTTCCGCATTGCCCGCGAGCTCCGGTCTCGTGGAGTTCCCGACCGCTTTATCGAGGCCGCCGTCGATGTGGTCTTTGCCGAGACCGATGAATCCAGCCTGGTTCGTGCCCGCCTGAAGCGGCGTCTCGCCCACGTGCGCGGCCCGCTCGACCAGCGCAAACTTGCCTCGCTCTACTCGAGCCTCCTGCGCGCTGGCTTTTCGTCGGATATCATCCGCACCGAAATCCGCGCCGTCACGCGCGCCAGCGTTCCCGAATCCGCGGAAATCCTTCCTCCCGAAGACTGACGCTCCGCCCCTGCCGCCAAACGCGAAAGCCCTTTTCGCGTCTCCTCCGTCTATAGCTCCCAAGCGCGTGCATTCGGGCCCCTGCGCAAACCTCGATCATCAAAAGGGGATCACATGACGACAACGTTCCGAATTTCGGCTCTCGTCCTTGCCCTGGCTTTCGCTTTCGCCGCCAGGGCCGGCGCAACGCCCGCTCCTCAACCCGCAGCGCACACGGCATCTTCGGCCCAGCCCGCCGACGCCGACACGACTCCGCCCAGCTACGATTTGAAAGCCCAGTCCCTCGTCGATTTGGACGATTTGCAGAAAAAATTCGTCAGCCTCGCGAAGGCTGTCCCTGCCGACAAATACGGCTGGCGCCCGATGCCGGGCGTTCGCTCGTTCGGCGAAATTTTCCTCCACGTGGCGGGCACCAATTTCGATCTCGCGCCGGCGATTGGCGCGGCCCCGATACCGGATTTCAAGGCGAAGGACTATGACAAGTCGCAACTCGACAAGGCTCAGATCGTGGACAAACTCAATCAGTCGTTCGAGTATGCCCACAACGCGATCGAGAAAATGTCGAATGCCGACTTCAAAAAGCCCCTGAAGCAGTTCGGCCCCGACGCCAACGCCGGCGACATCGTGTATCTCATCGTCACGCACACCCACGAGCATCTCGGGCAGTCGATCGCGTACGCGCGCATGAATGGCGTCGTCCCGCCGTGGACCGCCGCGGCGCAGCAAAAGATGCAGCAGCAGCGCCCGCCCCAATAATTACTGCTGTAAGTGCAGCACCAATGATGCTCTCGTCGGGGGCTTAAAGGCCCTCTAAATGGCCGGAAAAAACCGATTTTGGCAGGCTTTTCACCCGAAAAGCTTGCCGCTTGCGCCTTCCCCTAAAATGAGCCGACCTTTTCCCGGCTTTCGTGGCGGAGGCATCCCGTCTCCGCGCAAGTCGAGCAGGTGGACGCCGGTTGGCGCGCCTCCATGGCATCCGAAAAGTTCGGATGCCCTGCGGAGTTCGCCGTCTTTTCCTTCGGCACCACGGTCCCCGGAAACGCGCAGAACGAAACCACCAGTTCGTCCTCGGTCACCCGCGCTCGGATCATCAGCTGCACGCGCGAGCGAAATCGCAGGTCGACATAATTCCAGGCGACGGTTGCGTCCCGCCCGGCCTCCGCCGCCGAGCCTGGAACGACGCGCGAATGCGCGTGCCGCTCCACGATCTCGCAGCCCGATTGCAGCGCCGCATTGTAAAGCGCGTTCGAAAGCTGGCACAGGCCGCCGCCAATTGCCGGGATCATGCATCCTTGCTGCAGCATCCGGCCGGTCACGTAACCGCGTTCTTCCGTCGCGCGCCCAATCTGCGTCCAGAAACTGAAAATCTGCCCCGGGAGCAATAGCGCGCAGTCCAACTCCCGAACGGCAAGACGCAGATTGTGCACTTTGCCCTTCTGGAAGTCCGCCTCGGCCGGACGATCGTCGGACCATAGCTGGCTGCGCGACTCTCCCACCACCAGCGAGTACGGACCGTCGTGCATCTTCTCGCAGCGGCGCAAGCCCGCGAAGAAGTCGGCGAACCCGCGCCGGATTCGCTGGCGAATCACCCGAATCCCAAAGGACACTTCGGCCCGCCGTCTGTGCCGGTCCGCGGCTCCAGCCGCGCGATTCCCGGCATTTGGATGAGAAGTTGTCATCTCGACTTTGCGTTTTCTTCCGTTGCTTCCATTTCAATCGCTGCTCCCGAAGCGGTCAATGGTACGGAAGTCGACTCGGCAACAGGAGAAGCCCGGCGAGGCATACAAGTGCAATCCGGATGCCGCCATTCGGAAGCCGCGAGGTGGTGAGAAGCGCCGGAAATTCTTGCGCTTGCGGTATGGTCCGCATGGAACAAGGAGTGTCCGCGAACACACGCTCGCGGAATCCGTGACACTCTTCAAGGAATTGTGGTTGTGGTTCGCTTCCCCGGAGACGGGAGGGACTTCCGACGCTGCCAATCAATTCAGGCCTCTGACGCTACACCTGGGGCCGCCGTTCGAACACAGAAACGCTGTGACGCTGGCAGTTTCCCCTACCGAACCGGAGCAGTCTAGATCGCCCGCTTCGCCGTGTCCGCCTTCTCATCGCTACGTCTTGACTCGATAGCCTTGGCGGAGAGTGTTCTGAACTAATCGTTCGACTTGAGCGTCATGGACCCATGCCTGCGATACAAAAAATGTGACGTCTACCGTGCGGCTGCTCGAGATGTCCCAGCCAAATGCGGCCCACTCATCACACTTCGCTTGGTACTTCTTCATCATCGCAAAGGCTGCTGCCTGCTCGAACAGCTGGGTTCTATGTGTCTTTGCGTGGCTCAAGAACGATAGCCCCCGCTTTCCGTCGTTCAGGACTAAGCTTAAAGAATGCAAGCCCTTATCTTCGATCGAACGCTGCTTTGTTTGGGCGACCATCTCCATAAACTGCGTGCGACCGGATGAGCCAAGCTCAAGCAATGCGATTGCGCAGTCCGTCCTGTAGTCGTCCCCAGTAGTCTCGACGTCTCTTAAGAAATCGGAGAACGCCTCCGTCATCGGAGGGCGTGGGGGCGGCGCTTGGTGGCCAAGCTCGAATTTCTCATAGACCCATCGGTCCACATCGTCCGAGAATCCTGAAAGGCCGACGGCGTCCGCTCCTTTGAATTCTTCCGCATCAAAACGCATTCCGTGCGACAGATAGAAGCCTAGATAATCCATTTCGTCCGCGTGTAGGCGAAACGGGGTGGCTTCCACCTCCCTCCGTCGTTGCACGTAGTGAAGAAATTGGGCCGGCGTGTCCAAAACCTGTGTGACCACATCTAGATCCCCAAGCGAAAGCGACCAGGGGTATTCATTGTCCGGAAAGAGTCCCAACGCCGCGTTCGTGTTGGCAAGGCGCGCAGCAAGAGTCTGGAACGGCATCGCAGTCACGCTAACCAGATAAACTTGATTTACCTGGCTCATGTCGATTTCAAACCGCCGGCCTTCGGCCATGAACCTCGCAACTCTATTTTTTTCTAGATAATCTCGCGCCCTGACTCCTTGCTTGAACGCATCGGCTATTGCCTTCCGAACGTCATTCCGGATGGCATCGAAATCAGCCCCGATTCTAGCGAAGTAGGTTAGGGCTTTAGCCTTGCATTGCAGCAGGAGGATCTTGTGATCGTGCAATACGATCACGTCGGCCATCTCCTCACCGTTCGGATAGACCGGGTTCAGCAAAGTCATGTCGGCCGGGAACACGCGGCGCAGGCAGTCCGCAGTCTTCTTTTCCACATACGTGCCGCGAGCTTTCTCAAAAACTGCGCGATAAGAATCGTCCCCCATAAGATCGAAGTAGAACGTACTGAATATGGATGACGGGAGCAGGGAGGGCACGAACAGCCAGTACCTGCCGCCGTGTGCGACGATTGGTCGCTCGTTCAGCGCGTTATAATCCCACGGCGCTTTGGCCGGGTCGGTGAAGGACTCGGGGAATAACGGATTGCGGTAACCGAAGCCCTGCGACATACGGTCAAGAAATCTCTGGCACGTTTCCGCAGGAATGCCAGAGGACTTGGAAAGGTCCTCCGCTGAGAAACCAAGGAGCCGCTCAGCCTGCCCGAAATGCAGCGCGCACCCGATCCTAGTCTCGAGGTCCTTCCTCTGGTCCGCGGCGGCCTGGCGGTTTGCTATCAGCTCGTCCGCCCTAATACGTGCCTCGGTTCGAGCCTCCTCACGGGATCTATTGCATCGTCCGCTGTACTCGCCACCGATTGCCTCCGCTAGCTGGATGCCCTCGGCGATAGTGAAACCGTAATGCTCTCGGAACCAGCCATCGTGCGACCCGTAGAGGTCCTGGGCGAACGCATAGAGTTGATGTGGATACGCGTCTCCGCGGACGTACAAGGACTCGATTTTGGCCTCTGCAAGAAGTTGATCCCTTTCGAAACTCTCTCGAGTTCTTGCTGATTCGAAAACCAGTTCTCTTGTCACAGCGCTGAAATATCGTTCGAACAGCTTCTCAAGGCGCGTCATAGCGATTCCATCCATCGTCGCAATCGGCTTAGACACATACGGTCGGACGAGGACGAGACTCGCTAGGAACTCGATTTGCCGCTCCCACTTGAATACGTTGCTCGACTCGCTCTGGAACTCATCCTCTGGAACAAAAAAGAATGTGAGCGTCAACTGGCTCAAAAGCGAGATCGGATCGTAGTCAACCACGAATGCCTTGAGTTCGTGAAATGCTTCGTGAAGTTCCGCCGGAGAGTCCACTACTTCCTTCCTGGATCCGCTTCGAACAAAGCGACGCGAGCGAGTAACCCGAGAGCTTGATTTTACCACCGACTTAGCTCCGAATCGTGAGTGCATGGAATCTGCCAAGTTACACTCAGACCAGTTGCACTTGTCATCCCCTATCCATACAATGTCATCGTGAGATATTGTGTTCAGTGCGAGTTGGGATCGACAGTGCAATGGGCGGAGATTTGGGCCGGGCGGCTCGATTTCTAATCGACACTGCGGCGATTCGAAATCGACCTATCTTGATGAAAACACAAGACGGAGGGCTCTTCTGATCGACACGTCTGCGGCACCCGTGCCGGCCACCAAAATATGACTGGGAATGAGATTCGGAAGACTTTTCTGAGATTTTTCGAGGAGCGCGGGCATCGCGTGGTGCGCAGTTCCTCGCTCGTTCCGGCAAACGATCCTACGCTGCTTTTTACCAATGCGGGGATGAACCAGTTCAAGGACGTGTTTCTCGGGCTCGAGCAGCGCGATTACAATCGCGCCACCACCTGCCAGAAATGCGTGCGCGCGGGCGGGAAGCACAACGATCTTGAGAACGTCGGCTTCACCAATCGCCATCACACGTTTTTCGAAATGCTCGGCAATTTTTCCTTCGGCGATTATTTCAAGAAGGATGCGATTGCTTTCGCCTGGGAACTCGTCACCGGAAAAGATTGGTACGCGATTCCGGTCGAGAAACTGTATTTCACCGTTTTCGGCGGCGCCGAGGTATCCGGCAAGAAGCTCGACGTCGATAGCGAGGCTGCGAAACTCTGGGAAAAGGTCGGCGCGCCAAAGGATCGCGTGATCGCGGTTCCCGGGCTGAAAGAAAATTTCTGGGCCATGGGCGACACCGGTCCATGCGGCCCGTGCAGCGAAATTTTCTACGACATGGGCGCTGCTGCATCCGATCAGGGCCACGCGGACTGCAAATTCGGGTGCGAGTGCGGGCGCTACGTCGAAATCTGGAATCTTGTTTTCATGCAATTCAACCGCGATTCCGAGGGCCAGCTCAATCCCCTGCCGAAGCCTTCGGTCGACACGGGCATGGGCCTTGAACGTGTCGCGGCTGTGCTCGAAGGCAAGATTTCGAATTTCGACACCGATCTGTTTATGCCGCTGATTCACAAGGCGGAGGAATTCACGGAAGCGCGCTACGGAAAAGACCCGAAACTCGATCCGTCGTTCCGCATCGTGGCCGACCATGCGCGCGCGACCACTTTCCTGATCTGCGACGGCGTGATGCCGTCGAATGAGGGCCGCGGCTACGTCCTGCGCAAGATCATGCGCCGCGGCATGAGGCATGCGCGTCTGCTCGATCCGTCGAGGGCGTTCTTCACCGACATGGTCGTCGCGGTCCGCGAATTGATGGCCGGCGCGTATCCGGAGCTGATGGGCCCGGCGGGAGAGCACGCGCTTAAGGTCGTCTCCGAAGAAGAGCGTCGCTTCCAGCGCACCGTGGACGTCGGATTAGCGAAACTTGATCACATAATCGCCGCTGTAAGGTCGGAGCGTGACAGGTCCAGGGAGATCGAAGGATTAGCGAAACTTGACGACGTAATCGCCGCTGCAGGGTCGGAGCGTGACAGATTCCGCCGGACCGAAGATGCGATGGCGGCCAACTTCCCCCCGCCCGGCATCACGCGCATTTCACCTGGGCGTTGGAAGGTTCCTGGTTCTGAAGCATTCAAGCTTTACGACACGTACGGGCTCCCGCGGGACTTTATCGACGACGTGACCCGGGATGCAGGTTTTCAAGTCAACTGGCCTGAATTCGAGCACGCGATGGAGGAACAGCGCACGCGCGCCAAGGCGTCATGGAAGGGGGGCGTCGGTAAAGACGTTGCGAATCCCGCTTATACGAAACTTGCGGAGACATTCAAGACCGAGCCTGACTTCTACTTTGGGACGAGCACACGCGATTGCCGGATCGAAGCCATTATCACGAAGCAAGGTCCGGTGAGCGAAATCAAGGCGGGGACGGAGGCGGAAGTGGTCCTCGACCGCACGTCGATCTATTCCGAATCGGGCGGGCAGGTGGCCGATACGGGCGGCTTCTACGACAATTCCGAATCGCTCGAAGTGGCGGAAGTGCGCGGGGCGTATTATCCGGTTTCGCGGCTTGTGGCGCACCGCATCGTGGCGAAGGAAGATTTGCACGTGGGCGACCGCGTGGCGACCGTCGCCGATCCCGAGCGGCGCGCGCGCAACATGCGCAACCACACGGCCACGCACCTGATGCACGCGGCGCTGCGCAACATTCTTGGCACGCACGTGAAGCAGGCCGGGTCGCTCGTGGCGCCCGATCACCTGCGCTTTGATTTTTCGCACTTCGCGGCCGTCGATCCGGTGGAGCTGGCCGAAATCGAGCAGCAGGTGAACGAGGAGATCCTGAAGGATCTCGAGATGCGCACCGACATCATGAATATCGACGACGCGCTGGCCTCGGGCGCGCTCGCTTTCTTTGGCGACAAGTATCCCGAAGCGAATGTCCGCGTGGTGACGATTCCCGACGCCGCTTCGCCGCGCGGTTTCTACAGCAAGGAACTGTGTGGCGGCACACACGTGCGCCGTACGGGCGAAATCGGCATCTTCAAGATCCTCGCCGAGCAGTCGGCGGCAGCGGGAGTTCGCCGGATCGAGGCGATTTCCGGCGACCGCGCCCTGGCCGATTACCAGCGCGCGCTGACGACCCTGCGCTCCGCCGCCGGGATGCTGAATACGTCCGAAGACGGCCTGATTGACGCCATTTCGCGCCAAATGGACGCCATTAAGGCCCTGGAGAAGCAATTGGAGGGGTTCAAGCGCAAGGCTGCGGGCTCACAGGCGGGCGACCTTCTGAGCGAGGCCAAGGACGTAAAAGGCGTGAAGGTGCTGGCGGCACGAGTCAACGGTTTCGACCGCGAAGCCCTTCGCCAAATGGTCGATTCCCTGCGACAAAAGCTCGGCTCGGGCGTCGTGCTCCTAGCCTCGGCCGAAGACGGCAAAGTTGCTCTAATTACGGCAGTTACGAAGGACCTGATCCCCAGGCTCCACGCCGGCAAAATCGTCCAGGAGCTGGCCAAGCTGGTGGGCGGTTCCGGGGGCGGAAGACCCGACTTAGCCGAGGCTGGCGGAAAAGACACATCGGGCATAGAAAACGCCTTGCAGTCCATTTACCCCCTTCTCGACCGATTGTTATAATTCCCGCGACGCCAGAAACTTACGCCGGAGAAGCTCGTCTTCCCAGGCGCATTTGTCGCTGTGCGTTTTCGCGTTTTTAGCCTAGTTCGGAGCGGAGCGTTTTGCCTTCCCCAGAGGCGGCGGAAAGATGACCAGGGCAACCATCGTCGTGCTTACGGCGGTAATGCTGCTGTCGATCTCCGCGCCGTCTCAAGCCCAAATCGCATCGTACGTAGATGAGCACGGCAAAGTCGTCTACGTAAACGCGGATTCCCCGAAGCGCAAGGACGGGGGTACTATCAGTTCTCCCCCGGCTGCGCAGTCGGCCAATGCCGCTGGCGACCACCTGGACCAGATCGTCCAGCAGGCAGCCGAGCGGCACAACCTGGACCCGGCGCTGGTGAAAGCCGTCATCAGCACGGAATCGGGTTGGAACCCGGCGGCGATTTCACGCAAGGGTGCGGTGGGTTTAATGCAGTTGATTCCGGAAACGGCAGAGCGCTTTGGCGTTGGAAACGCTTTCGATCCCGCCCAGAATGTGGAGGGCGGGACGTCGTACCTGAAATCGCTGCTCGACCATTACAACGGCGACCTGACGAAGTCGCTGGCGGCATACAACGCCGGCGAACGAGCGGTCGATCAGAGCGGCGGGATTCCGGCTTACCCGGAAACCGAACGGTACGTGCAGAAAGTGACCGACGCATATTTCCGGCCTAATTCGGGGCGCGACTCGTCGTTGTGGAGCAAGCCCAAAGCTCCCATACGCGAGGAAGTGGACCCGAAGGGGCGGATCATCTTCACGAACGAATGAGACGCGAATGGCATCGGCTGGACTGAAATCGAGCACGCGGCAAATTCTTTGCGCGTTCACCGCGGCGGCTTGCCTGCTCGCCTGCCTCGCAGTTTCCACCCGCGCTGACAAGAAATCGGACGCTCGCGACCAGTTTGCGCAGGCGGTGAAGATGCGCACGATGCTCGAGGGCTACCTCGAAAAAGACCGGTCGCGCTCGGATTACGTGCAGACGATCGCGGCATTTCACAAGGTGTACCTGATCACCCCGGACGCCGACAACGCGACTTCGGCCCTGATCGCCGAGGCGGAGCTGTATACGGAGATGGGGCGGCTTTACGATCCGAGCTACTACAAGTCCGCGATCGCGATGTATTCATTCTTGATGAAGCAATATCCCGGCAGCCGGTATCGGGGCGAAGCGCTGTTTTCGATTGCCAGAATCCAAAACGATGATTTGAAGGCGCCGCATGAGGCTGAGGCCGCCTACAAGCAGTATTTGAAGCTCTTTCCGCACTCGGAACGGGCCGACGACGCCCGGGCGGCGCTGAAAGAAATCGGCGACCTGGAAGAAAATGGCGGCTCGCCTTCGCACGCGGATGACGCTGCCGCGACGCGCACGGATCACGCCGACGCCGATCCCGATCGCACGAATCGCACGGATCGCGTGGAGCCCGCGAGCCAACCGGAAGACGTCGATCTTGTCGACAAGGCGGCCGAGATGCTGCCCGTGGATGCGCCACACGTGACTCCGCAATCGGTGGAGCACGGCCTGCCGACCGTGAAGGATTTCAAGACGTGGGATTCGCCGGATTCGGCGCGGATCGTAGTGAACCTGGCAAACATGGTCGACTTCAAGTCGGCGCGGATCGCGTCTCCTGAACGCATTTATTTCGATTTGTACAAGGCGCAACTCGGGCCGAAGGTGCCGCGAAAGCCGATCAGCGTCGAGGGCGGCATGCTCAAGACGATCCGGATCGCGCAGAACAAACCGGAGACGGTGCGGCTGGTGTTGGATGTAGAGGGCGCGAAAGATTATTCGGCGTTTCTGGTGGCGAAGCCGTACCGGCTTGTGATCGATCTGCGCTCGCGGCCGAGCACCGCGGGTGCTGAAGTCGCGTCCGCCGCCAAGCCCGCCGCAACGGGCAAGCCGGCGGACACGCGCGACATCGGCGGCAAAGCGGCGGCAGCGGACCCGGTGAAATCCACGGTGGCCGCGGAAACCGTTTCCGTGAAGGCAGCGACCGATGCGACTCCGGATGCGGTGCCGGCCAAGACGATATCGAAGGCTTCGTTGCGGGAACCCAAGGTGCGTCCCAAGGCGATTCTGGCGGAGTCGGCCGGCGTCGAGCCGCCTCCGGTGCCTGAGCCTAATCGGGACGGCGAGCGTTCTCTGACGCGCGCGCTGGGACTGAAGATCAACCGCATCGTGATCGATGCAGGACACGGCGGACACGACACAGGAACGATCGGTCCGCATGGGCTGCTGGAAAAAGACGTGTGCCTGGATGTGGCGCTTCGCCTGGGTAACCTGATCGAACAGCGGCTGCCGGGCGCGGACGTGGTCTACACGCGCAAGGACGATACGTTTGTGCCGCTCGAGGAGCGGACGCAGATCGCCAACGACGCCAAGGCCGATCTATTTATCTCGATCCATGCGAATTCGAGCGAAGACCCGTCGGCGCGCGGCGTGGAAACGTATTACCTCAATTTCGCGACCTCGGCCGATGCCATGGAAGTGGCGGCGCGCGAAAACGCGGATTCGCAGGAATCCATGCACGACCTGCAGGACTTGATCAAGAAGATCGCCCGCAACGACAAGATCGAAGAATCGAAGGATCTGGCGGAAGACATCCAGGACAGCCTCTCGAACCGGCTGCAGCTGGTGAGCCGCAACGAGAGGAACCGCGGCGTGAAAAAGGCGCCATTTGTGGTGCTGATTGGCGCCAATATGCCTTCCGTGCTGGCGGAGATTTCGTTTCTCAGCAACCCGTATGACGAAAACCTGCTGCGGAAGGCGGCGCAGCGCGAGAGGATCGCTGAGGGCCTCTACCGCGGCATCGCAACCTATCTTGCAAGCCTCAATAGCCTTTCCCCGAACCGGGGCAAGCTGATCTCGGATAATCACGTGTCCGAAACCCGGCTGGCCGACGGAACAGTGGCGCCTTCCGAGAACCCCAAGTAGAATCTCGGCATCTAACAAGAGAACGGGGATCCATGCATAGATTCGTTTCTCTTCTCTTTGCAGCTTTATTCGTGACGCCGCTGTGCGCCCGCGCACAGCAGGTACTGCCGCATTCCTTTGCGGGATGGACGCAGAGCAGCGAAGCGGCTTTCACTCCATCGGCGGCTGCCGCGCCCGGCGGCGCTCCGGCGGGCACGGCGGGGGACGCGGCGAGCGCGGCCAAGGAGTATGGATTTGCCGGCGGCGAGCAGGCGTCTTACGCGCAGGGTTCGCAAACGCTTGAAGTGCAGCTTTACAAGATGAAGGATCCGAGCGGCGCGTATGGCGAATACTCCTATCAACGCGTGCCGGGGATGGAACGCGCGAACGTGACCGATCATTCGGCGATCACCCCCGATCGCGCGCTGGTTCTGACGGGCAATTTGGTGATCGACATCCAGGGAACAAATCTGCCGGCGCACACGGCGGACGTGAAGGCACTGGTAAACGCCGTGGCAAAGCACGAGCAAGACGGGCCGCTGCCGACGCTGTGGGAAGATTTGCCGCGGAAGAATGTCGTCGAAGGCACCGATCGCTACATTCTGGGACCGCAGACGCTCGATCAGCTTTTCCCGGGACAACTTGGCAAGTCGATCGATTTCTCGAACGGCGCGGAGGCCGAAGTCGCCCAATATCGCGTGGATGGGCACGATGCAACGCTGCTGATCGTCGATTTCCCGACCCCGCAAATGGCGGAGAGCATGCTCGCGAACATCCAGAAGAAATTCAATGTGAACGGTTCGCAGCCGGGATCGAATTCACCCGCGTTGTTCGCAGCGCGATCGCTGACGCTGCTGGCAGTTGTGGCCGGCGCGCCTTCACAAAAAGAGGCTGACGCGCTGCTGGCTCAGGTTCAACCCGGGACAGTCCTCACATGGAATGAGCCGACGTTTCAATTCAAGGAGCCTTCGATTGAGGTGATGGTTGTGGGCGCGATCGAGGGCACAGGCGTGATCTGCCTCTTCGCATTGATAGCGGGCCTGGCGTTCGGAGGGTTGCGGCTTATGGTGAAGCGCAGCCTGCCCGGAAAAATCTTCGATCGTACCAGTTACGTTGAGGTGCTGCAGATGGGATTGGCCAGTAAACCTATCAATGCAGAGGACTTCTACGGCACCCCTGGCGGCCCGACGCCAGCCGTGAAAGTGGATAAGAATCTGCCCGACCGGATCGCCCTACGTATATTCCGCTGAAACAAATAGGCTTACATAGCGACAGATTTTGGCTTTCGCGCTTGACTTCCCCTGCGACCGACACTAGACTGCGGTCGAGGAAAGGGTTCTGCGGCCATCCGCGCATTGGCTGGGAACTTTCTCCCCTCGAAAGCCCGCCGCAAGGCGGGCTTTCTGCTTTTAAGGCTCCCGATTTTGACCTCGTAGCTTATCCGAATTGGCGCATGTTGAGACTCGCTGCAGTAGGCGTGTTCAGGAGCTTCAGGGGCTGAAGCCCGCAACGTTGGCGAGCCTCTTTGTCGTGGCTGGAAGCCACGACCTACAAAGATTCCTCGGTGCGTCGCAGACAAAGGCACCCTTGGGCCAAAGGCAAAACGATAGCCGGCGCTACGCCAAGTGCGCCCCGGCCGCAGGATGTCAACGGAATGAGATAGCTTTGATCTTTGGTTTACGCGCGGGATGAGTTGAGGACTTTCTCGTAGTAGCGCTCGTAGAGCGGGATGATGTCGTTGGAGCAGTACTTGCGGCGCGCGTTGGCGCGAGCCATTTCTCCCATCATGCGGCCGCGATCGGGACGCGTGAGGATGTCGAGCGCGTATTTGGCGCCGGTGGCTACATCGCGCGGCTCGAAAAGATAGCCGTCGATACCGTGCGTAACGACCTCGGGCAGTCCTCCGACGTCGGTCGCGACGACCGGCACCTGGCAAGCCATCGCTTCAAGCGCGGCGAGTCCGAAAGATTCAGAGTCGCTCGGCAACAAGAATAAATCCGCCAACCCGAGTTTTTCCTGCACGTGATCCTGCTTGCCCAAGAAAAACACGTCTTTCGAGAGGCGTTTTTTGCGCGCGATATATTCGGCCGCGCCGCGGTCGGGCCCATCACCCATCAGGACGAGCTTTGCGGGAATCTTTTCGCGAACGAGCGCGAAGATTTCGACGACGTCCGTGACGCGCTTGACGGGCCGGAAATTCGAGAGATGCATCAGGATAGGCTCGCCCTCGGGCGCCCAGCGCGCGCGGGCAGCGGCATCCTCCGAGCGTTTGTACAGATCGCAGTTGACGAAGTTCGGGATTACTTCGATCGGGCGCTTGATTTCGAATTCCTTTACGGTGCGGTCGCGGAGGTAATGCGAGATGGCGGTGACGCCGTCGCTCTGCTCGATCGAGAAACGCACGATCGGCAAATAGCTGCGATCGTTGCCGACGAGTGTGATGTCGGTGCCGTGCAGGGTGGTGATGAACGGCAGGCGCCGGGGCATGCTCATCATGCGCGCCAACAGGGCGCTCACGGAGTGAGGGATCGCATAGTGCACGTGCAGCAGATCGAGAGAGGCCTCCTCGGCTACCTCGGCCATCTTCGTGGCGAGCGCCAGCGTGTAGGGCGGATGGTCGAAGAGGGGGTAAGCAACGACTTCGACCTCATGAAACGAGATGCGTTCGCTCGTGCCGCTGAGGCGAATCGGCATCGCGTAGCTGATGAAGTGAATTTCGTGCCCTCGCATCGCGAGCTCGAGGCCGAGCTCGGTGGCGACGACACCCGATCCGCCATAGGTTGGGTAGCAGGTGATCCCGATCTTCATGCTGTTTGGGCGGGCGGCTGAAATCGGTGGCAACCGCCGCCCGGCAACGCCGCTTTGCGCGACGAACGGCGCCTACTGGCCGTTGGAGCCGCCGTTGGCTGCTTCGTCGCCTTCCTTGTAGACGTAGCGAATGCAGTGCTTATAAACGAGAAGATTCGGGCTGCCGTAGCGAGTGACTTTAATGCAATCGCGGTCGTACCACTCGACCGTGCCGCGAATCACTTCGCCATCCGTGAGCACGACCGCGACGGGCGTGCGCGATTGCATCTGCTTCACGTAGTAAAAATTTTCAGCGAACGTCTGATCGGGTGGAGCGGGCTTCTTCCGCGGCCCTGCGGGCTGCGGCATCACTTGCGTGGGACGCGGGGTATACGACTCTTTCGGCTCCCCGAGTGAGGGGCGAAACAACTTGCGATTTACCATGGCGGCTCCTAAGTAATATACAGATTATGACTACGCAAGAAGGAGTTCGGTTGCAACATTTCGAAAAAAACTTCTGTTCGGGCCTAGCGGAGATTTAATGAGGCGATCAGCGCATCCAGGCCCAGTTGACGTCCGGTATTGCGGCGAATCCGGCTTTCGAGCGCGTCGAGACCGCGTGTAGCCCGCAGTACCCACGCCCAATCAATCTTCCTGCCAAGACTTTCGACTTCCCGGTGAAGATCGGGATTGCGAGGTAGCCTGCTCGTCTGGCCGAAGGAAATCTCGAGCAAGTCTGTGAGGACACTATAAAACAGGCCCAATATGTTTTCAAACGATTCCTGCTCCTGCTTTGAAAGCTGAGCAGTGGCGGCAAAAATATCGGCGAATCCCTCTCCCGCAGCGGATCGATCGAGAAGATGCAAGACGCTTCTGCGGAGGCGCGCGGATTCATCGAGATTCAGCGAAAGCGCCGCGCCGGGGCTGCCCTCGGAGAGCTGGGCCACGAGCTTGCGCTCTGCCGGCTTGCGGCCCGAACGCTCTTTCAGGAACGCCTCGATCTGATCCGCCGGAACGGGCGCGAAATGAAATTGCAGGCAGCGCGAGCGGATCGTCTGCAAAAGCGAATCGGGGGTGGGCGCGAGCAGAATCAGAGTCGCGGACTCGGGCGGCTCTTCGAGAATCTTGAGGAAAACGTCGGCGTCCGTCCAGCGCATGGTATCGGCGCCGTCGAGGATGAATACGCGCCGGCGGCCCTGCGGCCTGAAGTAGGCGGCGCGCTGGACAGCGCGCAACTGGCCCACGCGAATCATGGGCCGCGCCACCGGATTGCGGAGGCGCACCGGATCGGGAACGATCACCCATACGTCAGGATTCGGTTCGAGAATCAAGGGAGTGCGCTCGACGGCGGCCGCATCCGCGCTTTCGCCGCGCTCGGCGAGGCCCGCCTGAATCAACGGCCCCGGATCGGCGAGAGGCGCCATTCGCAGGCAAGAATCACATTCGCCGCAGAAATCGTCGCGAAGGCGCTGGCAATTGGAGGCCTGCGCGAACATACGGGCGAGCGTGTATTTGCCGATGCCGCGCGGGCCCGTGAAGAGCAGAGCGCTGGGAACGCGTTCGCGCTGCAGCATCGAGCGGAGGGCGCGGACAATGCGTTCATTGCCGAGGAATTCGTCAAAGCCCACGGCTCAGCTCCCCTTACCGAGTGCGGATGCGACGCGCGTGTCGATTGCCGCGAGGATTTCGGCGTGAATCGCCTTGGGCGCCCGAAGCGCCCTGGAAGCCGAGTCGAAGCATTCGATTCTTGCCCAGTGAGGCTGCCGCGCGAGACCGTCGTAGACGGACGAGGCCGCTTCGAGATGCGCGATATCCGCTTCCTGGAGGTCGCGGCGCAGCTTCGTGTAGCCGCGCGGGCCGTGCGCGCCGCGTTCGCCTGCCAAGCGATGCGCCTCGGCCGCCGGGACGCGCAGGTAGATCACGAGATCTTCGACGGGCAAGGCGTAAACTTCATATTCCAATTGCTTGAGCCAGGCGATGAATTCGTCGCGCTTTTCGGCCGGCACGCGCGCGCCCTGATGAGCGAGATTCGAGGCGATATAGCGGTCGGCGAGCACGGTTTTTCCGGACGCGAGCGATTCTTCGATCGCGGGCTTCCATTCCAGGCGGTCTCCCGCGTAGAGGAGCGCGGAAAAGTGCGGGTCGACGGCTGCGAGCGGGCCGAATTCGCCATTGAGAAAACGCGCCACCATTTTTCCGAAAAAACCGTCGTACCGGGGAAAACTGACCTGGGTAAATGCGACGCCGCGCTCGTTCAACGCACGCGCCAGACAATCAACCTGCGTGCGTTTTCCGGAACCGTCGATTCCCTCGATCACGATCAGTTTTCCGCGGGCAGGCATCGAAGTGGAGTTCAGTGTAGCAGCGACGGACAGCGAGTGACCAGTGGTTCATCGCCCAACGCAAATGCGCGTGATAAAATCGCGCGCGTGCCTGCGGAAATCACCAGCATCGCCGCGAATCTCGAGCACCTTCGCGAAAGGATCGAGCGGGCGGCGGCGCGCGCCTCGCGATCGCCCGACGAGATTACCATCATCGCGGTTTCGAAAACCTTTCCGGCGGAGGCGATCCAGGCGGCGTACGCCGCAGGCCTGCGGCACTTCGGCGAGAATCGCGTGCAGGAATTCGAGGGGAAGCAGCCGAAGCTGGCGGGCCTGGATGCCGTGTGGCACTTCATCGGGCACTTGCAGCGGAATAAGGCGCGGCGCGCGGTCCAGATTTTTCACCGCATCGACGGCGTCGATAACCTGGCGCTGGCGCGGGCCATGCAAGCGGAGGCTGCGTCCCAGGACAAACGGCTGCCGATTCTGATCGAGGTGCGGCTGAGCGACGAGCCGACGAAAACCGGAGTCGGCGAGACCGATCTGCCGCGGCTGGCCGAGGACATTGCGGCCGGGGCGAATCTCAAACTTCGCGGGCTGATGGGCGTGCCGCCGTACTTCGACGATGCCGAACGCACGCGTGCTTATTTCGGGAAACTGCGCGAGATGAGAGAAGCATTGAGCCGGCGGCTTGGATTTCCTCTGCCCGTGCTTTCGATGGGGATGAGCCACGATTTCGAGGTCGCGATCGAAGAGGGAGCGACGGAAATTCGCGTCGGGACCGCCCTTTTCGGTGAGCGGACTCGGGCTGCGATCTAGGCGCGGTACCCACCGGTTGAAAAGGCCTCACGCTCACAAACTGAGGATGGGGCGCCCGGAAATTCAAAGACGCAGGACAACGGCTCCTAGTCGGGGAGCGGCTGACCCTTCGTCTCGAGCCCAAACGGCAACAAGAACAGGCCGAGGAGGAACGGGATCGCGGTGAGCGCGACGGGGATGCCGATGGTGTGGAAATACGACACGCCTGCGCCCACCAGGAACGTAAAGCCGGCGCCGATGAAGCGGCCAACAGACGTGGCGAAGGCGAAGGCGCTGCCGCGGCACTCCGTGGGATATTGCTCCGGAAGCCAAAGCGTATACATCGCGAAGTTGGCGCCGCCGATTCCCAGGAAGAATAAGCCGATGAAGAACCATTTCATCGCGTCGTGCGGCAAATAGAAGGCGTAGCCGAAGGCAAACGCGAGCGATGCCGCCATGCAGATGAAGAAGAGCGCCAGCGTCAAACGGCGACCAATGCGCTCGGCAATCCACGGCAGAGGCAGGCAGCCCACGATCGTGCCGAATGAGAGCACCATGGTGGCGTAGGAACCAAGCCGCGGCGCCAGGATCGCCGACATGTGCTGGCGGCCTACGATTTCGGCTACGGCCGTGGGCACGTAGACCGTCCCGCCCCACAATCCGATGATCGAAATCAGAACGTACGCGGAATTCAGGAGCGTACGGCGGCGGTATTTCGGATTGAAGATCATGGAAAACGGGTGGGAGATCTTCTTCGCGGTCGCCTGCCAGCGCGCCGGCTCCTTCACCGCATACATCACGAATCCGATCAGGAGCGCGGGAACGCCGCCAATCGCGAACATAGGGCGCCAGCCGTGCGTCTCGCCCACGAAATGATTGGCGAGCGCGGCAAGAAAAAATCCGAAATAGTAGCCGGTGTGCATCAGGCCCGCGCCCATTTTGCGGCGGGTTTCGGGCCATTCCTCGGCGACGAAGGTGCCGCCCATCGCCCATTCGCCGCCGATTCCCACTCCGGCGAGCAAACGGCACACGGCTACTTCCCAGACGTTCTGGCCGAAAGCGGCGAGGAGCGTGAAGAGGGAGTAACACAAGATGGTCAACGCCAAAGTGCGCACGCGACCGTAGCGGTCCGCGACCGGGCCCCAGACGAGCGCCATGCCCCAGCCCACGAGGAACAGCGCGAACAACAATCCGCCGTAGAAGCCCACGTTGGCGGCCGTGGCTGCGATGCCGGATTTCGGCAGAAGCTCGCGAAGCGCCGGCACGAGCACAAGCGCGTAGATGAATGAGTCCATTCCGTCGAGCGCCCAGCCCGCCCAGGAGGCCCAGAAGCCGCGCACCTGGTTCGCAGTAAGGCGAACGGGCGCGGCTGGTGTCGAGGAAGTTGGGATCGTAGTCACGACGGGCGTGGATTGTATGGCAAAACACGGCGCTGCGGGAGTATTTCTCGCGGAAATTCCGCCAACCTAGGCTTCGAGCAGGTGATACAGTCTCAGCCGTGAAATCCGATTCCGCGATCGAGGTGCAGGAGCGCAATGGCGCGGTCACGTTCGCGGTGCGCGTGATACCGCGCGCGAGCCGCGATGCGATCGAAGGCGGGTATCAGGGCGCGGCAAAGGTCCGGCTGACGGCTCCTCCGGTGGACGATCGCGCGAACGACGCGCTGATCCGGCTGCTCGCGGAGCGTTTGAAGGTGTCCAGATCGACTGTTAGAATCGTGTCCGGGGAAAAAAAGCCGCACGAAGCGCGTGGAAATCAAGGGCGCGCGCCGCGAGCAGATCGTCGAGATACTAAATTCATGGCCGACATAAAAGCGATTCAGGCGCAGTTGCGCGCCAGCAAGATCGACGGCTGG
>Ga0335072_10000527_pt1 | contig 73268 bp, 68 predicted proteins | sample Lox_Sample_21_FD_206725 | JGI IMG/M metagenome (GOLD analysis project Ga0335072, IMG submission 206725) | Soil microbial communities from Loxahatchee National Wildlife Refuge, Florida, United States - Lox_Sample_2.1 | ecosystem: Environmental > Terrestrial > Soil > Wetlands | place: USA...
GACGAAGCCCCCACAACACCGCCGAGGGTCCCAGTCCCGCGCCACGTCTACCGACGGCAGCGGCCCACCCTTTAGTCATGTTTTGTTCACTTCTCTGGGTCTCGGGGGCGTTAGTGTGCCGTGACATGAGCACCCCTTCACCTGGGCCCGGTTGGTGGCAAGCCTCCGACAGCAACTGGTGTCCGCAGCGGTCGGGGACCACCTTCATCTACCCGGCGTTCCTTGGGAGGGGTCAGAGATGACTGTCACACGCAGTTTTGCTTCAGCCGCCGCTTTAGCCGCTGTCGCTGTGGGGACAGCTATTCCCGCGTCCGCCGCTCCCGAACTGAGCGGGCACTACATCGAAACCGAAACCGGCGCGGGCGACCGAAGCACGACCAACAATTGGTACTTCACTCCCTGCGGGGACGGCTGCGTCTCCGTAGCCCTCAAAGGTGCAAAGGCTTTTGGGCAGGCGAAGTTGGTTGGCGGACAATGGACATTTGATGTCACGGGTGAGACCGCGATGTGTCAGGACGGTACTTCGGTTCCCGGAGCTCTCTCCGCGCACTACACGTGGGACCCAACCACGCTGGCCGGCACGGTGCAGACAACCGCTGACGCGCCGGAATGCGGCGATCCGGCAGGGTTGCAGGCGACCAACAAAATCCAATTGCGGCAGGCATCCTGACGCATACCCCTGGGGCAGTCGCTTCGCGTCCCACAGCATCGGTTTACCCGGCAACGGTGGTGTCAAAGGCATCTCGCGCGCGGAGCTAATGGGTTCTAGCGGCTCGGTTAGCTCGCGGCGTGTATTCAGCGCAATTCACTTTCGGTAGCGCAATTCCGGCCTCACGGGGCCGAGGACGAATCCATACTTTGTCCATGTCCAAACCGGACTGGCGGCTTTGCTGACGCCAAAAAGAAAGGCAGGGAATCGAATGTCCTCACCTCGCTGGCTGGCCAGAATTACCATCCCCGTGATGGCTGGTGCTGCCCTGGTTAGTAGCGCTGCGATTGCGACTGCCACCAATCCCGATGATGACGCATACCTCGCAAAGCTGCGCGCCGTCGGCCTCACTTGGCCGCCGAACGCCGAACACGCACTCATCGGGGAGGCGCACCTCATCTGCTACGACCTCACGTGGGGTTGGACGCCACAACAGATTGCCGACGACATTCACTCCGACTTGGACAAGAGGGGCGTCACGTTGTTAGACGTCGGAACCATGGTCGACGCCGCCCACTCGATCTATTGCCCCGGAAATGTGTGCGACGCCCCTACCCTTTGCACATGACTTGGCCAAGGTCAGTGCTGGCCATCGGCATGGTTAAGATGTTGCGCTCGCGTGGGCGAATAAAACCTCGGCACAATCGTCGCCATCACCGGTAAGCGCAGCGTCACCCCGCTACCGATCGGCGTACGGATCTTGAAATACACGACCCGCATGTCGAGGCCCATCTGCAGACGCATCTCCTTGAGGGGCTCGGTTTGGACGCCCAGGCCCATCTCCCGTAAGCGTGCCGCCAAGCTGCGTTGCACGGCCTGGACCGGTTTCAGATCACCCGGTGTTCGGACACGCAGGGCGGCGAGTGCTTTCTGGTTCTTCCCGATGGGACTTGTCATGACCCGACCCTACTCTGGTGAGCGCTTGCCGAACGATAAAAATCGCCTTGACCAGCAGCTACTAGTGGCGGATCGAAGGCTGGGATTTCTAGAGGTGAACGGCGTATGAATTGTCTGGATGGAGCAGTGTGACTGTAGCGCGGCCACGACACCTACCTGAAACACTGGGGCGGTGACGACAACCGGTTCTTCCCATCATCCCCACTTTCTGCGATCGGTAATCCGTTGGCTGCAAGTCGGATACCCCGATGGTGTGCCCGGGCCCGATCAGGTGCCGTTGATGGCGTTGCTGCGCAGCACGCCGCTTAGCGGCGATCAGCTCAAGGAAATAGTGGGCAACCTGACCGCAAAAGGCTCCTCCGCGGCTGCCGACGGCGTGATCGACGGCAACGAGATCGCGGCAAAGATCTCTGAGCTGACCCATCACGACCCTGGCCCCGAGAACGTTCGGCGAGTGGCCGCGACGCTGGCCGCCGCTGGCTGGCCGCTGGCCGGCATCGACGTCAGCGAGGTTATCCCGGGTGACGAGGACGGCGAGGCCGCCGAAGCAATTGCATCCGGGCGCGAAGTGGCAGAGGACGCCTCACAAGGCTGAGATGTCGATGACGAAGCGGTAGCGCACGTCGCTGGCCAGCACGCGCTCGTAGGCTTCGTTGACGTAATCCGGCTCAATGAGCTCGATTTCGGGCGTTACACCGTGCTCGGCGCAGAAATCCAGCATCTCCTGCGTCTCGGAGATCCCGCCGATGTTCGACCCGGACAGGCTGCGCCGCGCCAGCGCCAGCGGGAACGCCGGCACCTCCATCGGGTGCTCGGGGATGCCCAGCTCCACCAGTGTGCCGTCGACGTCGAGCAGGTTGAGATAGTCGCCGAGGTTCAGGTTGGCCGACACGGTGTTGAGGATCAGGTCGAAGCTGCGGCGCAAGTTGCGGAACGTGTCGGGATCGGCCGTCGCGTAATAGTGGCCGGCGCCCAGGCGCAGTCCGTCTTCCATCTTCTTCAGCGACTGCGACAGCACCGTCACATCGGCGCCCATCGCCGCGCCCAGCTTGACACCCATGTGGCCCAGCCCGCCCAGGCCGATGATCGCCAACCGCGTGTTCTCCCCGGCATTCCAGTGCCGCAGCGGCGAAAACAGCGTGATGCCGGCGCACAGCAGCGGGGCCGCCTTGTCCAGCGGCAGCGAGTCGGGGATGCGCACCACGAAGTTCTCGTCGACGACGACCGCCTGGCTGTAGCCGCCCTGGGTTGGCGTGCCGTCTTTGTCGATGGAGTTGTAGGTGAACGTCGCGCCTGGCTTGCAGTACTGCTCGAGCCCGGCCTTGCAGCTGCTGCACTGACCGCACGAGTTGACCATGCAGCCCACGCCCACGTGGTCGCCCACCTTGTGCTTGGTGACCTCAGAACCCACCTCGGACACCACGCCTGCGATCTCGTGGCCGGGAACTACCGGGTAATTCGGTTCGCCCCACTCGGCCTTGACGGTGTGGATGTCGGAGTGGCAGATCCCGGCGAACTTGATGTCGACCGCTACGTCGTGCGGACCCGGGTCGCGGCGGGTGATGGTCGTCTTGGTCAGCGGTTCGGTCGCCGACGTCGCGGCATATGCCGAAACAGTGCTCATGGCAAATTCCTCTGTCGATTTCGTTGCGTCCTCGAAAAGCTTAGCTAAGGTAACGTTTTTAGGCCAATCGGCCGGATCCGAATATCAGCTTATGACGATGTGTGCGCGCCGATCGCACCCGCACTTAGTTGATCGGGGCGTTGACCATGCGGAGGTCGTCCACGATGCCCCGGGCCGCCAGCACACCCTCGCCGGTCTGCCATATCTCGTCGTTGACGACGTAAACCCGGTTGTCGTGATTCGCGGACAGCTTGCGCCACGAGTCGCTGTCCAGGATGGTGGCGGCGCGGTCGGCGGCCGCGGGCGTGGCGCACGACACGTAGATGACGTCGGCGTCGGCGGCGGAGAAGTCCGGCACCTTCGCGAGATCGGCGTCGGTGGCGCCGATCTCGATGTAGGCCTTGCCGGTGAACCGCTGTGCGGCAGGCCGGTCCACCCCGACCGCGGTGAGCACGCTGGCCGGGAAGTTGTTGGACCCGTAGACCCGGATGCTGTTGGTGGTCAGCTGGACGATCGACGCCTGGAAGTGGGCCGCGTCGTGGCTGGCGCCGATCTGCGTCGCCCGTTGTGTGAAGCCGTTGATCAGTCCGTCCACCGCCGCGCCGCGTGCCGTGGCGGCGCCGACGCCACGCAGGTTGTCCTGCCAGGCGGCGCCCGGTGCCGCGGTGAACACCGTCGGGGCGATCGCCGCCAGCTGCGGATACAACTTCGGCGTCAACCCCTGCGAGCCCAGGATCAGATCCGGGTGAGCCGCGGCGATCCCCTTCAGGTCGGGGTTGCTGCGCGTCCCGACACCGGGCAGACCGTGCACCGCACTGCCCAGGTAGAAAGGCTGGCTCGAGGAGCCGTCCGGCAATGCGGCGGCAACCACCCGGGATTGCAGGCCAAGTGCGCACAGGGCGTCGAGCTGGTCACCGGAGAGGACCACGATGCGCTGCGCCTCGGCGGGGACCCCGACGACGTCGGGCGTGACCCCGGCCGCGTTGTGGGCCTGCCGCGTCGGGGGCCCGGGTTCGGACGCGGCCGCGTCCCGCGCGCACGACTCGTCGGGGTGGCGGTCGTTTCCCAGCACCCCGGCCCCGGCGATCTGGGTGGTGGGGGTGACCAGCGATCGCGTCGAAGCTTTGGAACCCGACCCGGACCCGCATGCGCTGCAGGCCACGACCACTGTTGCCGCCACTGTCGCCGCCGAGACGGCGGCCCGGATCGATCGCGTCGGCCCGAATTGCACGCGTTCGACGCTAACATCCACACCAGCTCGCACCGGTCCGCCGAAACGGCCCGTCGACACCGCTGCGGCATTTACGACAGTTTGTAGGACCAGGCCTGCCGCCGACATGATCGAAGGCTAAGATTCCAACCATCACTGGGTCCTGGGCCCCGGTCCGATGCTGGATGTTTGGAGGAGCTGTTGACAGCTGAAGCGCCCCCCTTGGGAGAACTCGAGGCCGTCCGCCCGTACCCGGCCAGAACCGGTCCCAAAGGGAACCTCGTCTACAAACTGATCACCACCACCGATCACAAGCTGATCGGCATCATGTACTGCGTCGCCTGCTTCGTCTTCTTCTTCATCGGCGGCCTGCTGGCGCTGTTGATGCGTACCGAGTTGGCCGCGCCGGGCCTGCAGTTCCTGTCGAATGAGCAGTTCAACCAGCTGTTCACCATGCACGGCACGATCATGCTGCTGTTCTACGCGACCCCGATCGTGTTCGGTTTCGCCAATCTGGTGCTGCCGCTGCAAATTGGTGCGCCCGACGTCGCATTCCCGCGGCTCAACGCCTTGTCGTTCTGGTTGTTCTTGTTCGGCGCCACGATGGGGATGGCCGGTTTCATCTGCCCCGGCGGGGCCGCCGACTTCGGCTGGACCGCCTACACCCCGTTGACCGACGCCATCCACTCACCCGGTCCCGGCGGTGACCTGTGGATCATGGGTCTGATCGTCGCCGGTCTGGGCACCATCCTGGGTGGGGTCAACATGATCACCACGGTGGTCTGCATGCGAGCACCCGGGATGACGATGTTCCGTATGCCGATCTTCACCTGGAACATCCTGGTGACGTCCATCCTGGTGCTGATCGCGTTCCCGTTGCTGACCGCGGCGCTGTTCGGCCTGGCCGCCGACCGCCACCTGGGTGCTCACGTCTATGACGCGGCCAACGGCGGAGTTCTGTTGTGGCAGCACTTGTTCTGGTTCTTCGGCCACCCCGAGGTGTACATCATCGCGTTGCCGTTCTTCGGGATCGTGACCGAGGTGATCCCGGTGTTCTCCCGCAAGCCGATCTTCGGTTACACCACGCTGGTCTATGCGACGCTGTCGATCGCCGCGCTGTCGGTCGCGGTGTGGGCGCACCACATGTTCGCCACTGGAGCCGTTCTGCTGCCGTTCTTTTCGTTCATGACGTATTTGATCGCGGTGCCGACGGGGATCAAATTCTTCAACTGGACCTTCACAATGTGGAAGGGCCAGATAACCTTTGAGACGCCGATGCTGTTTTCGGTCGGCTTCCTGGTGACCTTCCTGCTGGGTGGCCTGACCGGCGTGCTGCTGGCCAGTCCGCCGCTGGACTTCCATGTGACCGATACCTATTTCGTGGTCGCGCACTTCCACTACGTGCTGTTCGGCACCATCGTGTTCTCCACGTTCGCCGGCATCTACTTCTGGTTCCCGAAGATGACCGGCCGCCTGCTCGACGAGCGGTTGGGCAAGCTGCATTTCTGGTTGACGTTCATCGGTTTTCACACCACCTTCCTGGTGCAGCACTGGTTGGGTGACATGGGTATGCCGCGCCGTTACGCCGACTACCTGCCCACCGATGGCTTCCAGCCGTACAACGTCGTCTCCACCATCGGGGCGTTCATCCTGGGCGCATCGATGTTCCCGTTCGTCTGGAACGTCTTCAAGAGCTGGCGCTACGGCGAGGTCGTCACGGTCGACGACCCGTGGGGCTACGGCAATTCGCTCGAGTGGGCGACCAGTTGCCCGCCGCCGCGGCACAACTTCACCGAGCTGCCCCGAATCCGCTCGGAGCGACCGGCATTCGAGTTGCACTATCCGCACATGGTGGAGCGGCTGCGCGCTGAAGCGCATGTGGGCAGATCGCATGGACCGAAGAGTGGCGACGTCACCAGAGCCGACGACGTAAGCGTTCGGTAGGGGCCCCAAACGAGGCTAAGTCGGGAGTGAGCACTCCATCCAAGGTGTCGGTGCTGATCACCGTCACCGGCGCGGATCATCCGGGTGTGACGTCGGCGCTCTTCGATGCGCTGTCCCGGCACGGAGTCGAACTGCTCAATGTCGAACAGGTGGTGATCCGCGGGCGGCTGACGCTGGGTGTGCTGGTGTCATGCTCGCCAGAAGTCGCCGAAAGCACCGCGTTGCGGGCCGATGTCGAGGCAGCGATCCACCGGGTCGGCCTCGACGTCAGCATCGAGCGCAGCGACGACGTGCCGATCATCCGGCAACCGTCGACCCACACCATTTTCGTGCTGGGCCGGCCGATTACCGCCCGCGCGTTCGGCGCGGTGGCCCGCGAGGCCGCAGCGTTGGGCGTCAATTTCGACGTCATCCGTGGGATCTCCGACTATCCGGTGACCGGGCTGGAGTTGCGGGTCTCGGTGCCACCCGGGGCCGATGGCGCGCTGCGGACCGCGCTCAACCGGGTGTCCTCCGACGAGCACGTCGACGTGGCCGTCGAGGACTACGGCCTGGCCTGGCGCACCAAACGGCTCATCGTGTTCGACGTCGACTCCACCCTGGTTCAGGGCGAGGTCATCGAGATGCTGGCGGCCCGGGCGGGTGCTCAGGGAACCGTGGCCGCGATCACCGACGCGGCCATGCGCGGTGAGCTGGATTTCGCACAGTCGCTTCAGCAGCGGGTGGCGACCCTGGCCGGCCTGCCCGCGACCGTGATCGACGAGGTCGCCGCACAGCTGGAGCTGATGCCCGGCGCCCGGACCACGCTGCGGACGTTGCGGCGCTTGGGTTTTCACTGCGGCGTGGTCTCCGGCGGGTTCCGGCGGATCATCGAACCGCTCGCACACGAGTTGATGCTGGACTTCGTGGCCGCCAATGAGCTCGAGATCGTCGACGGCACACTGACCGGCCGGGTCGTCGGCCCGATCATCGACCGGCCCGGGAAAGCCAAGGCGCTGCGCGACTTCGCGCAGCAGGCCGGCGTGCCGATGGCGCAGACCGTCGCCGTCGGCGACGGCGCCAACGACATCGACATGCTGGCCGCGGCCGGGCTGGGTGTGGCGTTCAACGCCAAGCCGGCATTGCGTGAGGTGGCCGATGCGTCGCTGAGCCACCCATATCTGGACACGGTGTTGTTCCTCCTCGGCGTGACCCGCGGCGAGATCGAGGCCGCCGACGCCGGCGATCTTGGAGTGCAACGTGTGGAGATTCCTTCGGATTAGCCGCGGCCGCGGCGAACGACCCGGCAGCTCTGGCAGCGCCGCGGTACGGCACGATGATCGGGTGCCCGAAACCAGCACCCAAACTGGCCTTGACACCGGTGACGCCCCAGCCGATCCCGATCTGCTGATCGACATGCGGGGTGTGTCGCTGCGCCGCAGCGGGCGCACCTTGGTCGGGCCGCTGGATTGGGCGGTCGAACTCGACGAGCGATGGGTGATCATCGGCCCCAACGGGGCCGGCAAGACTTCGCTGCTGCGGATCGCCGCGGCAGCCGAGCACCCGTCGTCGGGCATCGCCTATGTGCTCGGTGAGCGGCTGGGCCGGGTCGACGTTTCGGAGTTGCGTGCCCGGGTCGGCCTAAGTTCCTCGGCTCTGGCGCAGCGGGTACCCGACGACGAGGTGGTGCGCGACCTCGTCGTGTCGGCCGGCTATGCGGTGCTGGGCCGATGGCGGGAGCGCTACGAAGACGTCGACTATCAGCGGGCCATCGACATGCTGGAGAGCCTGGGTGCCGAGCACCTCGCGGAGCGCAGCTACGGCACGCTGTCGGAAGGTGAACGCAAACGGGTGCAGATCGCTCGGGCTCTGATGACCGATCCGGAGCTGCTGCTGCTCGACGAGCCCGCCGCCGGCCTGGATCTGGGCGGCCGTGAGGAATTGGTGGCCAGGCTGACCGATCTGGCCGCCGACCCCGACGCACCCGCGCTGGTGCTGGTCACCCACCACGTTGAAGAAGTCCCACCCGGCTTCAGCCACTGCATGCTGCTGTCGGAGGGTGAGGTGGTCGCCGCGGGGCTGCTGGCCGACGTGCTGACCGCCGAAAACCTGTCGACCGCGTTCGGTCAGTCGATCGCCCTCGAGGTTATCGACGGGCGCTATTTCGCGCGGCGTGTTCGCAGCCGCGCCGCCCACCGGATGCTCGAGTGACCGCACCGCAAGATCCGCCCCTGGTTCCGCGCCCGGCCGCGACCGTGATGCTGGTCCGTGAGGCCGAGGACGGGTTGGCCGTTTTCCTGATGCGCCGGCACGCGCGGATGGAATTCGCCGCGGGGACGATGGTGTTTCCCGGCGGCGGCGTCGACGACCGCGACCGCAACGCCGACTTGGAAAGGCGGGGGGCGTGGGCGGGGCCGTCGCCGCAGTGGTGGGCGCAGCGATTCGGCATCGAACCCGACCTGGCCGAGGCGCTGGTGTGCGCCGCCGCCCGCGAGACCTTCGAGGAATCGGGCGTGCTTTTCGCTGGACCTGCGGGCGACCCGGACGGCATCGTCGGCGATGCCTCGGTCTACGGCGACGCCCGTCGCGCGCTGGCCTCGGGCACGTTGTCCTTCGCCGACTTCCTGCGCCGGGAAAACCTGGAACTGCGATCCGACCTGCTACGGCCGTGGGCCAACTGGGTCACCCCGGAGGCCGAGCGGACCCGGCGTTACGACACCTATTTCTTTGTGGGCGCCCTGCCGGACGGTCAGCGCGCCGACGGAGAGAACACCGAATCCGACCGCGCCGGCTGGGTGCTGCCGCAGGACGCCATCGTTGACTTCGCGGCCGGGCGTAACGTCTTGCTGCCGCCGACCTGGACGCAGCTGGACGCGCTGGCCGGCCGCACGGTCGCCGATGTGCTGGCCGTCGAGCGTCAGATCGTGCCGGTGCAACCCATCCTCGAAATGCGGGACGACAACTGGGTATTCGAGTTTTTCGACTCCGACCGCTACCACCGGGCACGCGATTCGGGCGGATTTATGGGCTGGCCTTTATGACAAGCTCGGTGAGCGAGTTCGTCAGCACCGTGGTCAGCGACGGCACGCGGGATGCCGGTCTGGCCATGCTGCTGCTGTCGCGACCGCCGACCAACGCGATGACCCGGCAGGTTTACCGCGAGATCGCGGCCGCGGCGGTGCAGCTGGGGCAGCGCGACGACGTGGCCGCGGTCATCCTGTTCGGCGGCCACGAGATCTTCTCCGCCGGCGATGACATGCCCGAGCTGCAGACACTGACCGTGGCGGAGGCCGGCACCGCGGATCGGGTGCGCCGTGCGGCCGTCGACGCGGTGGCGGCGATCCCGAAGCCCACCGTGGCCGCGATCACCGGCTATGCCCTGGGCGCCGGCCTGACGCTGGCCCTGGCCGCCGACTGGCGGGTCAGCGGCGACAACGTGAAGTTCGGCGCGACCGAGATTCTGGCCGGTCTGGTCCCCGGCGGCGGCGGAATGGCCCGGTTGACCCGCGTGGTGGGTGCGAGCAGGGCCAAGGAGCTGGTGTTCAGCGGGCGCTTCATCGACGCCGAGGAGGCGCTGACGCTGGGCCTCATCGACGAGACGGTGGCCCCCGACCACGTGTATGACGCCGCCGCGGCGTGGGCGCGGCGCTTCCTCGACGGGCCGCGACATGCGCTGGCCGCCGCCAAAGCCGGCATCAATTCCGTCTCCTAAGCCGTTTTGAGGACGTCTTTGACGGCCGTTAGGCTTGCCGTCCATGACGAGGAGTTCGAAAATCCCCGCTGACGCCGTGCCCAACCCGCGTGCCACCGCCGAGCAGGTCGAAGCCGCCCGCCACGACAGCAAGCTCGCCCAGGTGCTTTACCACGACTGGGAAGCCGAGACGTATGACGAGAAATGGTCGATCTCCTACGACCAGCGCTGCATCGATTACGCCCGGGACTGCTTCGACGCGATCGCGCCCGACAAGGTCCTTCGTGAGCTGCCCTACGACCGTGCCCTGGAATTAGGTTGTGGGACAGGGTTCTTCCTGCTGAACCTGATCCAGGCCGGTGTTGCCCGCCGCGGATCGGTCACCGATCTCTCACCCGGCATGGTCAGGGTCGCCACCCGCAACGGGCAATCCCTCGGGCTGGACATCGACGGCCGGGTGGCCGACGCCGAGGGCATCCCGTATGAAGACAACACCTTCGATTTGGTCGTCGGGCACGCCGTGCTGCATCACATCCCCGACGTCGAGCTGTCACTGCGAGAGGCGATCCGGGTGTTGCGGCCGGGCGGCCGGTTCGTGTTCGCCGGCGAACCGACCAGCATCGGCGACGGCTACGCCCGCACGCTGTCCACGCTGACCTGGCGGATCGTCACCAACGCGACCAAGTTGCCCGGGCTGACCGGCTGGCGGCGCCCGCAGGCCGAGCTTGACGAGTCCTCACGCGCGGCGGCGCTGGAGGCGCTCGTCGACCTGCACACCTTTACACCGGAAGACCTGGAGCGGATGGCCGCCGGCGCCGGCGCCGTCGACGTCGCGACCGCCACCGTCGAGTTCACGGCCGCGATGCTGGGTTGGCCACTGCGCACCTTCGAGTGTGCGGTGCCGCCAGGTCGTCTGGGCTGGGGCTGGGCCAAGTTCGCGTTCACCAGCTGGAAGACCCTGAGCTGGGTGGACGCCAACGTGATGCGGCACGTGGTGCCGAAGGGCTGGTTCTACAACGTGATGATCACCGGGGTCAAACCCTCCTGAGTGTCGGCCTGCGCTTCAGCACCGACGACGTCAGTTACCTGCGGTCGGAATCGGGTGCCGCGGCGCTTGCCGCCGTCGCTGACCTCGAGCTGACCGACCGCACCCGGATTGCCGATGTCGCCGCCGCGCGTGCCCGGTTCGGCGATCGGGCGCCGGTGCTGGTGGAAACGACGCTGCTGCGCCGGCGCGCCACCGACAAGCTGGCCCAGCTGTGCCCGGATTTTCCGGTGTCGAACTGGCTGTTCACCGATGAGGCGCTGCAGCAAGCGACCGCGGCGCCGGTGGCCCTGCACCGGGCCGGGCGGCTGGCCGGGGCCGGGATAGCGGTGCACGACGCGACCTGTTCGATCGGCACCGAAGTGGCCGCGCTGCGCGCGTCGGGCGTCGAAGCGGTGGGCAGCGACATCGACCCCGTGCGCGTGGCGATGGCGCGTCACAACCTGGGTCCCGGCGCTGCCCTGTGCCGTGCCGACGCGCTGTATCCGGTGACCCGCGACGCGGTGGTGGTCGTTGACCCGGCTCGCCGTGTCGGCGGGCGGCGGCGTCTGCGCCCAGATGACTATCAACCGGCCCTGGGTCAGCTGCTTGACCGCCACCGCGGCCGGGATCTCGTCGTAAAGTGCGGTCCTGCAATAGATTTCGATCACCTCAGACGACTCGGTTTCGACGGCGAAATCGAGGTGGCGTCCTATCAGGGTTCGGTCCGGGAAGCCTGTCTGTGGTCAGCCGGGTTGGCCGATCCGGGTGTGCGCCGTCGAGCGAGCGTCCTTGATCGCGGTGAACAGATCACCGATGCCGAGCCCGACGACTGCCCGGTGGGGCCCGCCGGACGATGGATCGTCGACCCCGACGGCGCCGTCGTCCGGGCCGGCCTGGTACGTCACTACGGCGCGCGGCACGGGCTGTGGCAACTCGATCCCGACATCGCCTACCTGTCCGGCGACCGGTTGCCGCCCGCGGTCCGAGGCTTCGAGGTGCTCGAGCACCTGGCGTTCGACGAGCGCCGGCTCCGGCAGGCATTGTCCGCGCTGGACTGTGGCGTGCTGGAGATTCTGGTCCGCGGCGTGCGAGTCGACCCCGACGCACTGCGGCGCCGGCTGCGGCCGCGAGGCGGCCGATCCCTGTCGGTGATCATCACTCGCGTCGGCTCCGGATCCGCCAGTCATGCGACGGCCTTCGTGTGCAGTCCGTCTCGATAGTGCCCAGGTAGGCTGGCTGCGGTCGGTCTTCCAGGCGCCCCGCCTGTGTGAGTTGCGAGGACGAATTCGAACGATGCGTTATCTGATAGTGAGCACCGTGCTGGCGGCCGCGGCCCTGCTGGGCTGGCCCGCGGCCGCCGCACCGGGGTCCTGTGCCGCCTTGGGCGGAACCGTCGACGGTTCGCAGATGTGCCACGTGCGCACCACGGGTCCCACCTACGCGATCACCATGACATTTCCCGCCGACTATCCCGACGAACAGGCGCTGACGGACTACATCACCCAGAACCGCGACGGCTTCGTCAACGTGGCGCAGACGTCCGGGGGGCGTGACCAGCCCTATCAAATGGAGCTGAGCACCGACCAACGCACTTCCGGTCAGCCGCCGCACAACACCCGCAGCGTGGTGCTCAAGTTCTTCCAGGACCTCGGCGGAGCGCATTCGTCCATCTGGTACAAGGCGTTCAACTACAACCTCGGGACTCAGCAGCCCATCACGTTCGACAACTTGTTCGCGCCCGGCACCACGCCGCTGGACAGCATCTTCCCGCTGGTGCAGCGCGACCTGGCACATCAGACCCCGTTGGGTGGCGCCATATTGCCGTCGACAGGCCTCGACCCGACGCATTACCAGAACTTCGCCATCACCGACGACCAGCTGATCTTCTACTTCGCCCCGGGCGAGATGCTGCCGGCGGTTACCGGCCCAGCCCAGGCTCAGGTATCGCGCAACGCGATCCCGCCCCTGGCCGTCTAACAGGCCCAGCAGCACAGTCGTCGCCCCGAACAAAGCTCCATGAACGATCTAGCAGGACAAGGGTCGCGGCGACGGCCGCGGGCCGGCTGCGCTGGCCGTGACGGTTGTCAGTGCTCATGAGGCCGGCCCGAAACCGTAGACCTGGCCGTCGCTGGTGCAGGCCACCACCCGGCGATCCGTGCCGACCGAGACCCCGACGGGATATCCGGTGGCCGCGGGCAGCGGATAGCCGTTGAGGGTGTGGCCGTTGCCCGGATCGAAGGCCAGCAACGACATGCCGGGTGCGCCTTGTCCGGGCGGACCGCTGACCACCGTGTAGCCGACGCCGGCCCCGGCCAGGCTCGACGACGACAGCGGGGTGACGTCGTCGCGCCGCCAGGCCCCCTCGGCATGATCACCGGCATCTTTGAAGGCCGCCAGCCGGGTGTCGGGTCCGCCGCCGGACACGATCAATCCCTGCGGGGTCACCGCGGGTGGTGTCTGCGCCAGGAAACCAAGCGGCACTGACCATTTCACCTTCCCGTCGGCGGCGTGCAATGCCCACAGACGTTGGTCGCGGCCATTGACGTAGACGGTCGATCCGTCGGCGGACAGCACCGGGCTGGCAATCACACCGGCGCCGACCGCGTCGCTGGTCCACTCGCGGGCAAGCAGCGGCGTCTGACCCGGGTGGTATTTCAGCCCAACCAGCCCGGCGCCCGGAGCGCCCGGCTGCCAGACGCCGACCACCACCATCTGGCCGGCCGGCGAGAAGGCGGGAGCCGCCGCGACCGGGCAACCCTGCCGCGCCGGCGCGCAATCGGCCAACCCGCGCATCGCATCGGTCGGGTCGACGCCGTCGACCAGATCCAGTGGACTGCCCACCACCGCGCCGCGGTGGGCGTCGAACGCCAGCACTTGACCCAGATGCGTGATGACGAGCAGTTGACCACTTCCCAGAAACCGTGGGGTAGTAGGCATTCCGATCACCGGCTGGCGCCACCGCGTCCACTGGGTTACCGGAAAAGAGAGGAAAGCCCCCGGCTGGCCGACGTAGAGGTTGTCGAAGCCGTCGAACAACGGACCGGCGAAGCCGCCACCCTGGATCACCCGGACGCACCAGCGTTGCCGGCCGTTGTCGTTGTTCTCCCATTCCATGAGCGAACATCCGCCCGGCGTTTGCGCGTTGAGGGCGAGATAACCGCGTGCGCTCAGCGCGGGTCCGGCCGCCAGGCTGCCTTTGACCGACCGCGTCCACTGCACTGACAGCTTGGCGGCGCCGCCGGTCGGGGTGTAGCTGCTGTTGGCCGCGTCGCCGTACGGGGCGGGCCAGCCCGGCGAGGGCGTGGCTTGCACCCACGAGTCGGTGTTGCTGCACCCGCCCAGCCCCACCGTGAGCACGACCGTCAGCACCACGGATGAGCAACGCCGAAGCCCACTGAGGAGTTGTCGGGCGAGCACCTCGATTTCCCAAATCCTTCCGCGGCCGTTCGGCAATGAGCAGCGATCGAGTACAGGTGAGGGTAACCCGTGGCGGCTCGCCTCCGCTGGATCGCCCGGCTCTCAGCCCGCCGTCCCGGCGCGCATCGTCGCCAGACTAAGCTTTTCGGCCATGACGTCCATGTGGAATGCGCCGTTCCACCGCCGCTGGCGTGGACAGATGCTGCGCGACCCACGCCAGGCCAAGTTCCTCACGCTGGCCTCGCTGAAGTGGATGCTGGCCAACCGCGCGTACACCCCGTGGTATCTGGTGCGCTACTGGCGGCTGCTGAAGTTCAAGCTGGCCAATCCGCACATCATCACCCGCGGAATGGTGTTCATCGGTAAGGGTGTCGAGATTCATTCGACACCCGAGTTGGCGCAGCTGGAGATCGGCCGGTGGGTGCACATCGGCGACAAGAACACGATCCGCGCGCACGAGGGCTCGCTGCGGTTCGGCGACAAGGTGGTGCTGGGCCGGGACAACGTGATCAACACCTACCTCGACATCGAAATTGGTGATTCGGTGCTGATGGCCGACTGGTGCTACGTCTGCGATTTCGACCATCGGATGGACGACATCAACATGCCGATCAAGGACCAGGGCATCCTCAAGTCCCCGGTGCGGATCGGACCGGACACCTGGGTCGGGGTGAAGGTGACCATCTTGCGCGGCACGTCCATCGGACGCGGCTGCGTGCTGGGATCGCATGCGGTGGTTCGCGGCGTTGTCCCCGACTACTCGATCGCGGTCGGCGCGCCGGCCAAGGTGGTCAAGAACCGGCAGCTGTCCTGGGAGAGTTCGGCCGCACAGCGCGCGGAACTGGCCGCTGCATTGGCCGATATCGAACGCAAAAAGGCTGCCCGCTAAAAGAGGGGAGTGCCGCGGATGACGACCCGGATGATCACGGTTGCCAGCGTGGCGGCGGCTACGGTACTGGCCGCCATGGTGGTCCCCGCGTGCAGCAGCAAGTCCGCAACGACATCGCCGCCGTCCGCGGCCACGTCGACGTCGGCCGCTCCCACCGACTACACCACCCTGTTGATTCAGGGCAGCGACATCAGCACGACACCGCCCAACGTTTTCACTCCGGATCCGCCGGTCCAAAACCCCAACGAGACGCCCGGGGCGGCGGTGGTGTTCAAAAACTCCGATGACAGCAACCGAATCGGCGACACGATCCTGATCCTGACCGACGCCGGTGCCGCGGCCAACGCGATGAGCGGGTCGGTCGCATCGCTGGGCAACACGGTGACAGGTGGTAACCCGCAGCCGATTTCGGTGGGCAACGGGGGCACGATGGTTTCGGGCACGTCGCCGGATAAGTCCAAAGCGGTGACCGTGCTGCTGTTCACCGAGGGCAAGGCGTTCGTCACACTGGAATTCGATGGCGCGCCAGGCGATGTCGTGCCCACCGATTACGCCCTCGGGGTTGCTCAGCAGCAGGATGGCGCGGTCAAGAACAAGCTGCCCAGCTGAGCCCGGTTTCAGCTGATGTCGCGATAGCGGAGCAGCGCCTCGGCGCGTTCGTCGCCATGGTCGACGATCGGCGCGGGATATCCTTGCGGCCGTTGGCCTTTGCGCAGATGCACGTCGTCCGCGTCGCCCAGCTCGGGGACCCAACGCCGGATGTAGGAGCCCGAAGGATCGAACTTCTCGCTCTGCGTGGTCGGATTGAACACCCGGAAGTACGGCGCGGCATCGGTGCCGGAGCCGGCACACCACTGCCACCCATGCTGGTTGTTGGCCATGTCGCCGTCCACGAGTTGATCCAGGAACCATTCGGCGCCCCATTGCCAGGGCAGATGAAGATCCTTGACCAGAAACGACGCAACGATCATCCGCACCCGGTTGTGCATGAAGCCCGTCTCGCGGAGTTGACGCATCCCGGCATCGACCAACGGAAATCCGGTCTCGCCGGCTTTCCAGGCCTCGAAACGGCGTTTGGCTGCGGCTCCGGTGTCCATTTTGATGCCGTCGAACTCGCTGTTCCAGTTGCGCCAGGCACTGGCGGGCCAGTGATGCAGCACGTCAGCGTAGAAGTCCCGGAATGCCAACTCCCGCAGGTAGGCCTGCGCTCCTTTGCCACGCAGATCGAGGTCGGCGACCATGGTGCGGGGATGGATTGTGCCGAACTTCAGGTGCGCTGACATCCGGCTGGTGCCCTTGAGGTCGGGCCGGTGGCGGTGGTGGTCGTAGTGCTCTAAGCCGTTGTCGGCGAACGACTTCCATTGCTTCAACGCCGCCGCCTCGCCGGCGTGCAGGTCAAGTGCGGGGCCAGGGTCGGGGATCGCGCACTTTTTGATGCGCAGCTTCCGCGGATCGAGCCAGCGCACCGAATCCTTGCCGGAGCGCGCCGGCTTGCGCCACCCGACCTCGCGCCATGCGCGCAGAAACGGGGTGAACACTTTGTAGGCGGAGCCGTCGGGTTTGGTGACGCGGCCGGGTGAAACCAGATACGGCGAGCCGGTCGCCACCAGCGGCACCGAACCCAGCGCGGCAAGCACCCGCTCGTCGCGGCGCGTCCCGAACGGCGCGAAATCCTCCGAGATGTGCACCGCGGCCGCGTCGATTTCCTTGGCAATACGGGGAATCTGCTCTTCGGGCCTGCCGCGGGTCACCAGTAACCGGCCCTCCAGGTCTTCGCTCAGCCGCCGCAGTGAGTCACCGAGAAACTGCAGGCGACGCCGGCCCGACGAACTTTCCAGCCGTGGATCGAGGACGAAACAGGCGAGCACTTGATCGCTGTCGGCCGCCGCGGCCAGCGCCGGGTGATCGCTCAACCGCAGGTCGCGACGAAACCACAACAGCGCGGGCATTATCGGGAAGGGCGGTTCAGCCGCCAGATATGAGTGGACAGGACCGTGGCAAAGGCGCACCACGCTGGGTAAGCGGACAGCGCCGCTGCGGCCCGGGGGTTCGCCTGCCCGGCCCGGCGGGCAAGGTCGGCGCTGCTGGCTGTCAGCACGGCTGCACCGAGCGCGGATGCACCGAGCTTGTGGTACCGGAAGAACAGCCAACTCCATCCGGCGTTGAGAAGCAGGTTGACGCTCAACGCGGCTGCGTAGCGGCGTGCCCGTTCGTCTTGTCCCGCTTCGCGGAATGCGTCGATAGCCACCGCGGACGCGGCCGCGATGTCGCCGTACAACGCGGTCCAGACCACGGGGAAGGCAGCGCCCGGTGGCTGGTACGGCGGCTTGTGAAGCCGCGAATACGAGGTAGGGACACGCCGGGGGCTGGCGATGCTTCCGGTGCCGGCCGCCGTGGCAACGGCCAGCGTCGTCGCGGCCAGTGTCGATCTTTTCATACTGCGCTCCGTTCATGCCGGGCCAAGTCCGCTTGCTGCTCAACAGGTTTGGCGTTAGTTGCGGGCCACCATATGCGGTCACCGATGAGGGCGAACAACGCGGGGATGACGAGTGTGCGCACGATGAAGGTGTCAAGCAGGATTCCGACGCCGACGATGATGCCCAATTGGGTCAGCACGATCAGCGGCAGCACCCCAAGCACGCAGAAGACTGCGGCCAAAACGATTCCGGCGCTGGTGATTACGCCGCCGGTTGCCGATACCGCGCGGATCATGCCATCGCGCGCGCCGTGTTGCGTCGCCTCTTCACGCGCGCGGGTGACCAGGAAGATGGTGTAGTCCACCCCAAGAGCGGCCAGGAACAAGAAGGCGAATAATGGTGTGCTGTCGTCCACGGCAGGGAAACCGAAGACGTGCATGCTGGCCCACCCACCTAGGCCCATTGCGGCCAGCGCGCCAAGAATGGTTGCAGCCAACAGGGTAGGCGGCGCGAGCAACGATCGCAGCAACACATAGAGGACGACCAGGATCACGGACAGGATCGACGGGATCAGTACAAGCCGGTCATGCGCGGCAGCATCACGAACGTCGAGTGCCTGCGCGTCGGGTCCGCCCACCAGCGCGCTACCGGAGATGGTTCTGGTCGAATCGCGCAGCGCCGCGACTGTTTTGACGGCCCGATCAGATGATGGGGCCGCGTCGATCACCACTGACCATTTCGTCAGGCCGGACGCAGAACGACCAGACTCGGTCGCTGAGACCACACCGGGGGTGGAGCTGATCGCCTGCTGTACTTGGGATGCCGAGGAGGTGGGGGCGACGACCAGCGTCGGGTTCGTGAGGCCGGCGGGAAAATGCGCGGACACAATGCTGTAACCCGACACCGAATCCGCCTGCACCCGGAACTGCTCGGTCTGCGACAGGCCGATGCGGGTTCCCAGCAGCCCGGCGGCAAGGGCCCCCAGGACCGCGACCGCGACCGCTGCGACCGTGGCCGGACGACGGGCCACCCATCCGGCGACCCGGTGCCAAGCACCGGAATCCAGGGTGGCCCCGGCGTCAGGCTGGGGTACGAAGGGCCAGAACAATCGTCTGCCACACAGCGCCAACAGCGGCGGCAGCACCACCAGAACCGATACCGCGGCGACGACAAGTGCGCACGCCGCGAGTGCACCCAGACTGCGCGTGCTGGGGGTCGAAGCACAGAGCAGGGTGAGCAATGCCAGTACCACGGTGGCGTTGCTGGCGACGATCGCGGGTCCGGCCATGCGCACCGCGCGGCGCAAGGCTTGGCGGTGCTTTTGATGACGCCGAAGTTCTTGTCGGTAGCGGGAAATCAGCAGCAGCGCGTAGTTGGTGCCCGCCCCGAATACCAGCACGCTGGTGATCCCGGAAGTGGCGCCGTCGTAGCTCAGCCCGGTCAGCGACGCTAACGCGGTGCCCACCGCCGAGGCGAATCGATCGGCGAATCCGATCACCAGCAGCGGCACCAGCCACAGCACCGGCGAGCGATAGGTGGCGATCAGCAGCAACGCCACCACCGACGCGGTCGCCGCAAGCAGGGTGACGTTGGCGTCGGTGAACGCGTTGGCGATATCTGCGCCGAAGGCCGGCCCCCCGGTGACGTGGGCCTGCAGTCCCGCCGGCAAGTTGGCAGTGGCGGCGGTGCGCAGCGCGGCCACCCCGTCGTTCAGGACGAAGCCGGACAGGTCGGACCTGATGGGAACGACGCCGATGGCTGCCTTGCCATCGACCGACACCATCGGCGGTGCCGGGCTGATTGCAACGAACGGATGGGTGAGCGCCTGCATGCGTTCGAGGGCGGCTCGGGCGGCACTGACATCGGAGGATTCCAAGACCGCCCCGTCGACGCGGCTCACCACCAGAATCAGCGGAACTTGATCGCCGCCGGGGAATTGGCGGACCAGGGCTTGCGCCTTCGCGGACTCCGAGGCGGTGGGTACGGTCAGCGGCGACTGACCTGCTGCCGCGTTGCCCCCGATCAAAACCATGAAGCCGATACCCAAAACGACGAGGCCTAAGCCCAGGAGCCACGAACGTCGACCGGTCACGGCACCGGCCAGCCCCTCCCAGATCACCACTCCAGCATTTCAGTAAATTAAATATTAATCAAATGAAATGAGCCCCGTATTCGGATATGCTGCACACCGCTATGGACGTTGATGAGCAGCCCTTCGGCCGGGAGGCACTGGAGTCGCTGATGTCGGCCGATCTGCGGGCGATGTCGACCGAATCCGACCAGATCGGCCGATTGTTCGCGGTGTCACAGGAACTGCGGCCTACCGATTTCCGTGCGTTGCTGCACATCATGGTCGCCGAAAGCGCGGGGGCGCCGATGACGTCGGGTGGCCTCACCGAACGGATGGGTCTGTCCGGCGCCGGGATCACCTATCTGGTGGACCGCCTGATCGAGTCCGGCCACATCCGGCGTGACTCGCACCCTGACGATCGGCGGAAAGTCATCCTCCGCTACTCCGAACCCGGGCTCGACACCGCCCGGTTGTTCTTCAATCCGCTGCGCGCATATACCCGCGCCGCAATGAGTGACCTGCCCGACGCCGATTTGGCCGCAGCGCATCGGGTGTTTACCGCGCTCATCGGCGCCATGCGGCAGTTCCAGACCGAACTGGACGCGCCACGGCGCTGACCAAACCGTGCCCAGTCCTCTTCGCTTGGTGGCTAGCTGCGCCCGGTTCTGTTCGCTTACCGACTTCCATGGCTTGTGCCCAACCCGCGAGACTCAGGGCCGGCGTCGGGCACACCGGTTGAAAACTTGCTCAAAGCCGTTGTGCCCGTGTAAAAACCGAGGTGAATCAGCGGTGAACGTTTCTGACCTGATCGCTTTGCCCTTCCAATGGGGATCCGCTCTGCGCGGTCGTCGATTCCTCCACCCGGCCGGAGTGCTGGCGGAGGGCGTCATCGAACGCGTGGCACCTGCGGGTTACGGGCTATCGATCCCGTCGGCCGATGCGATTGCCCGGGTGTCCAAGGCCGGTGGAATGCTCGGGCCGCTGCCCGATTTCATCAGGATGGCCCTTCGCGTTGTACCGCCGCAGGCGGTGGCGTCACCATGGGACATCCTGCTTGTCTCCGCGGGCTCGGGCGCGCTCGCTCGTGCGGTGGCGCTGCGGCCGATCGCATCGTGGAAGGGCCAGACGCTGACCAGCCTCATGCCGTTCCGCTACGGGGAACGCAATTGGTGGTTAAGAGCCCGGATCATGACCGACATCGACGGCCTCGGCCTGTCGCTCGACAGCGTCCGCAACGGAATCCAATGCGGCGGAATCGATGTGGCCATTGACCAAGCTTGCGGCTGGGGTGATTTCGCGCCATTGGCTCGGCTGACATTGAGCACCGTGATCGATCCAGGCCATGGTGACGACGTCTCGTTCGATCCGGTCATCAACAGCGCGCCCGGGTTGACGCTGTACCCCGGCTGGCTCGCGGACCTGCGGTCCCGGGCTTATCACCGCAGCCGCGAGGGCAGAGCCGTATATTCACTACACCCGCCGCAACTTAGCGCTGGCGCCCGAGCAGGTGACGTAAGGCACGGTCCAGGTCGGGTTGACGGAACCGGTGCTCGGAATGGCTGAGCCGGTCCGGGATTACGCGTTGACTGGCGCACGCGAGTTCGCGCGCGCCCTGGGCGCCGAGCAACAGCCGGGGCCCCAGCGATGGCACCGGAAACACAGCGGGACGACGCAACACGTGTGCAAGGATGTGGGTGTAATCGGCGTTGCGAACCGGTTGCGGAGCAACCGCATTCACCGGACCGGACAAGGCGGTATCCCACAGCGCCCGGTGATACACGTCGACCAGATCGTCGATTCCTATCCACGACAACCATTGCCGGCCGTCGCCGAGCCGGCCTCCCAGCCCGGCGGAAAACAGCGGGCGCATCAGCTTCAGCGTGCCGCCGCGAGGGGATTGCACGATGCCGGTACGCACCCGCACCACCCGCACTCCGGCCTGCGCCGCCGGCGCGGTCGCTTCTTCCCACTCGGCGACGACATCGGCCAGAAACCCGTCGCCGCGCTCGCTGTCCTCGGTCAACGTCTCATCGCCGCGGTCGTATCCGTAATAGCCGATCGCAGAGGCGGAGATCAGTGCGGCCGGCCGTCCGCCGCGGCGTGCCAGCAGTTCGGCCAGCCTAAGAGTTGGGCCAATTCGGCTGTCGCGGATCGCGTTTCGGTGACCCTCGCTGAAGCGCCCGGCAATCGACGCGCCGGCCAAATGAACAACCGCGTCGACCCCGGCGAACAGTCCGGGGTCGGGATCGTCGGGGTTCCACTGTCGCTCGTCGTCGCCTCGAGCGGTTCCGCGGACCAGCCGGATGACGCGGTGGCCACCGGTCCGCAGAAAAGCGGTCAACGGCGAACCCACCAGTCCCGAGGATCCGGTGACCGCGACGGTCGACGGAGCCAGGCCGTGCCTGGCCGCCAACTGATGGGCGGTCAAATCGTCGGCCAGCTCACGGTGCCGGTAGGCGAACATCGGGCGCAACGCCGATGCGGGCACCGGTGTGTCGACCCGATCGATCACCCGGGTCTTATCGTCGCCGACCTCTTCGAAATCGTGGATATGCCGCCACCGCACCGCGATCCGAGCCGGCAACGAGGCCAGACTGTCGCTGCCTATAGTGTCGACGAACCGCCGCGGGGGATCGTAGGAATCCGCCTGATGTTCGGCGACCCAGCGCAGGCCGCCGGGCAGCGCGAGTTCGGCCCGGCCGTCCTCGAGCGAGTTGGCCTCGGTGATCACCCGCAAGGGCGACCACGGCGGCGAAAGCCGGTTGATGGCGCCCGGTCGGCTGTACCAGGCGAAGACCTCTGCGCGCGGCGCGTCGACCACGCTCGAATACTGGAGTCCCATCGTTCCAGAATTACCCAACAACGACGGGGGCATGCCTCGAGCCGTGGTGGGTAGAACAGATGCATGAGTATTCAAACGGGAGTACGGACCCTGCTCGACGCGGCACTTGATCGAGCGATCGTTCCCGGCTACACGCGCGTCGGCTATCACCTGCGCCAATTGGGCTGGGCGGCCGATCCGGCGCCGGACGCGCTGAAAGGGAAGACGGCGCTGGTCACAGGTGCGAATCGCGGCATCGGCAAGGCGATCGCCGCGGGCCTGGCCCGGCTGGGCGCGACCGTGTTGCTGACGGTCCGCGATCGCGAGAGCGGTGAGCTGGCCGCAAAAGAGATCGTCGAGGCCAATTCGGATGCTGATGTGCAGGTTGAGGTGTGCGACGTGTCCGATCTCTCGGCGGTCCGCGCCTTTGCCGCCGACTTGTCCAAGCGAGTGTGGGAGCTGGACGTGCTCATCCACAATGCCGGGGTGCTGCCGCCCACCCGCACCGAGACGGCGGACAAACACGAGGTCACCCTGGCCACCCATGTGCTGGGTCCGGTGTTGCTGACCGAGTGCCTGGTTCCGATCCTCGGCGTAGCCGATGACCCGCGGGTGATCCTGATGTCGTCGGGCGGGATGTACACCCAATCGCTGCCGACCGACGACCCCGAATACCTCGACGGGCACTACAGCGGTGTCACGGCTTACGCGCGAACCAAACGAATGCAGGTCGCGCTGACCCCAATCCTGGCCCGTCGTTTGGCCGGTCAGCATATCTGCGTCTACTCCATGCACCCCGGATGGGCCGACACGCCCGGGGTAGCCACCTCGCTTCCGGCTTTCCGCAAGCTCACCGGCCCGCTGTTACGCACACCCGAAGAGGCGGCCGACACTGCGCTGTGGCTTGCCGCGACTCAACCGGCGCCGCCCAGCGGTGGCTTCTTCCACGATCGGCGGCCTCGCCCGGAGCACTATCTGCCGGTGACCAGGTTCGGCGAAGGTGAACGCCAGCGCCTGTGGCGGTACTGCGCGTACGCGGTCGATATCGATAACGCGTGAGGGCTACCGGTCGGGCAGAGCGTGCTCGACGATGGGCAACCGTGGCTGCGGTTGCCGCTCACGGCGTTTGGCCGCCAGATAGACCTGGGCCGTCTCGTTGGCCACGGTCTGCCAGTCGAAGTCGGAGGTGAGCCGTTGGCGGGCGGCGCGGGCGCGCGCCTGCGCGGCGTGCGGGTCGTCCAGCACGGTGCGCACCGCCGCGGCCAGCCCGGCCACGTCGCGAGGCGGACAGGACACCCCGGTCTGCCCGTTGATCACCGCTTCGCCGAGACCGCCGATGTTCGACGTCACCAGCGGGGTGCCGCCCGCGGCGGCCTCCAAAGCGGCGAGCCCGAACGGCTCGTAGTGGCTGGGCAGCACCGCGGCGTCCGCCCGATGCAGCAACGCAAGCAGTTCGTCGTGACCACAATGCCCGACGAACCGAGTTGCCTTGAGCACCCGGTGTTTACGGGCTTGGTCGATAAGCCAGTCCTGCTGTGTGCCGTCCCCGGCGATCGTCAGCGTGGTACCCGGATGCGTGCGCCTGATTCGCGGCAGCGCGGCGATCACATCGTGCACACCCTTCTCGTACTCGAGCCGCCCGACATAGAGCAGTTCGGCCGGCCCGGCGTGCGGACGGCGCGCCGCGAACGGCCAGCGCGCGGCGTCGATACCGTTGCGGATCACCGTCGTCTCGGCCAAACCGGGACCGAACAATTCGGTGATCTCGTCGCGCATCGACGCCGAACAGGTGATCAGCGAATCGGATTCACGCACCAGCCAGGATTCGACCGCGTGCACCTGACGGCTGATCGACCCGGAAACCCAGCCCGAATGCCGCCCCGCTTCCGTCGCGTGGATCGTGGAAACCATTGGCACGTCATAGAATTCGGCGAGCGCGAGAGCGGGATGCGCGACCAGCCAGTCGTGCGCGTGCACCACATCGGGACGCCAGGGCCGGTCGCTGCCGTATTTCTTCAACCGCAGGCCGGCGCGGGTCATCGCGTGACCCATCGCCAGGGTCCAGGCCATCATGTCGGTGCCGAAGCTGAATTCGTGCGGATCCTGTGCGGCCGCGATCACCCGGACACCCTCGTTGAGTTCGTCGGACGACGGGTGCGTGCTGGGGTCGGTGCCCGACGGACGGCGCGACAGCACGACGACGTCATGGCCGGCCGCGGCCAGCGCGGTCGACAGGTGATGCACGTGCCGGCCGAGGCCGCCGATCACCACCGGCGGGTACTCCCACGACACCATGAGGACCTTCACGTGTCTGGACCCCCGTTACGCCGCGAGCGTCCGCAAAATGCCATGTGCAGAGGCGTGTCGGCGTACAAACACGCGCGCTCGCGGAAGAAATTGGCCTTCATCGGGGCAGCCTTCGAGCGTCCAGGGCGCCGAACAGACCGTCGGCGCGGTTCCACCCCTCGGCCAGCCGCTGCGCGCTTTCGCGCCGGCCCGACGCCAGCGCCCCGGTGATCTCGCGGGTGGCGTGTGCGTGCAGGTGCGCACGGTAACGGGCGTAGTCGGCGGCCGAGTCCTTGCTCACCATGAACGGCCAGTCGCTGGAGACGGTGAGCAGCGTCTCGCGCAGGATCTGATCGGCGACGCGATCGCGGGGGAGCGGCCCGTCCAGCGATGCCGACTGCGACAGCGCCTTGTCCACGGTGCTCAGCGCGGTGTCGACCACTTCGGTGTTGAGCTGGACAAGATCGGCCACCTGCTCGCCGGCCCACACCTGCCAGTCCTTACCCGAACCCCACGAACTGCGAGGCAAGGCGACCGCATCGCCGACGAACCCGCCGGCGAGTGCGTCGTTCAGCGTTCCTACCCGAACCCCGGCGGCCGGCAAGGCCCGCAGCACCCGCTGCAACCACGTCGGCCCCTCGTACCACCAGTGGCCGAACAGTTCGGTGTCGAACGCGGCGACGACGTGAGCCGGCCGCCCGATGCGCTCGGACTCGCTCAACAGCCGGCTGCGGACCACGTCGACGAAGTCGGCGACATGGACGTCGACGGCGCGGTCGGCCCGCTCGGGGTCGTAGGGCGCCTTGGCCTCCGATCCCACATTGCGGCCGGTGACCCTGGCCGGCTTGAGCCCGGTGAGGTGGTCGTAGGTGTGGAAGTCGCGATAGGCGGCGTGCCCAGGGTAGCCGGACTTCGGCGACCACACCCGGTAGCTGACCTGCAGGTCTCGCCCGAATGCCACCACGTCGGTGCTGCCGACGGGCCGGCCCAGCGCGGTGTCGCCGTGCAGCGACGGGCCGTCGACCATGAAGTGCGTGACTCCCGCCGCGGCGTAGTCGTGTTCCATGCCCGGGGCGTAGGCGCATTCCGGCGCCCAGATCCCGGTTGGGCGCCCCGCCAGCCGCAGCTGCGCGTCGGCCAGGCCTTCGCGCAGCGCGAACTCGCGCAACCGCGGTGCGAGCAGCGGCTGGAACGGGTGAGCCAGCGGGCCGCCGAGCAGCTCCACCGCGTCGGCATCGATCAGGCTGCGCAGCAGTGGGCTGCCCCCGTGCCGCCACAGGGTGGCGAAGTCCTCAAGGGCCCTGTGCGCCTCCGCCTCCTCGCGAATCCCGAAGGCCCGCAACGCTTCCGGTGTGCATGACTGGTAGCCGGCCGACTTCGAGCGGACAGCGGAGCGCACGCTGACGGCCTCAGCCGCCCGCAGTCGCCAGTTGGCCAGCCAGTGATGCATACCGTCGAGGCAGTACGGGTCGTCGAGCTGAGCGTTGACCACAGGTGTGACGCCGAGGGTGATCAGGCCGTGCCGATCCTCGTCGGCCAACGTGCGCAACACCCGCATCAGCGGCAGGTATGCCGCGGCCCAGGACTGGTAGAGCCATTCCTCGCCGACCGGCCAGCGTCCGTGGTGGGCCAGCCACGGCAGGTGGGTGTGCAGCACCAGGGTGAACAGTCCGGGCACCCGGTCCCCCCCGGAATTCACAGTGCTCACGGCCTCACCGCGATCGCGACGAGATCCAGGCTGTCAGCTATGTCACGGTCGCTCGATTCGATGATGTCGAAGTCGTCGGTGGTGACCGCGGCGACATCTGCGGCCAGCTCGGGCGGCCATGGCGCATCGGCCACCGCTCGCGCGATCTGCGCGTCGATGATCGAGCCGCCGTGCCGGGCATCCATTTCGCGCAGCCGCGGACCGTGGAACAGGCCGCTGATCGAGACCTCGGCGAAACCCCCGTCGACCAGCAGCTCGGTCAGCTCGCCGGCGTTCAGTTCACGGGTGTGAAACGGGTTGACCGGGGTGTCACGGCCCGGTGAGAAGGTGATCCGGTTGGGTGTCGACACCATTAAAAGCCCGGATGGACGCAGCACCCGCGCGCACTCGGCCACGAACTGGGCCTGATCCCACAGGTGTTCGATCACCTGGAAGTTCACCACGACGTCCACCGACGTGTCGGGCAGCGGCAGCTCGGCCAGGTTCGCCTGCATGACTTCTACCCTCGCGTAGCGGCTGCGGACGTGGGCCACCGCGGCCTCGTCGTAATCGACCGCGAAGACCCGGCGGGCGACGGCCGCGATCAGGTCGGCGCCGTAACCTTCGCCACATCCGGCCTCGAGCACGTCGCGGTTCGCGCAACGCGGCGCCAGTCGCCGGTAAACCACCTGGTGGCGGCGAAACCAATAGTTCTCGATGTCCAGATCGGGGATGGTGCGCTCGCCTGTCAGCGTCAACACCGCGTCAGCCTCCGGCGAGGTGTCGCCGGGGACGTGTTGTGGGACGTCGGGGACGAATGCGCTCATTGCATAGGCAGGCTAACGCGAAGTGTCCGATTCGCGAACCGGGCCGGAGGAACCTGCACTACGACCCGCTATGGTGTGAGAGCAGACCGCACAAATTTACCCAGTAGTAATACGCCTGTGCGTTGCTAACGCGCACCGAGGTCTCGCAGCCGCGCGCTGCGGGACTCTTTCGAGGAGGACGAACCACACTTATGACGAACATCGTGGTCCTGATCAAGCAGGTCCCAGACACCTGGTCGGAGCGCAAGCTCACTGACGGCGATTACACGCTGGACCGCGAGGCCGCCGACGCCGTGCTGGACGAGATCAACGAGCGCGCCGTGGAAGAGGCGCTGCAGATTCGGGAGAAAGAGGCAGCCGACGGTGTCGAGGGGTCGGTGACCGTGCTGACCGCAGGTCCCGAGCGCGCCACCGAGGCGATCCGCAAGGCCCTGTCCATGGGCGCCGACAAGGCCGTCCACCTCAAGGACGACGGCATGCACGGCTCGGACGTGGTCCAGACCGGGTGGGCGCTGGCCCGCGCGCTGGGCACCATCGAGGGCACCGAGCTGGTCATCGCCGGCAACGAGGCCACCGACGGCGTCGGCGGTGCGGTGCCGGCCATCATCGCCGAGTACCTCGGGCTGCCGCAGCTCACCCACCTGCGCAAGCTCTCGCTCGAGGGCGACAAGGTCATCGGCGAGCGCGAGACCGACGACGGCGTGTTCACTCTCGAGGCCACACTGCCCGCGGTGGTGAGCGTCAACGAGAAGATCAACGAGCCACGCTTCCCGTCCTTCAAAGGCATCATGGCCGCCAAGAAGAAAGAAGTCACGGTGCTGACCCTGGCCGAGATCGGCGTCGAGAGCGACGAGGTCGGGCTGGCCAACGCAGGGTCGACCGTGCTGGCGTCGACACCGAAGCCGCCCAAGACCGCGGGTGAGAAGGTCACCGACGAGGGTGAGGGCGGCAACCAGATCGCCCAGTACCTGGTCGGCCAGAAGATCATCTAGCTGCTCACCCCATCCCAGACCACCGGCACATCACGAGAAGAGCGATATAACCCATGGCTGAAGTATTGGTGCTCGTCGAGCACGCTGAAGGCGCCCTGAAAAAGGTCACCTCCGAACTGATCACCGCCGCCCGCGCGCTGGGCGACCCGGCCGCCGTCGTCCTGGGCGCGTCGGGCACGGCCGCGCCGCTGATCGACGGGCTGAAGGAGGCCGGCGCCGCCAAGATTTATGTGGCCGAGTCCGACACCGTCGACGCCTACCTGGTCACCCCGGCGGTCGATGTGCTGGCCGCGCTGGCCGAGTCGAATGCGCCCGCCGCCGTCGTGCTGGCCGCCAACGCCGACGGCAAAGAGATCGCCGGCCGGCTGGCGGCCCGGATCGGGTCCGGGCTGCTCGTCGACGTGGTCGACGTGAAGGAAGGTCCCAAGGGCACCCACTCCATCTTCGGTGGCGCGTTCACCGTCGAGGCGCAGGCCAACGGCGACACCCCGGTGATCACGGTGCGTGCCGGCGCGATCGACGCCGAGCCCGCCGCGGGCGCGGGTGAAGAGGTCACCGTGGAGGTACCGGCTCCCGCCGAGAACGCCACCAAGGTCACCGCCCGCGAGCCCGCGGTCGCCGGTGACCGCCCGGAGCTCACCGAGGCGACCATCGTTGTCTCCGGTGGCCGGGGCGTCGGCAGCGCGGAGAACTTCAATGTGGTCGAGGCGCTGGCCGACTCGCTCGGCGCGGCCGTCGGGGCGTCACGTGCCGCCGTCGACTCGGGCTACTACCCGGGCCAGTTCCAGGTCGGCCAGACCGGCAAGACGGTATCGCCTCAGCTCTACATCGCGCTGGGCATCTCCGGCGCGATCCAGCACCGCGCCGGCATGCAGACCTCGAAGACCATCGTCGCGGTGAACAAGGACGAAGAGGCGCCCATCTTCGAGATCGCCGACTACGGCGTGGTGGGTGACCTGTTCAAGGTCGCTCCGCAGCTCACCGACGCGATCAAGGCCCGCAAGGGCTGAGTCTTCCCACGGTGGCGGGGGATCGGCACATCCGCCACATGCGTACCACGCGGGAACCACCACACGATCCGCGAACCCGATAGCGCATGTGCTATCGGATGTGCCGTGTGACCTATGTCGCACCCGCGGCGGGTTGTGGATGCTGGGGCGGTTTTCCGCGACATTTCGTCATCTGACGTGCACCGACATGTCATAGCCGCGATGCCGACTAGCTCATCGATTGCGCCACGTTGGTGCCATGAGCATTGCTTCTGTCCTGATACCCGCCGCCTCGCCAGACGGCGCGGCGACCAGCTCGTCCGGACCGCGCTATTCACTGTTGCTGTCCACCGACCCCAGCTTGATCGAGGCGGCGCAGCGGCTCCGGTACGACGTGTTCCGCAGCACACCCGGCTTCGCGCTGCCGGAGGCCGACGGACAACGGGACGTCGACCGGTTCGACGAGTACTGCGACCACCTGCTGGTCCGCGAGGACGACACCGGCGAGCTGGTGGGGTGTTACCGGATGCTGGCGCCGGCTGGGGCCATCGCCGCCGGAGGACTTTATACGGCGACGGAATTCGACGTTCGCGCGTTTGATCCGCTGCGGCCGTCATTGGTGGAGATGGGACGCGCCGTGGTGCGCGACGGTCACCGCAACGGTGGCGTCGTGCTGTTGATGTGGGCGGGGATCCTGGCCTACCTGGACCGTTACGGCTACGACTACGTGACCGGGTGCGTGTCGGTGCCGATCGGCGGCGAATCGGGAGACCAGGCGCCGGGCAGCCAACTGCGCGGCGTCCGTGACTTCATCCTGGGCCGTCACGCCGTGCCGCCGCAGTACCGGGTCTACCCATACCGGCCGGTGCTGGTGGACGGGCGGCCCATCGACGAGATTCCGCCGCCGTCACGGCCCGCGGTTCCGGCGCTGATGCGCGGCTACCTGAGGCTGGGCGCACAGGTCTGCGGTGAGCCCGCGCACGACCCGGACTTCGGGGTCGGCGACTTCTGTGTACTGCTGAACAAGCAGCATGCCGATACCCGATATCTCAAGCGACTCCGCTCGGTATCGGCGGCCACCGAAATGGCGGGCGCCGCCCGATGAGCGCGCCCGCAGTCACCGCTGACCACTCTTGGCTGCCCCGCGCGACGTGCGACAGCGGCTGTGTGGGTGTCGGCCTCGCGTCGTCGCGGCGGTCGTTTGTGGTGCTGCGGATAACGCTTCGCGTCATGCTGGCGCTGCTGCTGGCACCGGGGGTGCCGCTGGTGGCGGTGCCACTGCCGGGCCGGACGCGGGTGCAACGTATCTATTGCCGATTGGTGCTGCGCTGTTTCGGTGTCCGTATCGCGGTGTCGGGCAGCCCGATTCGCAACCTGCGCGGAGCCTTGGTCGTCAGCCCGCACATGTCCTGGTTGGACGTCTTCGCGATCGGGTCGGTGTTGCCCGGGTCGTTCGTGGCGCGCGCCGACATGTTCACCGGGCCGGCCATCGCCGTGGTGGCCCGCATCCTGCGGATCATCCCCATCGAGCGGACCAGTCTGCGGCGGTTGCCCGACGTGGTGGACACCGTCGCGCGCCGGCTGCGTGCCGGACAGACGGTGGTGTGCTTCCCGGAGGGCACCACCTGGTGCGGTCTGGCATGCGGATCCTTCTATCCGGCGATGTTCCAGGCCGCGATCGACGCCGGCCGCCCGGTGCAGCCACTTCGCCTGACCTACCACCACGTCGACGGCAGCGTCTCGACCGCCCCGGCGTTTGTGGGCGACGACACATTGCTGCGGTCGATCTGCCGGCTGCTCACCGTGCGCCGCACGCTGGCGCGCGTTCATGTCGAATCTCTGCAGCTGCCGGGTACCGATCGGCGAGCACTGGCCAACCGGTGTCACTCCGCGGTGGGGGTGGGAACCTCCCAGCACCAGGGTCGGCAACCCGGTCACGGGCGCGTGCTGGTGGCCTGAGCCGCTCGACCTGCAGGTATCGTGGGGCGCGTCATGGTCTACCTGGATCACGCCGCCACCACCCCGATGCACCCCGCTGCCATCGAGGCGATGACGGCTGCGCTGGGCACCGTCGGCAACGCCTCTTCGCTGCATACCAGCGGCCGCACGGCGCGCCGTTGCGTCGAGGAATCCCGTGAGCTGATTGCCGAGAAGCTGGGCGCTCGTCCGTCGGAGGTGATCTTCACCGCGGGTGGCACCGAAAGCGACAACCTGGCCGTCAAGGGGATCTACTGGGCCCGCCGCGACGCCGAGCCGCGCCACCGGCGCATCGTCACCAGCGAAGTGGAACACCACGCCGTGCTGGACTCGGTGAACTGGCTCGTCGAACACGAGGGCGCGCAAGTGACCTGGCTGCCTACCGCTGCCGACGGCTCGGTGTCGGCGGTCGCGCTGCGCGAGGTGCTGCAGAGCCAAGACGACGTCGCACTGGTGTCGGTGATGTGGGCCAACAACGAGGTCGGCACCGTCATGCCGGCCGCTGAACTCGGCGCCGTCGCAGCCGAATTCGGTGTCCCCATGCACAGCGACGCCATACAGGCGGTGGGGCAGCTGCCGGTCGATTTTGCCGCCAGCGGGCTGTCGGCGATGAGCGTGGCCGCACACAAGTTCGGCGGTCCACCGGCCGTGGGGGCACTGCTGCTACGCCGGGACGTCACCTGTGTACCGCTGTCGCATGGCGGTGGACAGGAGCGCGACATCCGCTCCGGCACACCCGATGTCGGCGGTGCCGTCGGAATGGCAGCGGCTGCCCGCATCGCGGTGGACGGACTTGCTGCCAGCAGCGCGCGACTACGGACGTTGCGCGATCGCCTGGTCGAAGGCGTACTTGCCGACACCGACGATGTCATCCTCAACGGTGCCGCCGACCCGTTGCGACTTCCCGGCAACGCGCACTTCACCTTCCGCGGCTGCGAAGGCGATGCGCTACTGATGCTGTTGGACGCCAACGGAATCGAGTGCTCAACTGGCTCGGCCTGCACCGCCGGTGTCGCGCAGCCCTCACATGTGCTGATTGCGATGGGCGCCGACCCGGCCAGCGCCCGCGGGTCGCTGCGTCTTTCGTTGGGCCACACCAGTGTTGACGCCGACATCGATGCGGTGCTGCAGGTGCTGCCGGGCGCGGTGGATCGCGCCCGTCGCGCGGCCCTGGCCGCGGCGGGAGCGGGCCGGTGAAAGTCCTCGCCGCGATGAGCGGCGGCGTCGACTCGTCAGTCGCCGCCGCTCGCATGGTCGACGCCGGGCACGACGTGGTCGGCGTTCACCTGGCGCTGTCCACCGCCCCCGGCACGCTGCGCACCGGCTCGCGGGGGTGTTGCTCGAAAGAAGACGCATCAGATGCGCGTCGCGTCGCAGATGTGCTTGGAATCCCTTTTTACGTATGGGATTTCGCGGTAAAGTTCAAAGCAGATGTGATCGACGATTTCGTATCGTCGTATGCCCGTGGAGAAACCCCCAACCCGTGCGTGCGGTGTAACCAGCGAATCAAGTTCTCCGCACTTTCGGCCCGCGCCCTGGCGCTGGGCTTCGACACGGTGGCCACCGGGCACTATGCCCGGTTGTCCGATGGGCGGCTTCGCCGCGCCGTCGACCGGGACAAGGATCAGTCCTACGTGCTTGCCGTGCTGACCGCCGAACAGCTGCGCCACGCCGTCTTCCCGATCGGGGACACCCCCAAGCCGCAGATTCGCGCCGAGGCCGCCCGTCGCGGCCTGGCGGTCGCCGACAAGCCGGACAGCCACGACATCTGCTTCATTCCGTCCGGGGACACCCGCGCCTTTCTGGGTGAGCGCATCGGGGTGCGCCGTGGCGCGGTGGTCAACGCGGACGGCGCGGTGCTGGCCACCCATGACGGGGTGCACGGTTTCACCATCGGCCAACGCAAAGGTCTGGGCATCGCCGGGCCGGGACCCGATGGCCGCCCGCGCTACGTGACCGCGATCGATGCCGACTCAGCGACCGTGCACGTGGGTGACGCGGGCGAGCTCGACGTGTCTGCGCTGACCGGACGGGCGCCGGTCTTCACCCGGGGAGCCGCGTTCTCCGGTCCCGTCGAGTGCGCGGTACAAGTGCGTGCCCATGGTGAAACCGCCAGTGCGGTAGTCGAATTGATCGACGACGAGCTCGATGTGCGGTTGCGTACTCCGCTGCGCGGCGTGGCGCCGGGCCAGACGCTGGTGTTGTACTGCCCCGACCCCGACGGTGACGAGGTGTTGGGCAGCGCCACCATCGCCGGCACCGGTAGCTAACCCCAAGATTTCCGCAAAGACTCTGCGCCGCCCGCGGCAGTGCATTTATCGTGAGTTTGCCAGAATCGGCATGAAACGGGAGGACTCGATGGAGGGTGCTCCGTTCGGACGGTACCGGCTGATCGATTTGTTGGGCCGCGGCGGCATGGGCGAGGTGTGGCGGGCCTACGACTCGGTCACCGATCGGATTGTGGCGGTGAAGGTGTTGCCGCCGCATTTGGCGCAAGACCAGGCTTACCTGCAGCGGTTCCGCCACGAGGCGCATACCGCGGCCCGGCTGAACAACCCGCACGTCATCCCGATCCACGTCTACGGCGAGATCGACGGTCGGCTCTATGTCGATATGAGGCTGATCGAGGGCCGCGACCTGCAAACGGTGCTCGCGGATGGCCCGCTGCAGCCGGCGCGCGCGGTGCGGATCATCGAGCAGGTGGCCTCGGCGCTGCAAGCCGCACACAAGGTGGGTTTGGTGCACCGCGACGTCAAGCCGTCCAACATCCTCCTCGATGAGGACGATTTCGCTTATCTGATCGACTTCGGCATCGCCCGCGGCGCCGACGAGACCAGGATGACCGGCACCGGCAGCGTCATCGGCAGCTGGCATTACATGTCCCCGGAGCGGCTGCAAGCCGGTCAAGTCGACGCCCGCGCCGACATCTATGCGCTGGCGTGCGTGCTGTATGAGTGTCTGACAGGCGAGCCGCCCTATCCGGGAACCAATCTCGAACAACAGATCACCGCGCATTTGACTGCCCCGCCACCGCGCCCGTCGCGCACCGATTCCGATGTGCCTGTCGGCTTCGATGCGGTGATCGCCAGCGGCATGGCCAAAAGCCCCGAGCAGCGCTATCCCAGCACGGTGGAACTTGCGCACGCCGCCCGCGACGCCATCACCACACCCATCGCGGCGACACCAACGGTCGAACCGGTTGCGCCGCTGGGGAGTTGGGCCCACGCGGGCGGGGTGTCACCCGTGGCGCACACCCAGCTGCGGCCGCCGCCACCAGCGACCCCCGACTGGCCAAACGCTGACAACCACCATCCTTCCGGAGCGCCACGCCGTCGTTCGAACCGCCGCGCCGCCATCATCGCCGGCGCCGTGCTGGCCACCGTCGTGGTGGTCGCCACAGGGATCTTCGCCGTCGTGAAGTTTTCCGGCCGGCCGGTGGACACGAACACCTCCAAACCGCCCGGGCCGCTTGATGGAACCTTCACCCTTGAATTCGGCCAGGTGACTGATCTCGACGGCAAACCGAAAGAAGGTAGTCCCCCGGATCAACAGATATGGTCGATCCGGTCGGCCTGCCCCGCGAGTGGATGTGTGGCGACCGCGTCACGAGTAGGAGTAAGCGACAAATCCAAGTTGCTGACGATGGTGCTCGACGAAATCGACGGACGATGGCTGGCGGTCGGCGTGATCCAGCAGAAATGCGGCAATGTTGATGCCGAAATTTGGGCCAGTTATACGTTGCAGCCTCGGGCTGACAAAACATTGTCCGGCGAACAACGCCTCGCCGGACAGTGTTCCAATCAAAGGGCTCCCGTGACGTTCACCCGGACGGGAGACGTTTTTCCGGGTATCGCGGTGGCCGACCCCGACACTCAGCCACCCCGCGTGGCGTCCCCCGCAATGGGTCTGCGCGGCCGCTACCACGACACGCTGACCTGGGCGGCCAATCGCGCTGCGCCGAAAGAGGACGACTTTGGTGTTTCGACGGACTGTCTCCGCACCGGCGAGCGCTGCATCAGCTATTTCCACAGCCCCGGGGGCGGCAGGACGTTGATCTTTGCCAATGCGAAGTGGACCAGGGGTGAAGAATGGGACCCTTCCTGTCCCGCCGGTGGCACGTCACACGCGAAGATCACGGCGGATTTTCCGTTGCCGCAGCCGCCGCAGGACCCGATCACGGTGCTCGCGGGGCACGGACATATGGATGTGACCGGTTCCGCCTGCGTCGGCGGCGATTTCGACGATAGGTATGTGCGCACGGGCGACTAGCTAGCCCGGCACGTTGGCGACGATGTTCGTCATCACGATGTCGGACACCGATTGCGGGAAGCCGCAGAACGTGACTTCCAGCAACGCCACCGACAGCACCCGATAGTCGCGGCCGCAGCCACCGGGCCGCATGTGCAGCGAGCTGGCGTCGGCCGTCCACTCACCGACGAACAGCTGGCCGGCCGTGCCGTCCGCGCAGTTCCCGACGGTGTTCACCAGGGTGCCGAAGGCACGCCGTGCGGTGGGGGCGTCTGGATAGGCCGCGGCGCCCTCGGAGATCAGAGCGCCATCGGGTGGGTCCTGAAAACTCGTCTTGTGGAACTCTTGGACATCGGGCCCGAACGTCGCCGTCTCGGCGAAGATGAACCGGCACTCCCGCGGGGTGTTAGCGGCCAGCGCGTCGATGTCCACCGGAGAGGTGTCGTCCATCGTGGGAATGATCGTCAGGTGCAGGCCGGCGCCGGTGATCGCTTGCATTCGTGGCTGGTCCAGCAGGATCGCGTCGACATCGACACCCTGCACACCCCGGTGGGCGGCGCCGAATACCGGTACCGCCGTGCCGCCCACGACCCGGGTGCACGCGGCCATCAGCAGCACCGCGCCACACAACAGCAGTGGCCGTGTCAATCTCCCCACCTGCGACACCTTTGCACCCTTCTTGGCTTGAACCTACCCGCCCAAACCCGCGCCAGACACCCCTGGCGACCGTCCCGCCACGTCAGCTCGAATACGGTTGCCGGGTGAGTGTTTTCGCGAAGGCCAGCGGCGTCGGATCGTGGCCCGGCACCGCCCCGCGGCAGGCCGCCGAGGTTGTCGTCGGTGAGCTGGCGGATGCGCTGGCCCACATCGTCGAGCTGCCGGCGCGGGGAGTCGGCGCCGACATGCTCGGACGGGCGGGCGCACTGCTGGTCGACGTGGCCATCGACACGGTGCCGCGCGGCTATCGCATCACGGCTCGGCCCGGCGCGGTGACACGCAGGGCCGTCAGCCTCCTCGACGAGGACATGGACGCCCTGGAGGAGGCCTGGGAGATCGCGGGCCTGCGCGGTGCCGGGCGCGTGGTCAAGGTGCAGGCGCCGGGGCCGATTTCGCTGACCGCCGGGCTCGAGCTGGCCAACGGGCACCGGGCGATCACCGATTCCGGTGCGGTGCGCGACCTGGCGGCGTCGCTGGCCGAAGGCGTTGCGGCACACCGTGCGGCGCTGGCGCGCCGGCTCGACACACCGGTGGTGGTCCAGTTCGACGAGCCGTCACTCCCCGCGGCATTGGGCGGACAGCTGACCGGGGTGACCGCCCTGAGCCCTGTCGCCGCGCTCGACGAGGCGGTGGCCGGCGCGCTGCTCGACACGTGCGTCGCAACGGCGGGTGCCGAGGTGGTGGTACACAGCTGCGTCGCGGCGTTGCCGTGGGATCTGTTGCAGCGCAGCACAATTAGTGCGGTATCGGTGGACGCCGGCACGTTGCGGGCGGCGGATCTGGACGGTGTCGCGGCATTCGTCGAGTCGGGCCGTGCCGTGATGCTGGGCGTGGTCGCCACAACACCTCCGGATAAGAGACCGTCCGCAGAACAGGTGGCCAGCGCCGTTGTCGCGGTGACGGATCGGCTGGGATTCGGCCGCTCGGCGCTGCGCGATCGCATCGGCGTCACCCCGGCGTGTGGTCTGGCGACAGCCACGCCGCAGTGGGCCCGTACCGCGATCGAGCTTGCGCGCCGGGCGGCCGAGGCGTTCGCGCAAGACCCGGACGGGATCTAGCACCTTCCCCGATGCGCATTCCCCGATGCGCAATCAAAAGGTTGCGTTTTTCCGCACTCCGTGCTGAGCTGATAGGCAACCAGGAGGTTGCATATGAACACGGATCGGATCGAGAAGCGTGTGGTGCTGCGCGCACCGCTGGACCGGGTGTGGCGGGCCATCAGCGACGCCGAGGAGTTTGGTCGCTGGTTCGGTGTCCGCTTCGATGGACCCTTCGTCGCGGGAACTTCGATCACCGCGGCGATCGCCCCGACCACCGTCGACGACGACGTCGCCAAACGGCAGGAGCCGCACGCCGGGGTGCAGAGCACCTGGCAGATCGTCGCGATCGAACCGCAGCGGCGCTTCGCCTACCGGTGGCATCCGTTTGCGATCGACCCGGGTGTCGACTACGACTCCGAACCCACCACGCTGGTTGAGTTCACCCTGTCGGAGACCGACGGCGGCGTGCTGCTCACCATCACCGAGTCCGGTTTCGACGCCATTCCGCCGGCGCGCCGCTCCGCCTCGTTCGAGGCCAACAGCGAAGGCTGGGCCATCCAGACCGATCTGGTGCGCCGGTACACCGAGGACGCCCGGGTATGAGCGCAGTCGGTGCGCCGGTCTTCGACGCGCTCGGCGATCCCAACCGACTGCGCATCATCGTCCGGCTCTGCGATCTGGGTCCGAGTTCGACATCGCAGGTCACCACCGTTGTTCCGGTCACCCGGCAGGCGGCCAGCAAGCACCTGCAGCTACTCGAGTCTGCCGGCCTCGTCACCAGCAGCCGGCGCGGTCGGGAACGCATCTGGACCGTGCAGACCGAACCGCTGGCCCGGGCCAGCGACTACCTCACCCAGCTGTCGCGGCGGTGGGACGCCGCGGTGGACCGGTTGCGCGCCTTTGTGGAAGGGCAGGTGGAGGACTGAACGGCTGCTGCAGCAGCCGGGGTGTCGGAGTCCTTCGATAGCCTGCGAAGGTGAGTTCGCCAGAGGATGACCCGGTCCCGCCCGAGGTTCGCCGGCAATGGCGCGAGCTGGCAGACGAGGTGCGCGAACACCAGTTCCGCTACTACGTGCGCGACGCGCCGATCATCTCCGACGCGGAATTCGACAACCTCCTGCGGCGGTTGGGCGCACTCGAGGACCAGCATCCCGAGTTGCGCACACCCGATTCGCCCACCCAACTCGTCGGCGGTGCGGGCTTTGCCACGGATTTCACGTCGGCCGACCATTTGGAACGGATGCTGTCCCTGGACAACGTGTTCAGCACCGAAGAGTTCGATCTGTGGGCCGCCCGCGTGCGCGCCGAGGTCGGCAAGTCCGGTTCTCAAGATGTGCCATACCTGTGCGAGCTCAAAATCGACGGTGTCGCATTGGCTTTGGTGTACCGCGATGGCCGGCTGGTCCGGGCGGCCACCCGGGGCGACGGGCGCACCGGCGAGGACGTCACGCTGAACGCGCGCACCATCGACGACGTGCCCGAGCGACTGACGGCAGGCGATGGTTATCCCATACCCGACGTCCTCGAGGTGCGCGGTGAGGTGTTCTTCCGGCTCGCCGACTTCGAAGCGCTCAATGCCGCACTGGTCGAGGACGGCAAGACGCCGTTCGCCAACCCGCGCAACAGCGCCGCGGGTTCACTGCGGCAAAAGGACCCTGCGGTCACCGCCCGCCGCAAGCTCCGGATGATCTGCCACGGGGTTGGATACACCGAGGGATTTCGACCGGTCAGCCTGCACGACGCATACCTCGCGCTGGGGGCCTGGGGTCTGCCCGTCTCCGAACACACCACTCGGGTGACAGACGTGGCCGGCGCGCACGAGCGCATCGCCTACTGGGGCGAGCACCGTCACGACGTGGATCACGAAATCGACGGTGTCGTAGTCAAAGTCGACGATGTGGCGCTGCAGCGCCGGCTCGGGTCCACGTCGCGGGCGCCGCGGTGGGCGATCGCCTACAAATACCCGCCGCAGGAGGTGCAGACCAAGCTGCTCGACATCCGGGTCAACGTCGGCCGCACCGGACGCGTCACGCCGTTCGCGTTCATGACGCCGGTCAAGGTCGCCGGGTCCACGGTGGGTCTGGCCACGCTGCACAACGCAGCCGAGGTCAAGCGCAAGGGCGTGCTGATCGGCGACACCGTGGTGATTCGCAAGGCCGGCGATGTGATTCCCGAAGTGCTGGGCCCCATCGTCGACCTGCGTGATGGCTCCGAACGCGAATTCGTCATGCCCACAAAGTGTCCCGAGTGCGGTACCGAGCTGGCTCCGGCCAAGGAGGGCGACGCCGACATCCGTTGTCCCAATTCGCGCTCCTGTCCGGCGCAGTTGCGGGAGCGGGTGTTTCACGTCGCCGGTCGCGGTGCGTTCGACATCGAGGGGCTGGGGTATGAGGCCGCCATCGCGCTGTTGCAGGCGCACGTGATCGGCGACGAGGGAGATCTGTTCTCGCTCACCGAAGATGACCTGTTGCGCACCGAGCTGTTCACCACCAAGAGCGGCGCGGTGTCGGCCAACGGTAAGCGGCTGCTGGCCAATCTCGACAAGGCCAAGGCGGTGCCGCTGTGGCGGGTGCTGGTGGCCTTGTCGATCCGTCATGTCGGCCCGACGGCTGCGCGCGCGCTGGCCACCGAGTTCGGCAGCCTGGACGCGATCACCGCCGCGTCGACCGAGCAGCTCGCGGCGGTCGAGGGCGTCGGCCCGACCATCGCCGCCGCGGTCACCGAGTGGTTCACCGTCGACTGGCATTGCGCGATCGTCGACAAATGGCGGGCGGCCGGGGTGCGGATGGCCGACGAGCGCGACGCCGGCGTGCCGCGCACGTTGGAAGGGCTGACCATCGTGGTGACCGGCTCGCTGACCGGCTTTTCGCGCGACGATGCCAAGGAGGCGATCGTGGCGCGGGGCGGCAAGGCCGCCAGTTCGGTGTCGAAGAAGACCGCCTACGTCGTTGCCGGCGACTCGCCGGGATCCAAGTACGACAAAGCCGTCGAGCTGGGGGTGCCGATCCTCGACGAGGACGGGTTTCGGCGGTTGCTTGAGCAGGGACCGCCCGAGGAGGCGGCAGACTGAAGGCATCCGGCACTGGGCCGAGGCGTCGCGACGGTTCTATCGTGGGCGCTATGACCCAAGGCGACCGCTGCGACCAGACCTCGCCGTGGTCGCCCCGGGAGGCCGAGTTGCTTGCCGTGACTTTGCGGCTGTTGCAGGAACACGGCTATGAACGGTTGACGGTGGATGCGGTGGCCAGTTCCGCGCACGCCAGCAAGGCCACCGTGTACCGACGCTGGCCTTCGAAAGCCGAGTTGGTGTTGGCCGCCTTCATCGAAGGCATCCGCCAGGTCGCGGTCCCGCCGGATTCCGGAACCTTGCGCGGCGATCTGCTGCGCCTCGGCGAGGTTGTCTGCGAGCAGGCCCGTCAGCACGCCAGCACCATCCGCGCGGTACTTGTCGAGGTGTCGCGCTACCCTGCCCTCAACGAAGCCATGCAGCATCAATTCATCGATCAACGCAAGGCACTGGTCCAGCACATTCTGTGGCAGGCCGTGAAACGGGGGGAGATCGCCGATGCCGCCATCACCGACGAACTCTGGGACCTATTGCCGGGGTACCTCATCTTCCGGTCGATCCTCCCCGGCCGGCCGCCCACTCGCGCGACGGTCGAAGCGCTCGTCGACAACTTCATCATCCCCGGCCTCACCCGACCGAGCGGGTAAGCGACCTTTAACCGGCGTCGGCCCGCCGATCACCAGCGGGGAGGAAAGTGTACGCAAACGTCTCTTGTGCAGTACTGGTCAGTACCGTAGGGTCGTACCCAACGATCACGTTCGGAAATCCGCTCGTGATCGTGTCGCCGATCATCGAAAGGCGAACGGGTGAGCCGGATTTCGATTGCGACCCTCGTCAAACGAGGCTGGATGGTGCTCGTCGCGGTGGTGGTCATCGCGCTCGCGGGATTCGGCATCTATCGCCTGCACGGAATCTTCGGCTCGCACAACAACGTCACGGCGAACAGTGGTCTTGCCAACGAGATAGTCCCGTTCAACCCTAAGCAGGTGAAGCTCGAGGTCTTCGGCGCACCGGGCGCGACGGCGACCATCAACTACCTTGATGTCAACGCCCAGCCGCAGCAAGTCAAAAACGCCCCGCTGCCGTGGTCGTTCACCATCACCACGACGGAGCCCGCGGTCGTCGGCAACGTTGTGGCGCAAGGCAATGGCGACACCATCGGCTGCCGCATCATCGTCAACGGTGAAGTCAAAGACGAACGCACCGTCAACAAAGTCGACGCCTACACCTTCTGCCTGGACAAGTCCGGATGAGCGACCATCAGCCCGCGCGGTCCCGTATACCGCACACCATCCGCCGGCTTTCGGTGCCGATCCTGCTGTTGTGGGTGGCGCTGGCCGCCATCACGAACATTGCGGTGCCGCAGCTGGAAGAGGTGGGAAAAACACATAATGTGGCGCTGAATTCGCCCGATGCCCCGTCGCTGAAGGCGATCAAGCGGATCGGTCAAGCCTTCCATGAGTTCGATACCGACAGCTCGGCCATGGTCGTCCTGGAAGGCGACAGGCCGCTCGGCGCGGACGCCCACAAGTTCTACGACGAGATGATCCGCAAGCTCGAGCAGGACCGCAAGCATGTCGAGCACGTCCAGGACTTCTGGGGGGACACCCTGACCGCGGCGGGCTCGCAGAGCTCAGACGGCAAGGCCGCGTACGTTCAGGTGTTTCTTGCGGGAAATCAGGGCTCGGCGGTCGCCAATGAATCCGTCGGCGCCGTCCGCGACATCGTCGACCACACGCAGCGGCCGCCGGGTGTCAAGGCCTATGTCACCGGCGCGGCGCCGCTCATCTCGGATCAGTTCGACGTGGGCAGCAAGGGGACCGCGAAGGTCACCGCGATCACCATCGGGGTGATCGCGCTGATGCTGTTTTTCGTTTACCGCTCTGTACTGACGACGCTGCTCGTGCTTGTGACGGTTCTCATCGAAATGTCGGCCGCCCGTGGGATCGTCGCCTTTCTCGGAAATGCCGGGATCATCGGGCTGTCGACATACGCAACGAATCTGCTCACGCTGTTGGTGATCGCCGCCGGAACGGACTACGCGATATTTTTCGTCGGCCGCTACCAGGAATCGCGCAGCGCCGGCGAGGATCGCGAAAAGGCCTTCTACACAATGTTTCACGGAACGGCCCATATTGTCTTGGGTTCGGGTCTGACCGTTGCGGGCGCGGTCGCCTGTCTGAGCTTTACCCGGCTGCCCTACTTTCAGAGCCTGGGCGTTCCTGCGGCACTGGGTATCCTCGTCGCGCTGGCCGGCGCGCTAACCCTGGGTCCCGCCATCCTCACCCTGGGCGCGTTGGTGGGCATCTTCGAACCCAAGCGTGTGATGAGAACCCGCGGATGGCGGCGGATCGGCACGGCCATCGTGCGCTGGCCCGGCCCCGTTCTGGTGGCGGCGTGCGCGTTGGCCCTGGTGGGCCTGCTCGCGTTGCCCGGATACCGGACGAGTTATGACACCCGCCCCTACATGCCCCAAAGCGCGCCGGCCAATGTCGGGTACACGGCCGCCGAACGGCATTTTTCGCGCGCCCGGCTAGAGCCCGAATTGCTCATGGTCGAAGGTGATCACGACATGCGTAACCCGGCCGACATGCTCGTGCTGGACCGGGTGGCCAAGGCGGTTTTTCACGTGCCCGGCGTCGCCCAGGTGCAGACGATCACCAGGCCGTTGGGAACGCCGCTCGTCCACAGCTCGCTCGCGTTTGTGGTCAGCAATCAGAGCGCCGCCCAGCAGGAAAACCTGACATACCAGCGGGATCGCGCGGACGACTTGCAAAGGCAGGCCGGTGAACTGGCGAAGACGATCAACATCTTGAAGCAGCAGTATGTGCTGCAACAGCAGCTCGCTGCGGACACCCACAGCGAAGCCGAAAGCTTTCACGACACGATCGCCACGATCCAGGACCTACGCAACGAGATCGCGAATTTCGATGACTTCTTCAGGCCGATCCGCAGCTATTTCTACTGGGAGAAGCACTGCTTCGACATCCCCGCCTGCTGGGCGATTCGCTCGGTCCTCGACGCGCTCGACGGTATCGATCAGCTCACCGAAAAATTCGAAAACCTCACCGCCACCCTGGACAAACTCGACGCGCTGCAGCCGAAGCTGGTGGCGCTGATACCGCCCCAGATCGCCAGCCAGGAGACCAATCGCGAGCTGACGTTGGCGAGTTATGCAACCCAATCCGGTATTTACGCCCAGACGCAGGCCGCGATCGATAACGCGACGGCCCTGGGGCGCGCTTTTGATGCCGCGAAGAACGACGACACCTTCTACCTGCCCCCCGAGGTTTTCGACAACCCCGATTTCAAGCGAGGGTTGAAACTGTTCCTCTCGCCCGACGGCAAAGCTGCTCGCATGATCGTCACCCATGAGGGCGATCCCGCGACCCCCGAAGGCATTTCACACATCGACCCGATTGCCAAGGCCGCGCACGAGGCCTTGAAGGGCACGCCCATGGCCGACGCCCGGATTTATCTGGGCGGCACCGCTGCGACCTACAAGGACATCCAAGACGGCGCCAAGTACGACCTGATGATCGTGGCCATGGCCGCGCTGGGTCTCATCCTGCTGATCATGATGATCATCACGCGAAGTCTGGTGGCTGCGCTCGTTATCGTTGGCACGGTTGCGCTTTCGCTGGGGGCCTCGTTTGGGCTGTCCGTGCTGGTTTGGCAGTACATTTTCGGCATTCAGCTGTACTGGGTCGTGCTTGCCCTGGCCGTGATCCTGCTGTTGGCCGTGGGATCCGACTACAACCTGCTGTTGATATCCCGCTTCAAGGAAGAAATTCATGCGGGCCTGAAGACCGGCATCATCCGGGCGATGGCCGGCTCCGGGTCGGTGGTCACCTCCGCCGGCATCGTTTTCGCGGTCACCATGTGCGCGTTCGTGTTCAGCGGTTTCCAGGTTCTCGGTCAGATCGGGACCACCATCGGCCTCGGCCTGCTGTTCGACACGCTCATCGTGCGATCCTTCATGACGCCTTCCGTCGCAACGCTTTTGGGTCGTTGGTTCTGGTGGCCGCAACGGGTACGCCCACGCCCGGCCAGCACCATGCTTCGGCCCTACGGCCCGCGGCCGGCGGTTCGTCAACTGCTGTTGTGGGAGGACGGCGACCCGGTGGTGGCTTCGGTATCGCGCTAGCGCAACATGGTGGCCACGATTCCGGCCAGATAACCCAGCCGGGCCACCTCCGACGGCCGGAATTCCGGGCCCGGCCGGCCCAGCACCACCGCCGTGTGCGGATCGCCCAACGGCGCGGCGACCATCGTGATGTCCATGTTGCGCCATGCCTGCGGCACCCATTCGGCGGTGCCGTCCAGGGTCGCCGCGTGCTCGATCGGCAGCCACGGCGCCGAATTCGCCTTGGTTTCCGGCGCGCCCGGGCTGGCGGCGAGGCGCTGCAGCTCTCCGTCGGAACTGCGCAACACCGTGCACCAGCTCACGCGCAGCACCTTGGGCGCCTCGTCGACCAGAACCTGCAGTGTGGACGCGTTGTCGCCGGCCGCGGCGACGTGGTCGAGCAGCTCCAGCTCGCGGTGTGCTTCCAGCAGGCCGGTATGCGGTCGGACGCTGTCCACCCGGACACCGGGCAGCGATTCGGCGGCGGTGATCAAGGCGTCGGGCATCGCCCCCAGGGGCAGTTCGATGACCAGGTCGTCGGTCGCATAACCCGCGCGGCGCTCCACCACGTCGAGCGACAGAATGTCGGCGCCCACCGAACCGAGCACGACAGCCAGCGAGCCCAGGCTGCCCGGGCGGTCCAGCAGCTCGATGCGCAACAGATAGGACGGCACGGGCCCACTGTTACACAGCGATGTATCCATGACATTTCGGCGAAGCCGGGCGCAGCGGGTCGCGACCGCCTGGTTAGGCTTTCCGCTCGTGTCCCAGATCTCCCGCGACGAGGTGGCGCACCTTGCCAAGTTGGCCCGGCTGGCGTTGACCGACGCCGAGCTGGACAGCTTCGCCGGCCAACTCGACGCCATCCTGACCCACGTCAGCCAGATCCAGGCGGTCGACGTCACCGGAGTCGAACCGACCGACAACCCGCTCAAGGACGTCAACGTCACCCGCCCGGACGAGACGACGCCGTGCCTGACCCAGCAGGAGGCGCTGGCCGAGGCGCCCGAAGCCGTCGACGGCCGCTTCGCCGTCCCCCAGATCCTGGGGGAGAGCCAGTGACGGAGTTCATCCGGTCCGACGCCGCGGCGCTGGCCGCCAAGATCGCCGCCAGGGAGCTGTCGTCGGTCGAGATCACCCAGGCGTGCCTGGACCAGATCGAGGCAACCGACCACCAGTACGGTGCGTTTCTCCACGTGGCGGCCGACGAGGCACTGGCCGCGGCGGCGGCCGTCGACAAGGCACTGGCCGCAGGCGAGCAGCCGCCGTCAACGCTGGCCGGGGTTCCGCTGGCGCTCAAGGACGTGTTCACCACCACCGACATGCCGACGACCTGCGGGTCCAAGATCCTCGAGGGTTGGCGTTCGCCGTATGACGCCACCGTCACCGCCCGGTTGCGCGCCGCCGGCATCCCGATCCTGGGCAAGACCAACATGGACGAGTTCGCGATGGGCTCGTCGACCGAGAACTCCGCCTACGGCCCAACGCGGAATCCCTGGAACGTCGATCGGGTGCCCGGGGGCTCCGGCGGGGGCAGCGCGGCGGCGCTGGCGGCGTTCCAGGCGCCGCTGGCCATCGGATCCGACACCGGGGGCTCCATCCGTCAGCCGGCCGCGCTGACCGCGACCGTCGGCGTCAAGCCCACCTACGGCACGGTGTCGCGCTACGGTCTGGTGGCCTGCGCGTCGTCGCTCGATCAGGGCGGCCCGTGTGCGCGCACCGTGCTCGACACCGCGTTGCTGCACCAGGTGATCGCGGGATACGACACCCGCGACTCGACATCCGTCGACGCCGAGGTGCCCGACGTGGTCGGTGCCGCCAAGGCCGGCGCGGCCGGTGATCTGCGCGGCGTGCGCATCGGGGTGGTCAGGCAACTGCGCGGCGAGGGTTACCAGCCTGGCGTCCTGTCGTCGTTCGAGGCCGCCGTCGAACAGCTGCGGGCATTGGGTGCCGAGGTGAGCGAAGTCGACTGCCCGCACTTCGATCACGCGCTGGCCGCCTACTACTTGATCCTGCCGTCGGAGGTGTCGAGCAACCTGGCGCGCTTCGACGCGATGCGTTATGGGCTGCGGGTCGGTGACGACGGCAGCCACAGCGCCGAGGAAGTGATGGCGCTGACCCGGGCCGCCGGTTTCGGTCCGGAGGTCAAGCGGCGCATCATGATCGGCACCTACGCGCTCTCGGCGGGCTACTACGACGCCTACTACAACCAGGCGCAAAAGGTGCGCACGTTGATCGCCCGCGACCTCGACGAGGCCTACCGGTCCGTCGACGTTCTGGTGTCGCCGGCGACACCGACGACCGCGTTCGGCCTGGGCGAAAAGGTCGACGACCCGCTGGCGATGTACCTGTTCGACCTGTGCACGCTGCCGCTGAACCTGGCCGGCCATTGCGGCATGTCGGTGCCGTCGGGGCTGTCCCCGGATGACGACCTGCCGGTAGGACTGCAGATCATGGCGCCCGCGTTGGCCGACGATCGGCTGTACCGAGTGGGCGCGGCCTATGAGGCTGCCCGCGGGCCTTTACCGAGCGCGATCTAGGCGCCAGAAGACGCAGAATCGCACGAACAGCGGCTTTCGGGTGCGATTTGGTGTCTGTTCGGCGGTGCTAACCGCTCGCGGGGCAAGATAAGGGCATGCGGATCGGAATTCTCACCGGGGGCGGCGACTGTCCCGGACTCAATGCCGTTATCCGGGCGGTGGTGCGCACCTGCTACTCCCGATACGGCTCGTCGGTGGTCGGATTCCAGGACGGCTGGCGCGGGTTGCTGGAGAACCGGCGCATGCAGCTGGCCAACGACGACCGCAACGACCGGCTGCTTGCCAAGGGCGGGACCATGCTGGGCACCGCTCGTGTACACCCCGACAAATTGCGGGCCGGGCTGAACCAGATCAAACAGACCCTGGACGACAATGGAATCGACGTGCTCATCCCCATCGGCGGTGAAGGCACCCTGACGGCCGCGCACTGGCTGTCCGAGGAGAACGTGCCCGTCGTCGGTGTGCCGAAAACCATCGACAACGACATCGATTGCACCGACGTGACTTTCGGTCATGACACCGCGTTGACGGTGGCCACCGACGCGATCGACCGCCTACACAGCACCGCCGAATCACACCAGCGGGTGATGCTGGTCGAGGTGATGGGCAGGCATGCCGGCTGGATCGCGCTGAACGCCGGACTGGCTTCCGGCGCGCATATGACGCTGATCCCCGAACAGCCCTTCGACGTCGAGGAGGTGTGCCGGCTCGTCAAAAGACGCTTCCAGCGCGGAGATTCGCACTTCATCTGTGTTGTCGCCGAGGGCGCCAAGCCCATCCCGGGCTCGATTGCGTTGCGCGAGGGCGGAATTGACGAGTTCGGCCATGAGCGCTTCACCGGCGTGGCCGCCCAGCTGGGCGTCGAAGTGGAGAAGCGGATCAACAAGGAAGTCCGGGTGACCGTGCTGGGCCACGTCCAGCGGGGCGGTACCCCGACGGCCTACGACCGGGTGCTGGCGACCCGGTTCGGGGTCAACGCCGCTGACGCCGCTCACGCCGGCGAGTACGGCCAGATGGTGTCGCTGCGCGGCCAGGACATCGGCCGGGTGCCGCTGGCGGATGCCGTGCGCCAACTCAAGCTGGTGCCCGAAGGCCGCTACGACGACGCCGCCGCCTTCTTCGGCTGAGCCGCCGGGGGCGGCAAACATCCGGTAGCACCGACTCAACGAGCAGCTGAATTTGCCGCCGGAATTGGCCGGGTCCAGCTACCTGGCGCATTTTTTGTGGTTTAACCGCACGTCCGAAGGGGTTATACCGCAGCTATGAGCAACCGCGGTTCAGTTCGCGGAGTCGTTCAGCAATCCGCCGCACCGGCGGGGCCCGCGCGCCCGCCGGGCCCCCCGCCACCTGTGCCTCGGCGGCCCGCCGACGCTGACTCAAGGGCCGCCACTTTGCCGGAGGCCTACCACCGGGCCGCATCCGCGCGCCGGCAGCCGTCCAGGCCGGCTGGGCCCGCGCCGCCGACTGCGCCTGCCCCGGCACGGCCGGTGCCTGCGCCGATTCGCCCCGAGCTGCTACGAGGCGGCACCGCGCTCGACGGCCTCGACCAGCCGGACCTCGCGGGAACGGGCGGGTTCAGCTGGCGAGATCTGTTCCGTCGCATTACCGGAATTGATCTTGGTCCTGGCAAAGCCACGGCCTACGAAGACCAGCTGCGGGATCGTATCCGCACCGTCATCGGCGGCGCGTTTCCCATCGCGGTCCTCAACTTCAAAGGCGGCGTCGGCAAGACCGCGGTGGTGGAATCGCTCGGCTCGACCTTCGCCGAGGTGCGTGGCGACCGGGTGATCGCGATGGACATCGACGCCGGTGACCTGGCCGAGCGGCATGGTCGCCGCAACCCGCTGAGCATGGCCGACCTGCTGCTGGACGACTCGGTAACGCAATACCCGGACATCCGGGCACATACCTACATGAACAGCTTCGGGTTGGAGGTGCTCGGGCTGCCTGACTATGCGCGCACCGACTGGCGACTGGAGCGTCACGACGTCGTCAAAGCGTTCTCGATTCTGCGGAACCACTATTCGGTGGTGTTGGTCGACTGCCTCAAGCCGGTGAATTCGGCCGTGATGGACGCTGTGTTGCCGGAGTCGCGGGCGCTTGTGGTGGTCACCAGCCCCTCCATCGATGCAATACGCAAGACCAAGACAACGCTGGAATGGTTGTGCAACAACGGATATCAGCGATTGATGAAGTCGACGGTGCTTGCGATAAATCGCATCGAGCCGGCCAAGCCAGGGGCCGTGGCAGCCAAGGAACTGGAGGAGTTGTCAGCTAGGGTCGCCAGCACCGTGGAGTTGCCGTTCGATCGGCATGTGCATGAGGGCAAAGAGATCGGGCTGGACCGATTGAGCAAGGAAAGCCGGCGCCGCTACCTGGAGATGGCGGCCGCGCTGGCCGACATGGTCCCGGGCAGGCGCATTCACGGTCAGCACTAGGATCGACGGCATGAGTGTTGCCGCCGGGCCTGAATTGCTCGATTACGATGACGTCATCGCCCGCTTTGATCCGGTGCTCGGCCTCGAGGTGCATGTCGAGCTGTCCACCGCGACCAAAATGTTCTGCGGGTGCGCCACCACATTCGGCGCCGAGCCCAACACCCAGGTGTGCCCGGTGTGTCTGGGACTGCCCGGTTCGCTGCCGGTGCTCAACCGGACGGCGGTGGAGTCGGCGATCCGCATCGGGCTCTCGCTCAACTGCGAGATCGTGCCGTGGTGCCGCTTTGCGCGGAAGAACTATTTCTATCCGGACATGCCGAAGAACTACCAGATTTCGCAGTACGACGAGCCGATCGCCATCAACGGCTACCTCGACGCACCGCTGGAAGACGGCACCACCTGGCGGGTGGATATCGAGCGGGCGCACATGGAGGAAGACACCGGCAAGCTCACCCACATCGGCAGTGAGACGGGCCGCATCCACGGTGCGACGACGTCGCTGATCGACTACAACCGTGCCGGTGTGCCGCTGATCGAAATCGTCACCAAACCCATTGTCGGGGCCGGGGAGCGGGCGCCGCAGATCGCTCGGTCCTATGTGACGGCATTGCGAGATCTGTTGCGCGCATTGGAAGTTTCCGACGTTCGGATGGATCAGGGCTCGATGCGTTGTGACGCCAACGTGTCACTGAAGCCAACGGGCACAACAGAATTCGGCACCCGGACGGAGACGAAGAACGTCAACTCGCTGAAGAGCGTCGAGGTTGCAGTCCGCTACGAAATGCAGCGCCAGGGTGCGGTTCTCGCATCCGGTGGCCGGATCATCCAGGAAACCAGGCACTTTCAGGAGGCTGGCGGGTACACCAGCCCGGGCCGCGCCAAAGAGACCGCCCAGGACTATCGCTATTTCCCCGAGCCCGACCTGGAACCCGTGGCGCCCAGCCGCGACCTGGTCGAGCAGCTGCGACAGACCATTCCCGAGCTGCCGTGGTTGAGCCGCAAACGGATTCAGCAGGAGTGGGGTGTTTCCGACGAGGTGATGCGCGATCTGGTCAACGCCGGCGCGGTCGAACTGGTCACCGCGACCGTCAAGAACGGTGCATCCAGCGAGCAGGCACGCGCCTGGTGGGGAAACTTCCTGGTGCAGAAGGCCAATGAGGCGAATGCCGCCTTGGACGAGCTGTCCATCACCCCGGCTCAGGTCGCCGCGGTGATCGCGCTGGTCGACGAGGGGAAGCTGTCCAACAAGCTGGCCCGCCAAGTGGTGGAGGGCGTGCTGGCCGGCGAGGGCGAACCGGAGCAGGTGATGGCCGCCCGCGGTTTGGAGCTGGTGCGCGACGACTCGGTGACGCAGGCCGCTGTCGACGAAGCCCTAGCCGCCAATCCCGATGTGGCGGAGAAGATCCGCGGTGGCAAGGTGGCCGCGGCGGGGGCGATCGTCGGTGCGGTGATGAAGGCCACCCGCGGGCAGGCCGACGCTGCGCGGGTGCGTGAGCTGGTGCTGGCGGCCTGCGGCCAGGGCTAGGAGGCAAGCCACCCGTTCTGCCGACGGCGAACGGGGGCATACCGGAAGCGGCCACGGCGCTGAGGTGGTTATGCCCGACGACCGTCATGACGCCTTTGACGCTGAAGCACTCGACGCGTACTCCACCGTGGTCACCGCGGTGGCGAACGCAGTGTTGCCCAGCGTGGCCAGCCTGGCGGTGCACACCCGTCGCGGCCCCCTTCAATCGGAAGGCGCGGGCAGCGCCAGCGTCATCACGCCCGATGGTTACCTGCTGACCAGTGCGCACGTGGTCGCCGGGGCCGGCTCGGCCGAGGCGACGTTCACCGACGGCACCACCGTGGCCGCGGATGTCGCCGGACGCGACGAGTTGTCCGACCTGGCCGTGCTGAAGGCGCGCGGCGACGTTCCCCCGCCCGTTGCCATGGGATGCGCAGACCGCCTGCGGGTCGGGCAATTGGTGGTGGCGATCGGCAACCCGTTGGGGCTGGCCGGCAGCGTCACCGCCGGCATCGTCTCCGGTCTGGGCCGGTCGCTGCCCACCCGCAACGGCCGCGTCGTCGACGAGGTGATTCAGACCGATGCCGCGCTCAATCCGGGAAACAGCGGCGGCGTGCTGGCCGACAGTAGTGGTCGGATGGTCGGCGTGAGCACCGCGGTCGCCGGCGTCGGTCTCGGTCTGGCCGTGCCGATCAACGCCTCGACCCACAAGATCGTCGCGGCGCTGATGCACACCGGCCGGGTGCGGCGTGCCTGGCTGGGTATCGCGGGCGCACATGTTTCGGTGCCGCCCGCCGTCGCCGCCAAGCTCGGCACCGCTCAGGGCCTGCAGGTCGCCAGTGTGGTCGCGGGCAGCCCAGCCGCCAGGGCGGGCGTGCGGCGCGGCGACATCGTGGTGAGCGTCGACGGCCACCGCATCGTCACCGCCACCACGATTCAGCAGCTGATGGTCGAGGATGCGATCGCGCGCCAGATCGAGATGACGGTGTGGCGCAACGGCGCACTGGTCGATGTGTTCGTGGTGCCCCGCGAGCTCGCCGACCAGGCCTGACTCGGTCACCTGACTAGGTCTTGTCGTCGTTGTTGCGCGGGAAGCCGCCGCCCTGCGGGAACAACGGGAACACCACGTCGTCGAGCTTCTCGGCGTCGCCGGCGGTCTTGTTGACGGTGGCGCCCCAGACGTTGCCATCCGGCGACATCCGCAACGCCCACGCGTGGGCGTGGGTGTCCTTGCGAACGACGTCGGGTTCACCGGTCACCGCGCCCGTGTTCGGCGCCAGCCGGACCGCCACCGTCAACTTGGTGTTGATCAGGTTGACCAGCACCGTCCCGTCCATAGCCGCGCATCCGGCCACGCCGGGCTTGTCCGGCCAGGTCCACACCGTGGAGACCTCGGAGGTCTTGGTGATGCGCTGCAATCGGTCGGCGGTGGGGGTGCGGTCGGCGACGTACAGCGAGCCGTCGACGGGGTCGATGCACAGGCCGCCGCCCGAGCCGACGCCGGACAGAGCCGTCGTCGGCGGCGCCTGGCCGATGGTGGTGGGCTGCTCGATGCGCAGAACCTTGCCGGCCAACGATTTGGGATCGGCGGCCATGGCCGGGTTGCCCGCGTCGCCGGTCAGCACGACCAGCGTGGTGGGACTGGTGAAGATCAAGGCTCCGGTGTTCCCGGTGGCGCCCTTGGGAATCCCGGTCAGGATGTCCTTGGGGATGTCGCCGTCGGCGATCCGGATTACCCGGTTGTCAGTGGGCGTGCTGATGTAGGCGTACATCAGGCGGTCTTGCATGTAGGTGGGCGACAGCACGATATCCATCAGGCCGCCGTCGCCGGAGGGGTCGACCGGGATGACCATCTTGACCTTCGGCTCGGCGCTGACGGAGATGTCCTTGACCGCCCCGGTGGTGCGCTCGGCGACCAGAGCGGTTTTGCTGTCGGGCCCCATGATGAGGCCGCTGGTGCTCTCCAGACAGCCCTGCATCACCCCGGGCGCGGGGCACACCTTGGGAAATGGTGTGGGCGGCAGCGGCGGCGGCGGGGGAGGCGTCGAGCTGGGCTGCGGCTTGAGTTCCGGGTTGGTGGTGAACGGCTGAGACTGGGCGTCGTCGAACCGCGCGCAGCCGCTCGATACCAGCATCACCGCGGACAGCGCGGCGAGCCCGCACCGAACCGGCCGCCCCGCTCGCCCCAGTCGCATGATCCACAGGCTACGGACACTGCGGGCTGAAATGCCACCAGCCGCCACCGACGTGCCCGTTGTGGCGTCTGGGCGTCCGTGGCTCCATCTGGTGCAGTGGCTGGTTTTAAGCGCGAGTTCACCGTTTCGGAACGATGCCGAGACCATTTGGAGTCAATCTGGGCCTGTTTGGCACGGTAACTGCCGATTGACTGGCGAAAGCGCCGCTCAAATCCCCAATTCCGGGCCAACTGCACTTACCCTGACACGCGTGACCAGTCAACCTAATGACGGACATTGGCAGCGGCCCGGCGAAGCCCACGAGCCAATCCCGGCACGCCCCGCCACAGCGCGGGTGGTCGACCCGGAAGATGACCTGACGCCAGTCGGGTACCCGGGCGATTTTGGAACCACGACGGTGATCCCCTACCATGACGCCGGTCAGGCGGGTGGCCCCGGCGGCTACCACGTCCTCGACCAGCAGGAGCCTTTGCCGTACGTCCAGCCGCAGCCGACGTCCGGCGCCGCGACGGCCGAGCCCGCCGCGATCGATGCGGCCGAGGACGACGAGCCGCACCGCGCGGTCGGCAAGCGTGGCACGCAGCATCTGGGTTTGCTGGTTTTGCGGGTCGGGCTCGGAGTGGTGTTGGGCGCGCATGCGCTGCAAAAGCTGTTCGGGTGGTGGGGCGGCCAGGGGGTGACCGGGTTCAAGAACTCACTGTCCGACTCGGGCTACCAGCACGCCGACATCCTGGCCTACGTCGGCGCGGGCGGTGAGCTCGTCGCGGCCGTGCTGCTGGTGCTGGGACTGTTCACCCCGGTCGCCGCGGCCGGCGCGCTGGCATTCCTGATCAACGGGCTGCTGGCCACCATCTCGGCGAAGCCGCATTCGCACACGTTCTCCTACTTCCTGCCCGACGGCCACGAGTACCAGATCACCCTGATCGTCCTCGCGGTCGCGGTGATCCTGTGCGGACCCGGCCGCTACGGCCTGGACGCCCGCCGGGGCTGGGCATATCGACCCTTCATCGGGTCTTTCGTGGCCCTGCTCGCCGGCATCGCCGCCGGCATCGCGGTGTGGGTGATGCTCAACGGGGTAAACCCGATCGCCTGAAATCCGGCTACCGGTACGGGTTGGGAACTCGTCCCGAGCTGGCTTGGGTCAGCAGCGGCAATGTCGCGAAAGTGACCGCGGGCAATCGCAGCTCGGCTCCGCTTTTGAGACGGGCGCGCGCCCAGGAACCCCGGTGGAAGCGCAGCCCGTCGATGTCGTCCCAGGGCACCGTCTGGCTGCCGAGCAGGGTCCGCACCGTCACGCCCCGCTCGTCGGCGACCGTCCGCAGCCGGATGACCATCGCCGACAACAGCACCGGAAGGACAAGCAGCGGGGCCGACGGCGGCCAGGCCAGTACCGGTATCAACAACCCGAGGGTGAAGAACCCGACGGCGATGTGCGCCATCGGCGAGATTTTGATCACCACCGGCGAGCCGGCGGGTGTTGGAGCAGACGAACCAATAGCCACCCGAGCATCATTTCACCCGTCGCCGGGGCTGCGATTCCGCGCCGACGGTACGTCCGCGCGCGGCGGCCGGCGGCAGCGGATTTGACGGCTGAGCTGTGCGAAGGCTACCGTCGGAGACTATGGAAACCGGGATGCTCGTAGTAATTAGTCGGCGCGTTGGTGGCTGACTAAGACTTCAGCATTTGAAGCGATCCAGCACCAACGCACCCTCGTACAGCGACGCTGACGGGGGTTTTTTGTTGCCCACTACGAGACATCCACAGCGAACGAGGACTAAGAGGACACAGTGAGCGCACCCACGAGGTCACACGCCGGGTCGCAGGAAACGGACAACGGCGCGCCGAACACGTCGAAATCCGCCGCAAAAGCTTCGACGGCCCAACCCAAACGCGTCGCACCGGAGCGACTCACCGGCGCCCAGTCGGTGATCCGGTCGTTGGAGGAGCTGGGCGTCGAGGTCATCTTCGGAATTCCCGGCGGCGCCGTGCTACCGGTCTATGACCCGCTGTTCGACTCGAAAAAGCTCCGCCACGTGCTGGTCCGCCACGAGCAGGGCGCTGGTCACGCCGCCAGCGGTTACGCGCACGCCACCGGCAAGGTCGGGGTCTGCATGGCCACGTCTGGTCCCGGCGCCACCAACCTGGTGACCCCGCTGGCCGATGCGCAGATGGACTCGATACCCGTCGTCGCCATCACCGGGCAGGTCGGCCGCGGGCTGATCGGCACCGACGCCTTCCAGGAGGCCGACATCTCGGGTATCACGATGCCGATCACCAAGCACAACTTCCTGGTCCGCGACGGCGACGACATTCCCCGGGTGCTGGCCGAGGCGTTCCACATCGCATCCTCGGGACGCCCGGGCGCCGTGCTCGTCGATATCCCCAAGGACGTGCTGCAAGGGCAATGCACGTTCAGCTGGCCGCCGCAGATGGAGCTGCCCGGTTACAAGCCGAACACCAAGCCGCACAGCCGGCAGATCCGTGAGGCGGCCAAGCTGATCGGGGCCGCGCGCAAACCGGTGCTTTATGTCGGCGGCGGTGTCATCCGCGGCGAGGCGACCGGGCAGCTGCGGGATTTGGCCGAACTGACCGGTATCCCGGTGGTGACCACGCTGATGGCGCGCGGCGCCTTTCCGGACAGCCATCACCAGAACCTGGGCATGCCCGGCATGCACGGCACCGTCGCCGCGGTGGCCGCGCTGCAACGCAGCGACCTGCTGATCGCGCTGGGCACCCGCTTCGACGATCGGGTCACCGGACAGCTCGATTCCTTCGCGCCCGAGGCCAAGGTCATCCACGCCGATATCGACCCTGCGGAGATCGGCAAGAACCGGAACGCCGACGTGCCGATCGTCGGTGACGTCAAAGCCGTTATCACCGAACTCATTGCGATGCTGCGCCACTACGAGACTCCGGGCAAGCTCGACATGGACGACTGGTGGCGATACCTGCGGGAGGTTCAGTCGACGTATCCGCTGAGCTACGGGCCGCAGAGTGACGGCAGCCTGAGCCCGGAGTACGTCATCTCCACGCTGGGTTCCATCGCGGGCCCGGACGCCGTCTACGTCGCCGGTGTCGGTCAGCACCAGATGTGGGCCGCGCAGTTCATCGGCTACGAAAAGCCGCGCACCTGGCTCAATTCCGGTGGTTTGGGCACCATGGGGTTCGCGATCCCGGCGGCCATGGGCGCCAAGATCGCCCGTCCCGACGCCGAGGTCTGGGCGATCGACGGCGATGGCTGCTTCCAAATGACCAACCAGGAGCTGGCCACCTGCGCGATCGAGGGCGCACCGATCAAGGTGGCGCTGATCAACAACGGCAACCTGGGAATGGTGCGGCAGTGGCAGAGCCTGTTCTACGAGGAGCGCTACTCGCAGACCGATCTGGCCACGCACTCACACCGCATCCCAGACTTCGTGAAACTGGCCGAGGCACTGGGTTGCGTCGGATTACGTTGCGAGCGTGAAGAAGACGTCGTCGACGTGATCAACCAGGCCCGCGCGATCAACGACCGCCCGGTGGTGATCGACTTCATCGTGGGCGCCGACGCGCAAGTGTGGCCGATGGTGGCCGCCGGGACCAGCAACGACGAGATTCAGGCGGCCCGCGGCATTCGCCCGCTGTTCGACGACGAGAGCGAAGGGCACGCGTGATGACCGGATTTCCGAAGACACACACCTTGTCGGTGTTGGTCGAAGACAAACCCGGTGCGCTGGCGAGGGTGGCGGCGCTGTTCTCGCGGCGCGGTTTCAACATCGAGTCGCTGGCGGTCGGCGCCACCGAGCAGAAGGACATGTCGCGGATGACCATCGTGGTCTCCGCGGAAGCGACGCCGCTCGAGCAGGTCACCAAGCAGCTCAACAAGCTGATCAACGTCATCAAGATCATCGAGCAGGACGACGAGAACTCGGTGTCCCGCGAGTTGGCGCTGATCAAGGTGCGCGCCGACGCCGGCACCCGCAGCCAGGTGATCGAGGCGGTAAATCTCTTCCGCGCCAAGGTGGTTGACGTATCACCGGAAGCGCTGACCGTCGAGGCCACCGGTGACCGCGGCAAGATCGAGGCGCTGCTGGGGGTTCTGGAGCCATTCGGCATCCGCGAAATCGTGCAATCGGGCGTGGTTTCGATGACGCGCGGTTCGCGCGGCATCAGCACCGCCAAGTAAATTTCAGAAGCCAAGCGAGAAGGAGATATTCACGTGCCGCAGCCGTTAGAGATGTTCTACGACGACGACGCAGACCTGTCGATCATCCAGGGCCGCAAGGTCGGCGTGATCGGATACGGCAGCCAGGGGCACGCGCACTCGCTGAGCCTGCGCGACTCGGGCGTCGAGGTGCGCGTCGGGCTGAAGGAGGGTTCGAAGTCGAGGCCCAAGGTTGAGGAGCAGGGCCTGGACGTCGACACCCCCGCCGAGGTCGCCAAGTGGGCCGACGTCATCATGTTGCTGGCGCCCGACACCGCGCAGGCCGACATCTTCAAGAACGACATCGAGCCCAACCTGAAGGCCGGCGACGCATTGTTTTTCGGCCACGGACTCAACATCCACTTCGGTTTGATCAAGCCGCCCGCCGACGTCACCATCGCGATGGTCGCCCCCAAGGGGCCTGGACACCTGGTGCGCCGCCAGTTCGTCGACGGCAAGGGTGTGCCCTGCCTGATCGCCGTTGAGCAGGACCCGAGTGGCAAGGGCCAGGCGCTGGCGTTGTCCTACGCCAAGGCCATCGGCGGCACTCGCGCCGGGGTCATCAAAACGACCTTCAAAGACGAGACCGAAACCGATCTGTTCGGTGAGCAGGCCGTATTGTGCGGTGGCACAGAGGAATTGGTGAAGACGGGCTTCGACGTGATGGTCGAGGCGGGCTACCCGCCGGAGATGGCGTACTTCGAGGTGCTGCACGAGCTCAAGCTGATCGTCGACCTGATGTACGAGGGCGGCATTGCCCGGATGAACTACTCGGTGTCCGACACCGCGGAGTTCGGCGGCTACCTGTCCGGCCCGCGCGTCATCGACGCCGACACCAAGCAGCGGATGCGCGACATCCTGCGCGACATCCAGGACGGCAGCTTCACCAAGAAGCTGGTCGCCAACGTCGACGGCGGCAACAAGCAACTCGAGCAGCTGCGCAAGGAAAACGCCGAGCATCCCATCGAGGTCACCGGCAAGAAGCTGCGCGACCTGATGAGCTGGGTCGACCGCCCGATCACCGAGACGGCGTAGTTTCTGGCGCCGAACGTGATCTCCGGGCGACTTTTCGGCCGTTTTTTCGCCCTGAGAGCACGTTCGGCGACCGGGCCTGCGGTTACGACGCCAGCCGGCCCGCCACCACGACGACGCGCCGGGCCAGGTGGTCCAGCGCTTTGTCGGTGACCTCGCCGAGCTGCTCGATGTTGTCGTGGGTGGAGACGAGGCTCACCCCGTACGGGTTGCCGTCGACGAATTTGCACGGATCGGTGTATCCCGGCGGCACGATGATGCCGCCCCAATGCATAAGAGTGAAGTAGAGCGCGATTAGCGTGGTTTCCTGGCCGCCGTGCAGCGTGTTGGAGGACGTGAAGGCCGCATACACCTTGTCGGCCAGCTTGCCTTCGGCCCATAGCCCACCCAGCGAGTCGAGGAAGGTGCGCAACTGCGCTGCGGGCGAGCCGAATCGAGTCGGCGAGCCGAAGATCACCGCGTCGGCCCAAACGATGTCGTCGGCGGTGGCCGCCGGAAGATCCTTGGTGGCTTGGTAGTTCGCCGTCCAGGCCGGGTTGTGGGCGAACGATTCCGGGTCGTGTGTTTCGGCGACGTGCCGCAGCCGGACTTCGGCGCCCGCGGCCTCGGCCGCCGCTGCGACGCGCTGCGCCATCGTGGTGCCGTGACCGGTAGCGGAGTAGTAGATGATCGCGAGTTTCGTCACGGGGTCAGCTTAGGCCCCAACGCCGGCATCGCGGTGATGCCGAATTCGCGGCGCAGCAGGGTACGCGCGGCGTAGTAGCCGGCCATGCCGTGCACGCCACCACCGGGTGGGGTGGCCGCAGAACACAGATACACCTTGGGAATCGGTGTGCGCCAGGGGTTGAGCCGCGGTGTGGGGCCGACGATCGCACGCCAGGCCGAATTTGCGCCCATCCCGATATCACCGCCCAGGTAGTTGGCGTTGTGATCGGACATCCGCGCGGCTGGCACCGCGCGGGCGGCCAGCACGATGTCGCGGAAGCCGGGTGCGAACCGCTCGACCACCCCGGTGACGACCTCGGTCACGTCGACGGTGGAGCCCGCGGGTACGTGGGCGTACGTCCAGAACGGGCGGCGTCCCTGGCTGTCGATGCGGCCGGGATCGGCGACGTGGGGCGAGGCGGCCAGCACCATCGGCCACTGCGCGTGGCGGCCGGCCGCGATGTCTGCCTCGGCTTGCGCCATCTGCGCGCGGGTGCCGCCGAGATGAAGTGTCGGGGCTTGCCGCAGCCGCTGGTCCGACCACGGAACCTCGTCGCTGAGCACGAAATCGACTTTGGCCACACCCGGCCCAAAATGATAGCGGCGCAACGCTTTAGCGTACCTGACTGGAAGAGCATCGCGGTAGATCCGCAGCAGCGCGGTCGGTGCCGTGTCAAACGCGACGACACCGCTTGGCGGCTCGGTGATTTCGACGCCCGACGACAGCTCGCCGCCATGCGCGCGGAGGTCGGCGATCAACGCATCGGTGATCACCCGGCTGCCGCCCACCGGAATCGGCCAGCCGACCGAGTGGCCGAGCGTTGCCAACATCAATCCGGCACCGGCCGCCGTCATTGACGGCATGCGTGAAATCACATGAGCGGCAACGCCGGTGAACAAGGCACGGGCGTCGTCTCCGTCCAGGAAGCCGGCCGGCGACCCCCACGCCGGGGTTCCTTGGGCCAGCATCCGCAGCCCAAGGCGCAGCGCGGACGGCAATGAACTGGGCATCGAACGCTTGTCGCCGAGCAGCAATCCGACCACGGCGGGCGAGTCGGTAACCAACGGTCCCAGTAGGCGCCGCCAGGATGCGCCGTTCCTCAGTTCGGCGCAGGTGCGCTCCAGGTCGTGGTAGGCGATAGCGGCCGGCCGGCCGGGCAGCGGGTTGGCGTACGCAATCTCGGGCACCGCCAACCGCACCCCGCGCGCTCCCAGACCGAACTCACCAAAAAACGGCGATGCCAGTGCCAGCGGGTGAACCGCCGAGCACACGTCGTGTAAGACTCCGGGAAAGTCGAAGTCGGCCGTGGTGCGGGCGCCGCCGCCGAAGGTCGGCTGAGCCTCGACGACCTGCACTTTCAGGCCCGCACGCGCGCAGATCACGGCCGTGGCGAGGCCGTTGGGCCCGCTGCCGACGACGGTGACGTCCACCGGTCAATTACAGCGGAGACCCCGGCCTATAGCCTGGTCGGGTGAACTTGCCTGTTGTGTTAATCGCCGACAAACTCGCCCAATCAACTGTCGCCGCCCTGGGAGACCAGGTCGAGGTGCGCTGGGTCGACGGTCCCGACCGGGAGAAGCTGCTGGCCGCGGTGCCCGAGGCCGACGCGCTGCTGGTGCGTTCGGCCACCACCGTCGACGCCGAGGTGCTCGCGGCGGCTCCCAAGCTCAAGATCGTCGCCCGGGCCGGTGTCGGCCTGGACAACGTCGACGTGGACGCAGCCACGGAGCGCGGTGTGCTGGTCGTCAACGCCCCGACGTCGAACATCCACAGTGCCGCAGAGCACGCGCTGGCGCTGCTGCTGGCCGCGGCCCGCCAGATCGCGGCGGCCGATGCCACCCTGCGCGAACACACCTGGAAGCGCTCGTCATTCTCGGGTACCGAGATCTTCGGCAAGACCGTCGGCGTGGTCGGGCTGGGACGGATCGGCCAATTGGTCGCCCAGCGGATCGCGGCCTTCGGCACCCACGTCATCGCCTACGACCCCTATGTGGCGCCGGCGCGCGCCGCTCAGCTCGGCATCGAACTGCTGACCCTCGACGAGCTCCTGGCCCGTGCCGACTTCATCTCGGTGCACCTGCCGAAAACGTCCGAGACGGCAGGTCTGATCGACAAGGAGGCGCTGGCCAAGACCAAGCCGGGCGTCATCATCGTCAACGCCGCCCGCGGCGGCCTGGTGGACGAGGCGGCGCTGGCGGACGCGGTCAGCAGCGGACACGTGCGCGCGGCCGGTCTGGACGTGTTCTCCAGCGAACCCTGCACCGACAGCCCGCTGTTCGAGTTGGCGCAGGTGGTCGTCACACCGCATCTGGGTGCGTCCACCGGCGAGGCCCAGGACCGGGCCGGCACCGACGTCGCCGAAAGCGTGCGGCTGGCGCTCGCCGGGGAGTTCGTTCCCGATGCTGTCAACGTCGGCGGCGGAGTGGTCAACGAAGAGGTGGCGCCCTGGCTGGACCTGGCGCGCAAGCTCGGAGTGCTGGCCGCCGCACTGTCCGACGGCCTGCCGGCATCGTTGTCGGTGGAGGTGCGCGGCGAGCTGGCTTCCGAAGATGTTGAGGTGCTGAGGCTTTCGGCGCTGCGCGGTCTGTTCTCGGCGGTCATCGAGGACTCGGTCACTTTCGTCAACGCGCCCGCGCTGGCTTCCGAACGCGGCGTTAACGCGGAACTCACGACCGCCTCGGAAAGCCCCAACCACCGCAGCGTCGTCGACGTGCGGGCGCTGGCCCACGACGGCACGTGCGTCAACGTTGCGGGCACGCTGTCCGGTCCGCAATTGGTCGAGAAGATCGTGCAGATCAACGGCCGCAATTTCGATCTGCGCGCCCAGGGTACGAATCTGGTGATCAACTATGTCGACCAGCCCGGCGCGCTGGGCAAGATCGGCACGCTGCTGGGTGCGGCCGGGGTGAATATCCAAGCCGCACAACTGTCTGAGGACGCCGAGGGTCCGGGCGCGACGATCCTGCTGCGGCTCGACCAAGACGTGCCCGGCGACGTCCGGTCGGAGATCACCAAGGCGGTGGGCGCCAACAAGCTCGAAGTGGTTGACCTGTCGTGAAACTCGCGGTCGTAGGCGGCGACGGGATCGGCCCGGAAGTGGTGGCCGAGGCGGTCAAAGTCCTTGACGCTGTTGTGCCGGGCGTGCAGACGACCAGTTACGATCTGGGCGCTCGCCGGTTCCACGCCACCGGTGAGCTACTGCCGGACTCGGTGCTCGCCGAACTGCGGGAGCATGATGCCATCCTGCTCGGCGCGGTGGGGGATCCGTCGGTGCCCAGTGGAGTGCTGGAGCGAGGTCTGTTGTTGCGCCTGCGCTTTGAGTTGGATCATCACATCAACCTGCGACCAAGTCGGCTGTATCCGGGGGTCCGCAGTCCGCTCGCCGGAAACCCCGACATCGACTTCGTGGTGGTGCGCGAGGGGACCGAAGGGCCCTACACCGGCACCGGTGGCGCGATCCGTGCCGGTACGCCAAACGAAGTGGCCACCGAGGTCAGCGTCAACACCGCCTTCGGCGTGCGTCGGGTGGTGGCCGACGCGTTCGAGCGCGCCCGGCGACGACGCAAGCACCTGACGCTGGTGCACAAGAACAACGTGCTCACATTCGCCGGGAAGCTGTGGTCGCGGATCGTGGCGGAGGTCGGCGAAGAATATCCCGACGTCGAGGTGGCGTATTCCCACGTCGATGCCGCCACCATCTTCCTGGTCACCGACCCGGGGCGCTTCGACGTGATCGTCACCGACAACCTGTTCGGCGACATCATCACCGACTTGGCCGCGGCGGTGTCCGGCGGAATTGGCTTGGCCGCCAGTGGAAATATCGATGCCACCCGCACCAATCCTTCGATGTTCGAGCCGGTGCACGGCAGCGCACCCGATATCGCCGGCCAGGGCATCGCGGATCCGACCGCGGCGATCATGTCGGTGGCGCTGCTGCTTGCCCACCTTGGCGAGGACGATGCCGCTGCGCGGGTGGACCAGGCAGTCGAGACTTATCTGGCAGATCGCCCGAACGAACGGCTTGCCACCGGCGAAGTCGGCGAACGGATCGCGGCCGCGCTGTAGTTCGCACCCTGTCTTCGAAGCCGGGTGGGACCAATCGGGTTGGCACCAACGGGATGGCCAGCAACGGAAACAACCCGCACAATGCCCAGGCGGACGGATATTTGGCCGCCGCGATCAATGCGCCGAACAGCGGGGGCCCCGCCGCGGCCATCAGCCGCTGGGTGGTGTTCTGGATGCCCAGCGCGCGTCCGCTCCAGAACCGCCCGGCGAATTCGGTGATTGCGGTTGCCTCCAGGCCATTGTCGAGTACCGCGATGACCGAGATGGCGATCATCAGCGGAACCTCATATCGCGAACTCAGATAATCGGCGAGTGCGAGCAGGAACAGTGTCGCGGCGGCGGCGATGGCGATGATGCGGACCGGCCACATTCGTGAGCCGATCCGGTCCGACCAGCGGCCGACCGCGACGCGGCCCAGCGCGCCGACCAGCTGCGCGAGGGTGACCAGACCGCCGGCGGCTCCCACCGACCAGCCGTGGTGGTTCATCAGCCAAACCAGCATGAACGTCACGGTCACTGTCTGCGGCATCATCAGCAGGCCCGCCACCGCGTGAATTCGCCACAGCGCCAACGATCCGCGGTACGGACTGGCCAGTTCCTGTTTGGTGGCCGTCTTCCGGGACTTCCCCGGAGGGTTGATGACCCCGATCGCGCTGGCCACCGCCGCCACCGCGCACACCAACGCCGGAAACATCAATCCGGCCTGTAGGCCGCGCTCGGCCAGCTCGGGCATGATCAGCGCGCCCGCGGCGATTCCCAGCGGTTGCGCGGTCTGGCGGATGCCCATGGCGAGGCCGCGCTGCTGCACCGGGAACCAGGCGGACACCAGCCGGCCGCCGGCGGTGTTGCAACTCGCGGCGGCCATGCCCCCCAGGAACAGATAGACACCAACCGACAGCATCGTGTGGACCGATGCCGCGCCGTAAGCCGCCGCCGCGGTGAGCCCCGAGCCCACGGTCATCACGAGCCGCTCTCCGACGCGGTCCAGCACGTAGCCCCAGAGAACCAACGTGACGACCATGCCCCAGCTGGGCATCGAGGACAACAGACCGGCTTCGGTCAATGAAATCCCACGCTTGACTTCTAGCGCGGGGATCAAGAAGGCAACGGAATTGATGAAAAGGAAAGAACTTGCCGTTACGAAGAGCGAGACGCCCATGATCGACCAGCGCGCTCCCGCGCTGAGCACGGCCGGGCTGCCCTCGGGCATCAGTCCATGTTTCCACACGCCCGGCACCCGTTGCCGCAACTCCGCCGCCCATTACTAGGCTCAACCGAATGCGCCTTGGTCGAATCGCCAGCCCGGACGGCGTCGCCTTCGTCAGCATCGAGGGCGCGCTGGATGATCCCAACGGAATGGTTGCCCGTGAGATCGCCGAGCACCCGTTCGGCACGCCGACCTTCACCGGCCGATCGTGGCCGGTGGCCGATGTCCGGCTGCTGGCCCCGATGCTGGCCGGCAAGGTGGTCTGCGTAGGGAAGAACTACGCCGATCACATCGCGGAGATGGGCGGCTTTGCGACGGTCCCGGCGGCGCCGGATCCGATCATCTTCCTCAAACCCAACACCGCCATCATCGGACCGAATGTGCCGATTCGGTTGCCCGCCAATGCATCACCGGTGCACTTCGAGGGGGAGCTCGCGGCAGTGATCGGCCGTCCGTGCAAGGACGTCCCGGCCGCGCAGGCCGCCGACAACATCCTCGGCTACAGCATCGCCAACGATGTGTCGGCACGGGATCAACAGCAGGCCGACGGCCAGTGGACTCGGGCGAAAGGTCACGACACCTTCTGTCCGGTTGGGCCGTGGGTCGTGACCGATGTCGACCCGGCCGATCTCGAACTGCGCACCGAAGTCAACGGCCAAGTCAAACAACACAGCCGAACCTCGCTGATGCTGCACGACGTCGGCGCCATCGTGGAATGGATCTCGGCCGTGATGACCTTGCTGCCCGGGGATCTCATCCTCACCGGAACGCCGGCCGGTGTGGGGCCCATCGAGGACGGTGACACGGTCTCGGTCAGCATCGAGGGAATCGGCAGCCTCACCAATCCCGTAGTCCGCAAGGGAAAGTCGTGACCGCGGCGGCTGCTGAAAAGGCCAAAGTCCGGGTCCGGTTCTGCCCGTCGCCCACCGGCACGCCGCACGTCGGGATGGTGCGCACCGCGCTGTTCAACTGGGCCTATGCGCGGCACACCGGCGGCACCTTCGTTTTTCGCATCGAGGACACCGACGCCGCGCGCGACACCGAGGAAAGCTACCTGGCACTGCTCGACGCGCTGCGCTGGCTCGGTCTGGACTGGGACGAGGGACCCGGGGTCGGCGGACCCTACGGCCCGTACCGGCAGTCGCAGCGCGGCGACATCTACCAAGAGGTGGTGGCAAAGCTGCTCGCGGCCGGAGAGGCCTACCATGCCTTTTCGACGGCAGAGGAGGTCGAGGCCCGTCATATTGCGGCAGGCCGCAATCCGAAGCTGGGCTACGACAATTTCGACCGTGATCTGACCGATGCGCAGCGCTCGGCGTTTCTCGCTGAGGGCCGTAAACCGGTGGTCCGGCTGCGAATGCCCGACGAAGATCTCCACTGGTACGACCTGGTGCGCGGACCCACGACCTTCGCGGCGGGCAGCGTGCCCGATTTCGCGTTGACCCGGGCGAGCGGAGATCCGTTGTACACCTTGGTCAACCCGAGTGACGACGCACTGATGAAGATCACTCATGTGCTGCGCGGTGAGGACCTGCTGCCGTCGACTCCGCGTCAGCTTGCGCTGTATCAGGCGCTGATCCGGATCGGGGTCGCCGAACGCACCCCGGAATTCGCCCATCTGCCAACGGTGTTGGGGGAGGGAACCAAGAAGCTTTCCAAGCGCGACCCGCAGTCGAATCTGTTCGTTCACCGCGATCGGGGCTTCATCCCCGAAGGGCTGCTGAATTACCTTGCGTTGCTCGGCTGGGCGATCGCCGACGATCACGACCTGTTCACCCTCGACGAAATGGTGGCCGCGTTCGACGTCGTCGACGTCAACTCCAATCCGGCGCGTTTCGACCAGAAGAAGGCCGACGCAATCAACGCCGAGCACATCCGGATGCTCGACGTGGATGACTTCGCCGCCAGGCTGCGCGACTACTTCGATGTGCACGGGTATCGCACCGGGCTGGACGACTCCGCATTCGCCGCCGCCGCCGCGCTGGTGCAGACCCGCATCGTGGTGCTGGGGGACGCGTGGGACCTGTTGAAGTTCCTCAACGACGACGAATACGCGATCGACCCCAAGGCCGCCGCCAGGGAGCTCGGTGCGCAAGGCGCCCCGGTGCTGGATGCGGCGCTGGCCGCGCTGGACGGCGTGACGGATTGGACCACCGCACAGATCGAGGCCGCTCTCAAGGCCGCGCTGATCGAGGGGCTGGCACTCAAACCGCGCAAAGCGTTTGGCCCGATTCGGGTTGCCGTCACCGGCACGACGGTCAGCCCGCCGTTATTTGAATCACTGGAGTTGCTCGGCCGCGACCGCAGCCTGCACCGGCTGCGGGCTGCCCGCGACGAGGCGGCCTAGGTTTTTGGTACTCTGCACAGCGGTTTGCAAAGGCCGACAACGGCTGGCCGCAGCGGTCTGAGGACACTTGGTTGGGTCCGCGGAATGCGCTCTGACCAGCGGTTCTAGGCAGCCAATGGGGTATGGTGTAATTGGCAACACAGCTGATTCTGGTTCAGCCATTCTAGGTTCGAGTCCTGGTACCCCAGCAAAATCTGGCCACCACAAGCGATTAGGTGGGCATATGCGGGTGAGCTATGCTGGCAGCTCGGATCGGTTCTGGCCCCGTCGTCTAGCGGCCTAGGACGCCGCCCTCTCACGGCGGTAGCGTGGGTTCGAATCCCATCGGGGCTACAAATGTTTGCGCAAATGTTTACTGGCCGGTCCCCAGTACGGCCGGCGCCGTCGATCCACCCACCGGCATGGCCGGCAAGCCGAGCTTTCCGTGATCCCACGAGCGCGCCCGCCGGGCCGCGATGCGCACGCAGACCCGCTTGTTCATCATCTGCTCGATGATCGGCTTCATCTCGTCGCTGTAGGGGCCGGTGTAGCGCTCGAAGACGCTGACCCCGACCCGGTGCGAGACGTCGGGATCGTCGATGATCTCCGCGACGCCTTCGAAGGACACCCCGCGCAACGTGTCATAGGTATCGCCGCCCTCGATCAGGAAGCTCACCCGGGGATCCCGTTTGAGGTTGACCGCCTTCTGCGACTTGGCCTTGGTCTCCAGCCAGATTTCGCCGTCGACCACCGCGTACCACATGGCGGTCAAGTGCGGCTGGCCGTCGGGGCCGACGGTGGCCAAAGTCCCGGTGCGGCTCTTGACGACAAAATCGGCGATCTCGTCCTCAGACATGACGATGCTCGCGCGCTGATTGGTTCCCATGCGCGTCAGTCTGTCAGGCCATCTGCGATGACCGTGCACTGGTGGCTTGGAGCGTGCGTCCAGGGCGGGGATATCGCGATTCTGCCGCCCCGGACGCACGCTCAAAGCCCTGCGGACACTCGAGTGGCAAAGAAGAATTCTAAAGTCGGCGGGTGAGCGCTTCGGCCGCGGACAAAAGATCGGCGGCCCAGCGCGCTCCCGGCCGCCGCCCGATTCGGTCGATGGGCCCCGACACCGAGATGGCGGCGATGACGACTCCGCGGCTGTCGCGCACGGGCGCCGACACGCTGGCTACCCCTGGTTCGCGTTCGGCCACGCTTTGTGCCCAACCGCGGCGGCGCACTTCGGCCAGCGCCCGGTCGGTGAACTTCGCGGCTGGTAGTACGGCTTTCTGGGTGGCGGCGTCGCTGTGGGCCAACAGCACCTTGGCCCCCGAGCCTGCGGTCATCGGCAGGCGTGCCCCGACCGGGACCGTATCGCGAAGGCCCGCAGCCGGTTCCAGGGCGGCCACGCAGACCCGCGCTGTACCTTCCCGACGGTACAGCTGCACGCTTTCTCCGGTGGTCTCGCGCAATTGCGGGAGCACCGCCGCGCCGGCGGCCAACAGCGGATCGTTCACGCGGGCCGCGAGTTCGGTGAGCGCGGGACCAAGCCGCCAACGCCCTTCGTCGTCGCGCGCCAGCAGGCGATGAACTTCGAGCGCGGCTGCCAGCCGGTACGCGGTAGCTCTGGGCAACCCCGTCCGCTCACACAGTTCGGCTAACCCGCAGGGCGACTCCGCGACGGTATGCAGCAGTCCGACACTTTTGTCGAGGACACCGATTCCGCTATGCTGTCTCATAGAGGGATACTAGCGTCTCGCATTATGAGATGACCAGCCCGGGGTCGATCAGCGAGTCGCGGATGAGGTGAATCGAGGCGAGTTCGAGATGGGAACCGAGACCAACGCGGTCGGCGCAGCCGGGCCGCGCACCCTGGCTGAAAAGGTTTGGGACGACCACGTTGTGGTATCCGGATCATCCGGCGAGGGGGCCTCTCAACAAGCGGGAGCGCCCGACTTGATCTACATCGATCTGCATCTGGTGCATGAGGTCACCAGCCCGCAGGCGTTCGACGGCCTCCGCCTGGCCGGCCGTCCGGTGCACCGGCCGGACCTGACGCTGGCCACCGAAGATCACAACGTGCCCACCATCGACATCGGCAAGCCGATCGCCGACCCGGTCTCGCGCATCCAGGTCGAGACATTGCGGCGAAACTGCGCCGAATTCGGTGTCCGGCTATATCCGATGGGCGACATCGAGCAGGGCATCGTTCATGTCGTCGGGCCGCAGTTGGGATTGACCCAGCCGGGAATGACGATTGTCTGTGGCGACAGCCACACCTCTACTCACGGTGCGTTCGGTGCATTAGCTATGGGCATCGGCACTTCGGAGGTCGAGCATGTGCTGGCTACCCAGACGTTGCCGCTGCGGCCATTCAAGACAATGGCGGTCAATGTCGATGGGGGGGCCGATGGGGAACTGCCCGCCGGCGTGACGGCCAAGGACATCATCCTCGCGTTGATCGCCAAGATCGGCACCGGCGGCGGGCAAGGTCACGTCATCGAATATCGGGGCAGCGCCATCGAATCGCTGTCCATGGAAGGCCGGATGACGATCTGCAATATGAGCATCGAAGCGGGCGCGCGAGCGGGCATGGTAGCGCCGGATGCGACCACTTACGAGTTTCTGCGCGATCGTCCGCACGCGCCGCGCGGCGCGCAATGGGACGCCGCGGTCGCCTATTGGCAGCAGTTGCCTACCGATCCCGGCGCCGTCTTCGACACCGAGGTGTACCTCGATGCAACGTCGTTGAGCCCATTTGTGACGTGGGGAACGAATCCCGGGCAGGGCGTGCCGTTGGCCGGGAGCGTGCCGGATCCCGAGCTGATGACCGACGAGGCCGAGCGGCAGGCCGCCGAGAAAGCATTGGCGTATATGGACCTTCGACCGGGTGTGCCGATGCGCGATATCGCGGTCGACGCCGTGTTCGTCGGCTCTTGTACCAACGGTCGTATTGAAGATCTACGGGTGGTTGCCGATATCTTGCGCGACCGCAAGATCGCCGACGGTGTTCGGATGCTGGTTGTACCGGGTTCCATGCGGGTGCGTGCACAGGCCGAAGCCGAGGGACTGGGTGAGATTTTCACGGCCGCGGGCGCCGAATGGCGACAGGCGGGTTGCTCGATGTGTCTGGGCATGAACCCCGATCAGCTTGCGTCCGGGGAGCGATGCGCCGCGACGTCCAATCGCAACTTCGAAGGGCGGCAGGGTAAGGGCGGCCGCACGCATCTGGTGTCACCGGCCGTCGCTGCGGCAACCGCGGTTCGCGGCACGCTGTCCGCGCCGGCCGACTTGAACTGATTAACACCAATAGAGGAACGAACATGGAAGCCTTTCACACCCACACCGGTATCGGGGTGCCACTGCGGCGCTCCAATGTCGACACCGATCAGATCATTCCGGCGGTGTATTTGAAGCGCGTCACCCGAACCGGTTTCGAGGATGGTTTGTTCGCGACTTGGCGATCGGATCCCTCATTCGTGCTAAATCTCAGTCCCTTTGACCGAGGCTCGGTTCTGGTCGCCGGACCCGATTTCGGCACCGGATCGTCGCGTGAGCATGCGGTGTGGGCGCTCATGGACTATGGGTTCCGGGTGGTCATCTCATCTCGATTCGGTGACATTTTCCGGGGCAACTCGGGCAAGGCAGGACTGTTGGCCGCAGAAGTCAGCCAAGACGGTGTGGAACTTCTTTGGAAGCTCATCGAGCAGAGTCCGGGCTTGGAAATCACTGCCAATCTTCAAGATCGAAATATCACCGCGGGAACGACGGTGCTGCCGTTCAAGATTGACGATCACACTGCGTGGCGGCTGCTCGAGGGGCTCGACGATATCGCCCTTACGCTGCGCAAACTTGACGAAATCGAGTCTTTCGAGGCGGCTCGTCCCGAGTGGAAACCGCGCACTATAACGGCCTCCTGAACCGGTCGAGCGGGTGGAATTTCCTCTCGCTCGCCTAAGTAAACTCGGGCCAATTCGAGGGCGCGCCACCAGTCAAGGGCGGCAACCGGATTGCGAGAATTGCGATCACGGGCTCCTGAAATTGCGCGTGGCGCTTGGCAATTTGCCAGGTGAGGGTTTACCGTGTTCGCTAGTTGGTTCAAAACCGAGGACCACTGGCTTCGGAGGGTATGGATGAACAAGGCAGAGCTCATAGATGAGCTCACAGCGAAATTGGGCTCAGATCGTCGGCAAGCAACCGCCGCAGTCGAGAATGTTGTCGACACCATTGTGCGCGCGGTGCACAAGGGCGACAGCGTAACCATTACCGGCTTCGGTGTGTTCGAACAGCGCCGCCGCGCAGCGCGCGTGGCCCGCAATCCGCGCACCGGCGAGACGGTGAAGGTGAAGCCGACGTCTGTCCCGGCATTCCGTCCGGGTGCTCAATTCAAAGCGGTTGTCTCTGGCGCACAGCGCCTCCCGGCGGAAGGACCTGCAGTGAAGCGTGGTGTTGTGGCGGGTGCGGCCAAGAAGGCTGCGAAGAAAGCGCCGGCCAAGAAGACAGCTGCGAAGAAGGCTCCGGCCAAGAAGGCCGCGGCCAAGAGGGCACCGGCCAAGAAGGCCGCGGCCAAGAGGGCTCCGGCCAAGAAGGCCGCAACGAAGAGGGCGCCGGCCAAGAAGGCCGCAACCAAATCGCCGGCCAAGAGGGCGACCAAAGCGGTGAAGAAGGTCGCCGCCAAGAAGGCGCCGGTGCGTAAGGCAGCCACCAAGGCTCCGGCCAAGAAGGCTGCGAAGAAGGCTCCGGCCAAGAAGGCCACTGCGCGGCGCGGCCGCAAATAAGACAGTAAGCCGAATTCTGTACGCAGATACCCTTTGGGGGCAGCGGTGCCCCCAAAGGGTATTCGCGTGTTAGGCCCGCACGTTGGCGGCCAGTGGGCCGCCGATGTGGTCGGCCGCCACTAGTCGGCCCGCCGCCAGGGACAGCACCCACGTACTGCCCTTGTGATTACGGGCCTTGTCGGGGCGCACTCCGTCGCGCTCGCACCACCATGCGATCAGATCCGGAATCACCTTGCCCTGCGTGCAGATCACCGGCGTGCCCTCCTGTGCGGCGATACGCAGCATTCGGTGTCGGGCGCGTTTGGGGTTCTTGGCGTAGGACTCCTCGGTGAGGGTGGGCTCGTTCTGGATAGCCACACCCAATTCCTCGGCGAGCGGTTCCACCGTCTGGTGGCAGCGCAGCCGATCGGCCGCGTAGACGTCGGTGGCGCCGAACGCCATCAGCTGTGCGACGAGTGCCTCCGCCTGCGCGCGTCCCCTCTTGTCCAACGGTCGCTTGGTGTCATCTCCGGAGAAGCGTGATTTCCGGCCGGCGGTGCCGTGCCGGACCACCAGCACGGTACGCGTGTCTGCCGGGGATTCTGCGAAGCGGCGCAACACTTTTCGATCGTATGCGTAGCCGAGTTTCTGCATCGCGTCCGCGACCGGCAGCCAAACCAGCTCATCGACCTCGCGGCCCGGTGTGAACTCCCCACCGGTACTGCGCGCCGCCCAGTAGTACACCTTTTTGACGCCCTGGTCGATCGGATAACTCACCGAGACCAGCCGCCTGCCGAGAATGGCCTGGTGCCCCGTTTCCTCGAACACCTCCCGCACCGCGGCCACGGGCGCCGTCTCGCCGGGATCCACTTTGCCTTTGGGAAGCGACCAGTCGTCGTAGCGGGGACGGTGGATCACGGCGACTTCGAGGCCTGGGTCGGCCGAATCAGGTCCGCCCGCCCGCCATAACACCGCGCCTGCGGCATACACGATCCGGCTACCCGAGCGCCGACCGGCGGCCGGGTTTTGGATCGACAAATTCACTCCTGCAGGTCAATTCCGTCGGGGTCGCCCGCGCAGTCCCGGGTGTGACCTGGAAAGCTACCACACGGCCTCAGGGGCTGGTGTGGCGCTCCATCAGTGACTCCTGATGGTCACGCACGGAGTGGCCCTCCAGCGGCGACGCGGTCCACTGCCCATCGGTCCGCAGCTCCCAGCACCGGGTGGACGGGTCCAGTGCGGACTCGAACAAGTCGTCCAGGTATGTCGTCAGCCTCGGGTCTTTGACCTGAACCAGCGCCTCGACGCGCCGGTCGAGGTTGCGGTGCATCATGTCCGCGCTGCCGATCCAGAACTCATCGATGTTCTGGAAGTGGATGATCCGCGAGTGCTCCAGGAAACGGCCGAGAATCGAGCGGACCGAAATGTTCTCCGAGAAGCCCTCCGCGCCGGGGCGCAGCGCGCAGATGCCGCGCACCACAACCTCGACCCGCACGCCGGCCTGCGACGCGCGATACAGCGCATCGATGACCTGCTCGTCGACAAGAGCGTTCATCTTCATCCGGATTCGACCATTACCGTGTTCGCGGTGGGCGGCGATTTCGCGGTCGACGCGTTCGATGATGCCGCTGCGAATGCTGTGCGGGGCCACCAACAGGTTGCGGTAGGACACCT
>Ga0335072_10000529_pt1 | contig 72961 bp, 77 predicted proteins | sample Lox_Sample_21_FD_206725 | JGI IMG/M metagenome (GOLD analysis project Ga0335072, IMG submission 206725) | Soil microbial communities from Loxahatchee National Wildlife Refuge, Florida, United States - Lox_Sample_2.1 | ecosystem: Environmental > Terrestrial > Soil > Wetlands | place: USA...
GTTGCCGGGCACGGTGGCGAAATACGCGTTGAGCTGGTTGTACGTCTCCGCAAAGAGTGTCCCGTCGGCGTTCGTGAACACTCCGGCGAATTCGCCCACGAGCGAATCGAGCGCCTGCCGGTCTTTGTCGTAGAGGATCATGGTCAGTGAGAATTCGCCGAGCTGCTGCCCGTCGCCTAATGCGCGCAGGCAGTCGCCCAGATTCTCGATGTCCGCCTGTTTCGATTCATCCACCAGCACATCGCGGGGGTTGGTTTTCGCCGGATCATTGCCGAGCTGGGAGATGAAGCCGGTCTTGGCGATGTTGAAGTGCCGGCGGCGCTTGTTGACTTCCTTGCGGGCCGCGGCAGCGGCCATGGGTACCCATTCCGACACCGCGATAAAGTTCGCAGGAATCTTCAGCAGTGCATAGAGTGCCAGAGGGCGCGTTTCGCCGATCGCTTCTTTCATGGTCAGGATGCGAACATAATCGTCCCCAACGCGAAGGTGGTCGCGCTCCGGGTCCAGCTGGGAGTTGATGACCTGATCGCAAAGGAACTGGGAGTGCCCGGGCTCGCCGGCGATGCGCCAGTCATCGTAGTTCACAAGGCGCCGGAAGAATCGAAACTGGCCATTATGGTCGAGAAGTTCGATTCGTACCAGGTCGGCGAGCTGGTGCATGAATGCCTGAACGCGCTGCTCGAGATGAGCGAGGTCGCGCTCGATTTGGTTTCGCAGGAGAATCTTGATGCCGCGATTCGAGAACTGCGCCCTCAGTTCGTTCAGGCCCCCGATCGGATCCTGGAAGAGGCGTCGGAGGGCGCCCCTGACCCCGGTCTTTGACCGCGCGCCTTCGAACAGGATGCAGTAGTAGATTTCGATCTCGAATAGCCGGTCCGCCTTCTCCCGGAAGTGTTCCCGGCGGCGGTCCTGACCCGTCTGGACCATCCCGTTCTCGTATTCGGCAAACGGAATCTCCGGGTCGTTGGTTTTGAAGAGGTACTGGTAGACGTGAAAGCCGGGCCCGAAGTTCTTGAGCGCGGCTTCGAGACGCTTCACCGCATACGCCTGTTCGTCGTGGTCCAGGCTCTCGTAATCGACTCCGTGAACCCGCAGCACCATCCCGAGATCGCCGCTCTTGGTCAGGAAGGCGGTGTCATTCCAGAAACCGTACAGATTGATGTGGTCGCCAAAGGCGGCGGCATCCTTCCACGGCTTGAGGATCTTGTCGAGACGAAGCATCACCGCACCTCCACCTGAGGAATGGTGTGCTTCGCGGGATCGTAGCGGGATTTGTATCGCTCGGACCGTGCGAGGATGCGCAGAAAAGCCGGGTCCATGTTCGTGACCCAGTGGCCAAACGCAAACCCTCCGATGAACACGGCAACTCCGGCCAGCAGACTGTTGAAGAGATTGAAGGCGCCGACCGCAGCGACACAGACGAAAAAGAACAGCGTCCTTTCGACGCCCAGATACGTGAGGGGCCCGTGCAGGCTTTTAAAAACCCGGTTTCTCCGCCTCAGCGACGAGGTCCTCCCGTTCGCATCCCCCATGCGAACAGCTTGCGGAGAGGACCCGAGGTCGTTGACTCGGGAAGGTTGCCGGATTGTGGTTTGTGTCTGCATCAGGCCCCTCACACTCAAAAGAGAAAGTTGAAGGTTGCGGTTGGCGGGCTCCGGGTGAATCCCGTGCTCTCAGATTCCCCAGAGCCAACTGAGGACGTTAACGGCGAGCACGGCGATGCCGGTCCCGGCGGCAACGCCGGCCAGGGCTTTCTTCGCCCCTGGCTCGCCGTGGGCAAACTGGTAGCCGCCGATCACAATCGCGATCAGGCTTGCGACCTTTGCGACCGTTCCGGTGAACAGGTTCTGCATGGCGGAAAACCCCGTGTCAAAAGGCGAACCGCCCAGGGCTTGCGCGTATGCGGCGGCCGGCACGAGCAGAAAAAACAGGACCATCAAATTCGAGGCTTGCCAGTCTCGAATGTGCCGCCGCCATGCGGACGAAAGGTTCATGCGTGTACCTCCGTTGACGTGAAATCGACCTCCGTCGTGCAGGTCATGCCCAGAGATTGGCGCGGACTCGATTGCCTGTCCAAGGCTTTGTTTGCAAGGGTTGTTGCGCAAAAGTCATCGCGACAACGTGCTTCGGAGTCGGACGGAACGACGTAGCCGTCTCCGGAACTGAAGCTTGTGGAAAAAATCAGCTCGCGATCTCCTCATTCCGTCGACGCAGCTCACTTCCGATCTCCGTCACCACCTTCTGCACGCGGTAAGAGGCGCCACTTCGCCAGGTAAGGATGAGTTCAAGGGTATCGATGCCGCCGATTGGAGCACGCTCAAGAGTCGGAGGCGCGTCGGCACAGACCCCGCCGGGCAGGACGGCGATGCCGACACCGTCCTGAACGAGATTGAACGCCTCGGGCGGAGTACTCGCCTCCGCCGCGACTCTGGGCTTAAAGCCGGCAGCTGCGCACCGGTCCACGAACCATCGATGTAAGGCCGGGTCGGTGCGATACGAGCACGGGAGCACCAGCGGGTGGGCTCTGAGATAAGGAAGCGCAATCGCGCCGCTAAGATACCTCTGATACGCGCGCGGCCACACCGCGACCAGACGCTCTGAACCCAGCCGGATTTCATCGAAATAGCTTGTGCCGGGTGGCCGTACCACCACACAAGCCTGACAGGCCTCTGCGATCAGGGAATCGGTCAATTCGTGAACGGATGCCCGCCGCATTTCGAGGTGTATCGAAGGAAACCTGCGGCTGTGAATGGACCGGATCTGGTTCGGGATGGTCGGGACGACAAAAGGTGAATAGCCGATTACAAACGAGGATGCCTTACGCCGGGCCCTGAGGCGGGCCAGATCCTTCGCTTTCTCGAACTCAGCAATGAACCGGGCCAGCTCCTGTTCGATCGCCAGCACAAACAACGCGCCCTCCTCCGTAAGGGCAACGTAGTGGTTCTTGCGAAAGAAGATTTGGATTCCAACTTCCTCCTCGACTTCTCTTATTTGCCGGCTCAGAGTCGACGGATCGACGTGCAGTCTTTCCGCCGCTTTCCCGAAGTGCAGCTCGTGCGCAACGGCGAGAACATATTGGAGCTTTCGGAATGGGGGAGTTACCGCCATGAGTTCACCACCGGGTTGAAATGTTCCGTACGAGGGCTGGATCCCCTTCACTGACTAAAGGCATTTTGGAAGGCCCCCTGGTGCACAGGGGCCTTCGCTTTCATTGAAAAAGTCGCGAAATTTGCGCGCCCAGCACTACAAGAGAGCCGCTAAAAAGGCCAAAACCGGACACACATTCGCAGGAATTGCTTCTGCCTGAGTTGACGCGTCGATGCGGTCCGACGCTGCCGGGTCATCTGTTTCGTTCCTGCGATGGATTCTTGCGCGTACCTTGTGCGGGGGCTCCGGAATTCATTTGGCCAGAGGAGCGGGCCTTGTACGCCGTTCAGGCCCGGATGGCAGGTGCCCCGAATGCCTACCATACTGATCCGGTCCCTGACACTATGTCAATTAATACCTAACATAAACACGTTTGCTGCAGAAACACGTTTGCCAATGTTGACCATTCCTGGTCCAAAACGGTACTGTCCGTTCTGATGACGGACTTCGACGAGCTTTATCGTGGAGTGGGACGGAAGATCCGTCAAACGAGAGAGAACACGCACCTGAGCCAGAATCTGCTGGCCAAACGCCTCGGGATCAGCCGCACGTCGATGGTCAACATCGAGGCCGGCCGCCAACGCGCTCCTCTGCATCTGCTGTGGCAGATCGCCGAACTGCTTGAAACCAAAGTGGCTCTTCTGATTCCCTCGCCGGAGGAACTGCTGGCTCCACAAAGCCAGACCGTGCTCGACAGGCAGATAATGAAACAAATCGAGGATGTGGCGAATGGCGATCCGGCTACCATCAGAGTCCTGACCGGCTTTGTGACCAAAACGCTGCAGCAGAAAATCGCCGCTCCGAATACCCAGAGGAAAGCGCATGGCCAGGCAAAATCTCGAAGAAACGGCTGAAAAGACGCTTCGCCGCACGGACAGCTACCGGGTGCCTGTCCCGATTCATCTGGTGGCCCAGCGTCTGAGCCTGACTCTTGAGGCAGCTCCCCTCGGCGACAAGGTTTCCGGGATGCTCGTCGTTCAGGGGGACCAGGGATCGATTGGATACAACGCCGCCCATGCCCGGGTGCGCCAGCGCTTTACGATCTCCCACGAAATCGCCCATTATCTGCTACATGCGAGGAGAAGCGGCAAAGCGCAACTGTTCATTGACAAGCAAATTACGTACCGGCGAGACGAACAGTCATCTACCGGGATGAACAGCGATGAGATCGAAGCGAACAAGCTCGGCGCAGCGCTTCTGATGCCTCGTGGTCTGGTCCAGCAGGAGGTCAGGGCCCAGGATCTGGACTTGGATGACAATGAAGCGATCGAAATCTTGGCCAAGAAATTCCAGGTGAGCACGGTGGCAATGGGGAATCGCCTCCAGAATTTGAGAATGCTCGCCTACGAGAATTGAGACAAAAGGCTAGTACACAGTTTTTTCTTCTTTCCCAAATCCCTTCACGATCCCGGTAGGCCTCTGCCACCCGGCTTTTTCAACAAAAGCCTGGTACGCAGCTTTTCTTCTTTCGAAAAATCCTGGCCGTGCCGTCAATTTCCCAATCTGCACATCGGGACAACGCGACGGATGTTGTCTCAAGCTTGCGGAGAAAGCGTCCTAGCGTCATTGGAATGGGCATGACGCTCCGCCGCATATTGCCGTGTACACCTGATTCGAGCGGCAAACAAGCCCAGCGAATGATTTGGCCCTATTCTCATCAATTTAACATCCCTATGCAGCGGAGCAATCGGGGATTAACCAGCATATGGGCGTCCCTGCTAAGAGTGACCCTTGGGTCGATTCGTGAGTATACGCCCGCTTCCGAATCCGGCGCAGTAGGCAATTGTGAGTCTGGCCCACTCTGTCAACAACTTTGACGTTCACATGCTATATTTTGATCCGTTTCCCGACTTCGATATTCCTATGCTGTAAAAGCGAATCACCACTCTCCCCACGTTTGCCAGGCTTCTGCATTTTGGAATTTCCCCTTCTGGCCCAGTCGGCTGGTAAGGTGCCGTGACTTCCATTTGAGCCCGAGGAGGAATATGGACTTCAACACCATAAAGGTGAAGATCGAAGATCAAGTCAGAGCCGCCCTGACTTCTTTCGACCGGACTTTGCGTACACATCTACAGACCAAGGGTTTCGCCTTCTCCAGTTGGCTTAGCGTTCAAGATGTGCAGACAAGTGGGCCATCGACATCCATAACGCTGCTTCTTCGCGGAACCATAGGAAAGGTTATCTCGGGACAGCCCGCGTTTATTCGTTGCAGCGCCGAGTGTAGCTTTCTATCGTCTGATCTTGCGAACCTCGATAGAGCTCCCGTCCCATCATCGGTCGCGATAAGAGCCCTGATGCTTGAGGCATCAGTTACCACCCAAGGATTCGATGTAAAAATAGGTGGCGGCTATGACGAAACAACAACTCCGCCGTACGTGGTAGCTCGCGTCGTTCTCCGTATGAAGAGTCTCGGAATTACATTTGATGCGTTTATCGGTGGAATCAGCAAAGACGGATTCGAGCTTACCCTTGGTGAACTGCCAGTATGCATCCCTCTTGGCTCGACCGGCCTAGCGATTTCAGGCATCACTGGGACCTATGCCAGTAATTTTTTCCCACGACTGGGCTCGCCTCCGCCCGCTAATCCAACAGCGAAGACTTTTCTCGAATGGTCACGTAATCAATCAAGTCAACTTGATGCTTGGGGGCCTAAGTCCGGTGCCGAGGGCATAGGCTTAGCCTGCACGCTAATCACTCTTGCCGATCAGGGAAAATTACTTCGATTCAAAAAGGCAGGCTTCCTCCTGGTATCGCCACCGCTTGTCGTGATGGTGGGAGGTATGGGAGTCCTGCTTGATGCAGACGCCGCACAGTTGGACATGACTGGCGTGATAGATTTTGGCGACCAGACGTTTTATTCGGACATGAGTGCCACTGTTAAGCTACCCCCCGAGGATAGTAATGGTTTCTATATATTGTCGGCCCAAGGGAGCATGGAAACTTTCCTATCCTTCTCAGATCCTTGGTCGTCATACTTCAACCTCGGCACAGACACCCGTCCGATTTCGGGTTCCTTCTTTAACAATGCACTCTCATGTGCCGTTTATCTGATGATTAATTCTCAGCGCGTCCAAGCAGGTGCGCGCTTGGGCATACAGTTTCAGTTAGACATTGGCCCAATCGGATGCGGTTGCTCCATAAGCATTGAAGGGAAGGGGCTCATCGGTCGAAATCCGCTGCAGATCTTTGCATCCTTAGCCGTCATGTTGAGCTTTAGTATCCATCTTTGGAAATTTCATTTTGGCTTCGGATTAAAAGTCCTAGCAAGCGTCAGCGTTCCGACTCCGGTGGAGCTAGTGCTATATGTCGAGCTTACCCTCGGACTCCCATGGCCCCTTTCCGATGTGACATTCGGAGTGAAACTATTAAATTTCACGCCCAATTCTCCTGCTCCTAGCATCGATCCAGCATTGAGACTCGCCAATGCTCTACCAGGAGCAGGGATGAAGCCGGGCGCGATGCATCCTCTCTCAGGGCATCAATGGATACTCGACAGCGAAAACATCTGGCCCGATGCAGAGCTGGTAATTCCTTTCAGCCTGAGACCCATCGACCGCACGGGAGTAATCCAACCCTATACGATTGCCCCCCTTTATGAACAAGGCTGGGATGTTTCACATTCAATAACAACTCTGGTGATTAGCCGGGTTCACGAAGACGGCACGCTAACGGTAGTGCCAAATGTTCGAGGTGTCTGGACAGCCGGAACCGATGCGCGCGGGACAGCTATGCTTCACCTTCCTGGCGACGACCCGTTTGCTTGGTGGCGCCCTTACGACCCTGCGGGGAGCATTGCAAAACAGGACTCCAGCTACTATGTCGATCAGTACTTTGGCAGCGGAAATAACGTTATTGACGTTCCTGATGGGGAAAGATTCGGTGATCTAGTTTGCCATCCCACACAACCGAACGTTGTGTCCCTGATAAATTTCCGAGGTTTTGGGGATGGGAGGCGAACACTGCAAGGAAGCTTCTTCACATTCGCATTCGTTGATGTCGGCGGGACAAGCTTGCCAGTCGATGAAGTCTCCTTCATTCTGGCTGGAAAGGACGTCGGAGTTGTCATTCCTACAGGGTGGCAGTTTGTTGGCCAAACGCGCCTATCGCCGATTCCAGATAGTCCGATCGAATTGAATCTCTATACTCTTCGTCCTTCACCAGTAGTACCAGTAAGTCAGATAACCATCGCACAGGGCGACGCAGCAGCGCTCAACATAGTTGGAGTTAGGTACCATGTAGTCCAACAGAGCATCCAGACGTGGACACCTAAACCAATCATGGAGCCGGGTAAATATCGCCTTTCGATTTATGGAGAATCGCTTGCTCGCCACAACGGTCAAGCGGATGTTCATTCTAGCTGGCCGAAGATCGATCAAGACTTTACGGTAATCTACCCGGATTTGCTGCGCCCATATATCCGCTACTCCACTCTCGGTGACAGTCGAGTTTTTTCTGGATTGGTCGAGCACTGGAATCCCACGCCACACGGTGTAGGTTTTCCTCTTTACTCAACGTATCAGGGGATTATCCGTTTTTTTGTACCGTACATGGATCAAATCTTTTCGTCTCTACAAATAATCGTCGATGAGACCGCCCCGCGCACCTTAAATGCGTCCCCTAAGACAAATGTGCTGCAAGAAGTAATAATTCCCCCCGTAAGCAGAGCTTGGATATCACGCTCAGGTGCGGTAATTAAGCCAGAACAGGAGCTACAGATTCCATCCCCATGGCAGCCTGGACATCATAGTATCTCAATCAATTTTTCTCCTACACCAAGCGTATTGCAACGACTTGATCGCTGGGACTATGTAATTTCGAAGTACAAAGACTTTTTGTCACACATGGGGGATGCGTCTTCTACTTTCATTACGCTTGCCCATAGCGCTGAAGGTACACGAAGCAACGCTCCGGTTCCACCCGGGGTATGGCCTGCCGTGACTGCGAGTGCCACACCATTACTCTCCCAAGATTGGCTTGTACCAGAGGGACTCGGCTCATTAGTACAGACGCTCGACGAGCAAACGAGTCTACGATTTCTTCAATTCGCTCGCCGGAGTCGCTGCACGTTCGGCAATCACTTTGATCCCTTGGCGCGGCTCGTTTTAAACCCGCCCTCGACGAGCTTTGAAGTCCTACTTGACGAGAGCGAGCGGCCCTATTGTCTGTGGCTCCGGACTTCCGAACCGATCGATTGGCGGCGAGTTACAGGTCAGTTGGAGATTCTTGGCCGTTTTCTTGGGAAGTCTGTTGTGACGACACTAAAGCTCACGGTATTGCCGAGCCCTGACGCGGCTTCAGCGTTCCTTTTAGGAAATCTAGGAGAGGTGGCTGTCCGCCTACCAAAAGGGGACTTGAAAGTGACGCTGAATTATCTGGAGCGGATTCCGGGGCAATCGTCTATCACCGACCCCCTGCCTACCCTTCAGAAAAGCGCCAATGCTACAGCGTTGTCCTCCGAAATGTGGACTTGCACACTTAACCAACCGTTTGGTGTTCCTTGGCCAGCCTCGTATTCAGTTTAGTTGCTTCCATGGAGAGACTCGAATGAACAATGGACTCACTCGGCGTGAATTGATGAAGTACGCCGCCCTCCTGCCGTTTGCTCCCGAGATGCTAGCGCAATGCGTCGTCACGGCAGTACGGGGCAGATTCGCGCTCTCTGCGATTGGTTGGATAGACCACGAAGTTGGCACTACGCCTGCCACGCTTGTTCCAAGGAGTGGGAACCGGCTCCGGTGGTTCTACCCAGCAGGCAGCACCGATCCCATCAATGGCGGTCCAACTGGTGTTCCGCAAGCATTTGTGATCGAGAAGTCTGTTTTGACGGACAATCCGGAGAATCTCTTCGATCCAAACCCCCAAGTTGGGCGGATTCCGACAATGATTGCCCCTCGCGCCGCTTGGACGTCAGTTTCACTGCCCGTTGTGAGCGGCTCCGAAGGTTTATGTGAATTGCCGGCAAGCTGTCAGGCACTCTACCTGGATTACAACGGTGAGGAGTGTGAAGTCATAGCAGAGGATTCTTCTGGTGTCATGCGAAGCAGCTACATCCTATCGGCCACATGTCGCTTTTATATCGAGGCGCCCGAGATAAAACGACTTCGCTTCCCCAGCAACAGACTCCTACACCGAACGTCGAACATCAAATTCCTAGACTTATACAACGATGGCTGGCAGACTTCACCGTGGAAGCCCATAGCAACGGTAGATGTTCGAGGGACGCTCTCTGCCGCTGCAAATGCTTTGGCATCTGGGCATGATCCCGTCCCTCAGGGGCTTGTTCGTAGACTGGGGAATGATGTCCCTTTACCGATTGAGTTGTTGGATCCATGGAAAGCGGTCCTTCAGGCCTTCTCCTCCACATCGGGGGCGGGTGGAGCGTTGCCCACTGGGCTGACGCCATGGGACGTTTTCTCCCTGTCTACCCAGGCTTCATGGAAAACAGCAGTGCTCAGTGGTTTCGGATATATCGATGGTCTGGCAGGCGACCCAAAATACGGCCGAGATAGTGAGCCGTCTGACGTCGAGCATTTGAGCGGCCCTTCGAACATTCCGTCAGCTTATCGAGTGCGCACGATAGACTCTACTCAGCGAAGCAACTATGTCATCGTGAACCCAGGTAAGGCTCCCGCGTTAATGCCCCCCAAACCACTAACCGCCGGGCCATTCGCCGTACGTCCGACGACTGTTTCGACCGTGCAGGATGGGTCGACTATTCCCAAGCCAGGGACCGCTCCTCCTTTGTCAACGATTCTGAGAGCCAGTGGGGTTATCTCGTGGACACAACGCAACTATTGGGAGTCCGGTATAGACATGGTGCTGAGCCCGCTTCCTCCTGGTGCGGGCGGCGATGGTTTACCCGCTCGTTTTGTTCCCCGGATCTATTCTGCTCTATCTCGCGAGGGCGTGGCTGACTGCCAGTTTGACTTCACTTCAGACTTCTCCCCAATCGATGCGATCAGTCATTCATTCGACGGCTTCGATAGAGTTTCGGACGATGTTGCGACCCGAATTCTGCCGAAATTGGAGTTTCAGTCCGTACCGCCAGTGTTGCAAGATGGAATATTCGATCGCGATGCTAAAACCGTGACCGTTACAAAGAGCGCTTTGGGAAACTGGCAGTTAGATCAGTTCAGCGCTAAACATGACCCTCATGTCCTTATGTGGCAGAGAGTCGCAAGTCCAGCGAGCCAGCAAGTCGACATCGTAGAAATCAAGCCGGCACCAAGTGGCTGCTACGAGATCAAATTACGCTCGCAAATTGACCCGCACATATACGTCAGTGGACTGCTCTCTGCGGACCCTTTGTCGGCGCGCATTGAGTCAGTCGTAGGCTCAGTTCTCACAGTCGTTTTTCCTTTAGAAGATGGCGCGTGTGGTGAGACGTCTATACGGTCTGGCCCACGAATGTTCTCTCTTGGTCACGCTCAAGTAATTCAGTCACCTTCCCATCCGGCTTTGTGGCGAGGGACTGGAACTGAGTGGCCCTTAGACACCTCAGTCCCAGGGCGAGTCACGGTTCAGGACAAGGTATTAATAACGCAGCAGTTACCTCCTGTGGCTAAGACGGAGATTGCGGTATTTGCAGCGCAGGTTCGCCTCGGTAGTTACAACATAACTGGTCCATTCAGTAACACAGTGTCAGTACTCAAGCTTCCTGTACCACCATCCCCGCCGGGAGTATTCAATGTCTCGTTTGGGGGCGTTGATTACTATGGACGCACATTGGTTGAGATTGCATTGGCTAACGAGGAAGATGGTGTGATGGAGATCTTATGGTCTATCAGCCGAGATACTTGGAAAACTGCGCCCTTCCACCTGCCTAGTCCAGGACCGTGGGTCCAAAGTGACCCAGATCCACGGGTCGAGCCATTTCTAACTCACGCGCAAACGGGCTCGCTCGGGAAGCAGTCAGCCTTTGAGGGCCGACTGCTGTACGAGATGCTCCCAATCGATTATTACACTAAGGATGTTATAGTGACCGTGGCTGTCAGAAGGTATGACGACGCTGGTCAGACAAGCGGTCTCTCGTTTGCAGAAGTCGTGGCCCCCGCTCCCTGATTGTTCTTTGTCCCGTCGGGCCTATCCGTTCGTCCTTGGGCGCAAGGAATGTCATCAAAACATCCCGGCTCCTATCGCAACGACGTCGGCAACCAGATCATCGCTGAGCGCCCGCTGTGCAGGCCGGGGCGCAAATACGAGACTTCGCCGAATTCTTCTCGAATCAGGCATAGATTGTAGGCCGTTATCGAAGGGCCCGTCGCTATTGGGCCAAGTCTGGCCCGCAGATGAGCGGGAGTTGATTATTCCGCTCTTGTTTGGAATGATCATAGAAAATTAATTCTTGCGCGTATTATCTGCTTGCCGCATTGGAACTTTCGATCCTATAGCGTATAGATGAACCTATCCTCCGAGAATTCGAATCGAGATCTGTATGCGACGGTTTTCTCGTCCAGATAGCTATAAACCAGCCTAGTCCCGTATCCTCCAAAGCCCGCCGTATTCTGATTGGAAGGAGCCGATTTAATATCTGAGCAGCTGTAAGACTTAACACGCCGGAAATACTCGTTTGGATCCATACGGACGAGAAAGTAGTTCCGGTAACGTTCATCAAAGGCAATGTCTTGACTTTCGACGAAAGCACGATCTGCTAACAAATAGTCCGGATACCGATCCGCGAATTCCAAAAGCACTCGACGCAATGTCCTGATCTTGGCAAGAACCGTACTACGGCATCCCTCCAGTGCCGGGGATCTCGGATAAACATCGATTGCGGTTGGCTGTAGCCGGTGCATGATCCAGGTCAAGTCTAGGCGGAATCTAGCGATATCTTGATCCAGATCATCATTGAGAAAAGCCATAACGTCATAGCTCACATATAGCCCCTGCGACAACGCATGTGAGGTCAATCTGTCGAGTAAGTCGATGCTCGGATTACGTCGTCTTTGGTTATCTAACTCTAACTTATCTAGCGTTTGGACCCCGAAGGTTACATAAGAGAATTCATACTCGCGGAGAAGATTGAGTTTGTCTACTGTCAGCGAAAGGGGATCGCACTCGAAGCACTTGCTTTGGATAGCATGCACGTTAGGTATCATCTGAAACAATGAACGCATTATATCGGTTCGCATTAGACTCGACGTGCCTCCACCGAAATACAGGGTGTCGATCGGATGAGAGCGCAAAACGTCTCGCCAGCCATCCAGTTCAGCTATCAGCGCCTTGTAATAGGCTTCGTAGAGCGTGGCGTCTCCTGTTCCCAAGTTCGTCGATTTTAGAAAACAGAATTTGCATTCTTGGACGCAGAAGGGACTATCGACGTAGACGTTGAATGTCTCCCCAGGTTTCCAATGGCGTCCCCTCCAGAATTGTTTAAGTACCGCAGCTGAAATCGGGCAGCAACCATCCTTGTTCTGACGATGGTGGGAATCGAATACTGGAAGCAATTTCTGAGCGGGATCGGTAGGCGTCACGCGGGAATACTCCATTCGACACGGATACTCAATGGAATCCCGATATCATTGGATAGTCAACAGCTTTTTCCACAGTCGAAAACCGGTTGTACTTGACGGAGCTCACGATCTTCTGGCACAATTCAGGGCACTCTGTTTCATCCCCAAGGAGGTCATCTTGCCGAGCACAGCAGTGAAGCAAATCGACGCTACTACCCTGACTGCAGAGGATGTTGAGAAACTGGATCACGATGCGCTGAAGGAAGCGCTCAGGTCGGTGATCAGAAATCCTACCTCTTCTATGATGCACCAAGACCATAGATCCCACAGCAGCAGCAGTGAGCGGCCCATTGAGCGGCCTGCAGAGTTAACAGCAGTAGGCAAACGGGAAATCGCAGCCCCGGCGAAAAAGACGTTGGAACCGGTTGTCAAGACCGCTCCTCCCGTCGAAAAGTAGATCGCGCCAAACCCGCTTATCGCCTACGTCGAAGGCATCGATATCATGGTGTGGACTCCTTGCGGACATGAGTCGTTCCGGGAAAAACCGGAAACGGCGGGAGGTCGTACTGACGCCTCCTTGTCTCGTCCCATTTACAGCTTCATCCTGAAAATTGCTAGTCGCTGCAATTTAAACTGCCACTACTGTTTTGTCTATAACGCTGCGGATGACAACTGGAAGCGTCAGCCGAAGCGGATGTCACTGCATGTGGCTAGGCAAACCGCGCGTCGTATCAGGGAACATGCAGATGAGCACGGCTTGCAGAGCGTATCCGTTATTTTTCACGGGGGTGAACCGCTTCTTGTAGGCACGGAGTACCTTCGTCAGTTGTTTTTTGAAATCGCGGACGAGTTCAGTGGCTCTGATACAGAAATTCGATTTGGGATGCAGTCGAACGGCCTCCTATTCACCCCTGATATCGGGGATGTGCTGCTTGAATTTGGTGGGAGCATAGGGATTAGCGTCGACGGTCCTCCACATGTCAATGATCTTAACCGCGTCGATCTAAACGGTACTGCGACCACACGCCGGCTTGAATGCGCTCTTAAATTGTTATGCAGCCCGGCATACAAATCGCTGTTCAGTGGGTTTCTGTGTGTAATCAATGTCCACGCTGATCCAATAGAAATCATTGAGTATCTACATCGGTTCGATCCGCCCGGCATCGATTTCATACTACCGTACAATAATCATGATCGATATCCTCCTGGAAAACATAGCTTTACATCCGTTGAGTACGGCCAGTGGCTGATCCGCCTCTTTGACCATTGGTTCGACACACTCCCTCATTTGCGAGTTCGTCTCTTTGATAGCCTACTTCGCATTTTCCTCGGGGGAACCTCGCTGGTCGAGTCTCTTGGCGTTGCGCCCGTCGATCTCATCGTGATCGAGTCAGACGGCGCAGTTGAGGCTGTAGATTCCCTTAAAGCCACATTCAATGGTGCAACTGTGCTCGGCATGGGGGTGTTTGACCAGAGCTTCTCCGAAGTACTTCACCACGCTGCCGTCGCCGCACGTCAATCTGGTGTCAACGCACTGTGTTCAACCTGCCAGAAGTGCGAGGTCGTTCAATTTTGCGGGGGTGGATATCTGCCAAATCGGTATTCTCATGGGAATGCATTCAATAACCCAAGTGTTTATTGCCGAGATCTGGAACTGCTCATAAGGCACATCGGTTCGCGGATTCGACCCCACCTCGAACAAGCACAGCTTCTTCACAGGCGATGAAAGGGGGCTTTTGAGGTGTTATTGACAGGCACGGATATAGACACGAGGAATAGCAGGAATGCCATGCTCATCAAGGCCCTCGCGACACCCGCAGTCGCTGGATACTCGACGGTGCCTGAGTTGGATCAGGCACTCCCGGTCTTCGCTCGTCTCAACGTGATGCCCCTTGCTGAGTTGTCTCGCACAAGCACACCTTTTCTTGTGCTAAATGCTCGGAGACTCGCCGTCGCAATCACAGAACAGCCTGAAAGCCAACCAATTGCCCTAAAGAGATTCCTGATATCTGTAGTGGACTCTTTCTCGCATGTCCTGGAGGGCACATCAATACCGATTGGTTTGGCGGGCCTCGTTGTATTCCCGGTCTTAGGAATTGGAGTGGGCTGCGAAGGCGAAGTAGTCACGGCTTTAAGAGTTGTAAGCAGGAACAAGATTGAGGTGGAAACGTCACAGAGGACCATCGAATTCGATCCTCTTTGTGCACCGCCCGAACTGCAGCTTGACAACTCCCTTATTAGTACGGAGCCGAAAGTTGCAGTGATTGCCGACGGACTTACGCACTTGTTTGAAGACGAGTACCTTTCCGAGATAGATGTGACGATGAAAACCCGGAGGGACATGGCTGAACTAGTGAAACAGGCTTTAACGCTGATGCTCGAGGCAAGTCCCGCCTCCTATCAGGCTGTTCGCGCCATTCTACGATGGGTAGTGCCGATTCGTTTCTATCGCGTCGATGTTCATAGATCGTTTACTTCTCCACGTCTTTCTGGCGTTGTATTTGCATCATTGAACGCAGATGTTCTTGGAATGTCGGAGGCCCTCGTTCATGAAACCGCCCATTCTGAGTTGAATATGCTTTTGGAAATTGAGGAGCTCCTGCCCGAACATCCAGAAGCCGTTTACTACTCGCCATGGCGATCCGATCCCCGACCGATTTCGGGATTGTTTCACGCCCTTTATGTATTCGGGAAGGTGTTGTCGTTTCTGCAAGATATACAGACTACGGCCCGACCACTTGCGACGGAGGCCGAAAAGCATGGCTTTTTGATTGCCCATCGGATAATAATCGGACATCGCCAGCTCAGAGGCAATCTTTCCAACCCCCGTGCTCGAGAAATCGTGGACGAGGCTCTCGAGGTGGCCGAGTACTATTTGACGCGCATTCGTACAGCCGACATACCTCAATGCATTCTCGACCACCAAAACGAGTGGCGCTGCCAACATCCTGAGCTTGAGTGCATGGTTGCATAAAATCGAGGAAGTGCGGAATCACGAGAGGACACGTGCCATGCTCGAGACAAAGATGGACTGTTTTGACTTCGGCCCAGCTACAATTGACCGACTTCCGTTTCCTCATTTCTCTGTTTCGAACTTCGCGAGCGAGGAGCTTGGGCAGAACCTACTCAACTGGTTCGAGAGTGATGCCATTTGGAAGACGCACAATCAAGACGGATTCTACGAGTCGTACGATCTGAGTTTGCGTGACAGCAGATTGCCGTTGGAACTCGAATGTCTCGTTCAACCCTTGCTCATTGACGATCTACGCGGAAAGGTTGCGGCCCTATTTCGTGCCCGACTCGACGAGCGAGTCGATGTTACCGCTCACAAACTCGTGCCGTCTTATCGGATTGGTATTCACACGGATTTCGGGGAAACAAACCAAACTCACAGACTGTTGATCCAATTCAACCGAGGTTGGCGCACGGAGATGGGTGGACTGCTTTTGTTTCTGTCCAGCAAAGTCCCGAGTCAAATCACCGGAGACGACAGGGTCTTTGTTCCTTACCACCGACGTGCAATTTGCTTTGAAGTGTCCAACCGGTCATTTCACGCCGTCACACCCGTCAATGACGGGGAGCGCTTCACACTGTGCTTTTCCTTCTACAGTGTCCGTGATTAGTCGCTCTTCTGCACCGTTCATTGTATGAGGATGGACACATACAGAGCGGGCTGCGGTGGCGATCGACCGAGTCGCCCAGATGATGATGCTACTATTCTCAGGGCCTTTTCGCGTGTTGTCCTCTGTCACTTCGAGATTGTGTCGGAGGAAATCTCCAGACAATGCTCAGGACCTGCTTATCAGGAGTTTCAATCCCTGTGGGAATGGTTCGGATCGTGGCCCATATCCGACAAGGTCTATTTTTGCTCGGGGCCGGCAGCGTTTGATTGGATTGGTCGCAGCAGGTTCCTGATTGAACGCAACCTGGTAGCACGGTACCAAGACACCTACTTGCTGCCGCATCTCAGAGCATTGACGATAGCGCTTTTGTCTTACGTATCGAAAAATAGTCCACCCTCGTCAGGGGACCTCTGGCCCGCTGGCGGGAGATTCATCCCGCTTTCCTTAGGGAGACTAATCATCATGGTCGGAGACTGCAATGTTACTCCCTTTGCATGGTCTCTAGGCGGGGATAGACTAACTATTTCCGACAGGTCGGGTCATGCGTTTGCCGAGGCCATCCTCGGAGACTTGGGCCTGCAGTCGTGGAAAACGGGCGCTATAAGCGCATACAGCAGCCCCTGCATTAACGGTCGACCGTTCGGGACAAACGGCACCTTTTACAGGTGTTCATCCATACCTCCGGAATTACACCAACGGAACGAAGAGATCTTAATCTCAACTTGGCCTAAGTTGCCGTCACACCGCGAAGAGCTCTCGTGCTTATGGCATTCCAGTGGGTGGCCTACCAAATCCGCCTGGTCTCCCGGTCATCTTGAGGTGAGCGCGTCAACAAAGGGGTATGACCTTGCTGGCGCGATTAGGCGAGATCTAGAACAGCGGAAGGGCTACATCGCCCGATTGGGTGTGCAAGACAGTCGCGATACAAGCGACCAATCTCGCGACGAGCGAGTGAGCTTCGACTTCTCTCTCTCGCCAAGTCTTAGAGGGCACGGATCTCTGAATGCACGGCTTACCCGCGCTGGGAACTTAGCCCTAGCAGATTGGTCATTGATCGATTTTCTGACTCATAAGTCGAGAGAGGAGCTGTTGGCTATTATTAGTTCTGCTTTGGATATAGCGGGTCAATCAGTCGAAGCTGCGAATTACTTGATGGCGGGATGCCTCTATTGCCTTGGGCGTCATGAAGAGTGCCTCAATGTTTTGCAGGCAGACGGGATCTATAGTTTTGAGTCTGTAGAGGAAATGAGACTTCTACGTGCCTTCGCACTCCGACACAGTTCTCGCATTCGGGAATTTGAAAAGATAGTGTTTCGATCTGGGCTTGGAGGGGCGTAGCTTGCATACAGAATGTACGTGGAAAGAACCGCTTCTGTCCATCGCCAACATTCGCGGTTCCGAAGCACTATTACCGCAATATCTCGCGGCGCAAATAGGGCTACGCCGGAGCCTCGATGATTGGATTCCGGCGGAGTTGCTCCCACAGTTCGAGATCGTCCTTGCAAAAATGGGGATGATACTCCGCTCTGACTGTGCATTTGTGTCCCTGAAGAAAAGCGAAGATGCAGTCGGGCTGAGATACTCGCCGACGACGCGCGCAACCGGAATGCCATGGCCATGTGCTTTACAACAGGATTTCGAAGGTGTGCGTGTACACGTGGTTATATCGCGTCGTCCGGAGTGGGCCGAGGAAGCTCTAGAGTCGGCGTGGTATCCACTCGTAGTGGACGGTAAAGTCATCCGCAAACCCTTGAAAGATCACGAGTGGCTTGGGCACGCATTCGGGTATCCAAGTTGCTGCGTGGAAGCGTTTATCCGGGACAACGAATGGACGAAGAACAATATCTACGTCGAGGCGGCGTCCCGATCGCGACACTTCCGTTGGGAGACAAACTGCTTTCCAAAGTTGACGGCGTGGACAACAGTCTTCCATATGCCGTGCAGCTTTGACTGCAAAGCGACAGTTCAATTTTCGACGAACCTGTTGCGAGAGATCGGGCGGTTCGATCCAACTTATTGTTGTGAGATCGAGCGCCACATGAGACTACCAGTGCTAGCGTTAAGCGAGAGGACAGCATTTGCGTTGCACAACGCGACGAATACCCGGGGAATCATTTCGTATCGAGGTGTTAGCGACTGGTACGCCAATGCACCAAATGTCGAACCGATGGATCGGGCGAGACATAGGCTTCTGATGGACGGGGATCGACTCTGGATCAGCAATGGATCTGTGCTGGTAGAGTCCGAAGGTCGGCCCACCGGGGTCATTGAAGCTATATGGCAAGACGATGTCGTTGAAGCACCTCAATTGATTTGCTTTGAGTGAGGTCGCATTGAGGGTGAGAGCAAATGCGCAAGACGTAGTGTTGCTGCCTGGAGCGGCCGGTAGCAGCGCGATTGGAGCTATCAAATCGCTCCGTTTAAGTTCATTTGCAGGCCGAATAATGAGCGTGGATGGTGAGCCTCTTTCGGCTGGATTTTATCTTAGCGACGTATACCGCATCTGCCATACAATTACTGACCAACGTGCGTATGACACTCTGTTCGAAGCGATTGTTGCTGAGAACGTTAATGCGATTTTACCTACTTCAGCGAGCGACACCCCTGTGTTCGCAGCGAAAAAGAATGAACTGGCAAAGAATGGTATTGTATTTGCGGGTTGTGATGACTCTGCTGTTAATACATGTGATGACAAGGCATCGTTCTACCGTGCCGTTCAATCGAAGTTCCATGTTCCTCGTGCCATTGAGCTAATCGAGAGGTTCCCGAGTGAATTCCCCTGCTACATCAAGCCCCGCTGTGGCTCAGGCGGGCATGGTGGAGCTCTTTGCCGGGACGAACGCGACTGGAATTATTTTCGGCCTGACATAGACGATCTCATAGTCCAGGAGTATCTGCCAGGAAAGGAATACTCAGTCGACGTGCTTTGTGATTTGGACGGCGTTCCAATAGTGGCCGTCCCGCGCGAACGGATTTCAACTATGGACGGAGTGTCAGTTAGGTGTAAAGTAGTTCGCCACGAAGAGATGGAAGATTCCTGTCTAAGGATGGCACGATTTTTGGGCATTAAGGGCGCAGCATGCATGCAGTTGAAATGTGATCGAGACGGGAGGTTGCATTTTCTGGAGGTGAATGCTCGCTTAGGCGGTTCAAATATCGTTACTACGCTGGCCGGAGTGAACTTCCCTCAGCTTCTCCTGAGTATGGTGAGGGGGAATGCACCGTCCGCACCAAATATTCGAGAGATCACGGTTCTGAGGTTTTTTGATGAGGTCGAGGTTCGTTAAGTGTAATCGCAACCGATGCGGTGACTTTCGGTACCTCCAGTCGCGGCAGGGTCATTTGCGCTCGACTGCGGGCGGGTATTTGACATACTGTGGAAGTCCTTCGTTGAGATATTCGAGCGCGCATCGCAGAAGCTCCGAAGGCCGGGATGGGGATCGGGCCTTTTGCCAACCTCTAAGGGTGAAAAGAAGCGTGCGGAACAGGCACGGCTGACAACAGCCCCGAGTTGACTGAATAGATGTTTCCCATTTTTCGCGCAGTGCGATCTTTCCAAGGTCACGTTTAGGGACAGTAAGTATCCGCACAACCCGACGTATTTCGAAGTGTCTCCCATCCTTGACTTTTTCGCATCAATGTCGGCGAAGAAAGCCTTGGACACATAGATAAAACGCGGCCATGATCTCGTCATCGGAGGTCACGATGACGCTTTCCCTCTTGTCGCGCTCTACTCAAACTGCTGCTCAGAGCCGTCTGCCGGTGATCGAATTCGAGCCGCTGCTCGATGCGATCGAGGCTGCCGCACTTCTGCGCATGCACCCCAAAACGCTCAAGAAGAAGGCTCGCCTCGGCGAGATCCCAGGACGGCACATCGGCAAGTATTGGCGCTTTCGCGTCTCAGATCTGAACGATTGGGTGTGGCGTCAGGAACGGGGCGGCAACGGCCCGCGAGTCCTTTGAGGAGCCAGCGTTGCGCGTACTGCCGTGGCGCCTTCGATCGAGGCCTCCAGTCGGTGGTCGCAGTGAACGGCGTTGGCACTTTCCATGCCGGGACTCGGGTGGGTGACTTTGGTCCAGAAGGCGTCTGCCGTTTGGTATCCCGCTTTCTGCTCGGTCACTGCTTCGGGGCGTAACCGGCGCCCGGCGGCAGCTCGCTCTTCTGCTTCGATTTCCATCGCCCTCCGGGTTACGGTTTCCGCTCGAAATCTTGTTTGCGAAGTGCGGCGAAAAGATTTCTCCGGAGCCTCCGTAAATGCAGAGCTTCGGCCTTGGGAACCGGGCCCCTCGCCGGCTTCGCTGGGCGTGACCCGAGCACGATGCGGGAATTTCAACAAAACGGAGACGATCATGTACCAGAACAAAGTCAGCCTCATCGGATTCCTCGGCGGCGATGCAGAAGTTCGCAACGCCAACAACCGCAGCTTCACAACGCTGTCACTCGCAACCAAGTCCTCTTACAAGGACAGGAAGAGCGGCCAGTACGTCGCGCAGACCGAATGGCATCGCTGCGTGGTCTTCGGCAAGCTCGCTGAGTTTGCCGCCACGCTTACGAAGGGCTCCCACGTTCAGATCGAGGGCGAACTGCGCAGTCGCGAAATCGCAGCCAAGAACTCCGACTTCAAGCGGCGCATCTGCGAAATTCGCGTCGATTCGATCCTGAAGCTCGACCGGGCCGAGAAGGCCGGCCCGGAAGACCAGGAGGGAGGGGAGGAACCGGCCGCATAAGCCGGTTCCCCTCCTCTCGGAGGCTTCGCCATGAGTTTCGATTTGCTGCTCCCATTCCTTCGGCCCATCGAACCGCTTCTGCTTGACGAGAGCATCAGCGAGATCATGGGCAATCCCGACGCGTCCTGGTGGTATGAGCGTGACGGGATCATTCGCCCGGAAGGAAGCGTTCGATTCGACGCCAGCAAGCTGCGGACGGGGCTCGAAGTGATCGCGAATCATCTGGGCAAGCGCCTCGATGAAGACAGTCCGCTGCTGCATGCGCAGCTGCCGGATGGGAGCCGCATCGCCGCCGTGATTCCGCCCGTGGTGCGGCCGGCCCCGGCGGTCACAATCAGGAAGTTTACAAGCCGCCGCTTCACCATCGATGACCTGATCGCTCGCGGCACCTTAAGTCGGTCGCTTGCGAACTACTTGGGCGGGCAGATCCGCATCGGCAAGACCATCCTGATTAGCGGCGGAACAGCGACCGGGAAGACGACCCTGCTCAACATCCTTGCCCAGGCGATTCCCGAGCAGGAACGGATCGTTGTCATTGAGGATACGGCCGAGTTGCGTATTGAGAAGCCGAACGTCCTTGCTGCCGAATGCCAAACCGATACGTTCAAGGCCCGCATCTCCTTCGACGATCTCCTGAAGTCGGCTCTGCGCTGGCGCCCGGACCGGATCATCCTCGGCGAAGTACGCGGAACCGAAGCGCGAACGCTGCTCGATTCCTTCAACACGGGCCACTCCGGATCGCTGGCAACGATCCACGCCAACTCCGCCGAAAAGGCTCTCCATCGCTTCGCGAATCTGGTCATGCGCAGCCATGCTCAGACCACCTTTTGCGACACCGAGGCCGAGATCGCCGAGGCTGTGGACTTCGTGGTTCATATCCAGCGCAAGCCCGGCTGCCGCATCGTGCGCGAAGTTCTGGCTCTTCGCGGCTACGACCGGGACGCAAGGCGATTCCAGATTGAACCCGTCATGGAGGCGAACTGTGCCGCATAGAGAAGCCATTGCCCCGGGGATCGCAGCCGATTTCCTGAGCCGATCGTTCCGCGCCGATGAGACGATTGCGATTGTCCTTCGTTGCCACTCGCCGGCGACCATCGCCCAGCGGATCGTCACGCTGGAACACGCGCTCGCGCCCCGGTATCTGAGCTGGCTGGCGCATGAGAACGCGACCGGGTCCAGCGTCTATTTCACCGCCAATCCGCTGATCTCCGGCAGCCGGAAGCGGACCAAGGAATGCGTCGCTGAAGTCCGGCATTTGTACCTCGATCTCGATACCGATGGAGAGGCGAAACTTGTGGCCCTCCGGTGCTCCAATACCGTCCCCCTTCCGACCGCAATCGTCTCTACTTCCCCTGGCAAATACCAGGTGCTTTGGCGGGTCGAGACAATCCCGTTTGAGGAACGGGAAACGCTCCTCAAACGGCTCGCCATCACCTTCGGCGGCGACCCGGCTTGTACGGATTGCAACCGGGTCCTTCGCCTCCCGGGATTCCTGAACCGGAAGTATGCTTCGGCGCCTCTCGTCACGGTCGAATGCCCGAGGGGATCAGCTGCGCATTGTGAGGACTTTAAGCTCGCCAATTCGCTCCCCTATCCGGACCCTTTCCCGGGTCGGATCGACCCCCTAAAGCCTACCGGCAAACAGTCGCTTTCCGAACGAGATTGGGCCTGGACTCTCCGGGAATTGGCGGGCGGCAAGGACCCGGTCAAGCTGACCCGAACACTGGCCGAAAAGCGCTCGGATAAGCCGAATCCCGTGTATTACGCGCAGCGCACCGTAGACATTGCCTCAGCCTGGCTCTGGCTGAGAGATGGCGTTCCCATCGCCGACGTTGTGACCATGCTTCAGGTCCGCCGCCGCTTCGAGGTTCCCGACAAGCTTTGCTCTGTCCGGGCGCATGAGATCGCGCTCACGGCCGAGCGCATGATCGTCCGCATGAAGATCGCCTGATTCCACACACCAGGGAGGTTGGTAATGCCGTTGATTGAAGTCACCCAAAGCCGATACGTGAGCGCCACCATCCGGCTCGAATCGGCCACCGCAAGCCTGATCGACCAGTACGCAGCTTTTGTCCACGGATCGGCCGACGATGTCGTAGACAAAGCTCTCAACTACGTGTTCGCCAAAGACCGCGAGTTCCAGGAGTATCTGAAGTCCGCGGAATCGGCGAAAGTCGCGGCGTCTCTGCGCCTGCGCAGGGCCGGAGCGGAGCCGGTAGCCAACGGAAAAGCGCCCGTTGTCGGGGTGGAGACACGTCGTAAGCCAGATCCGAAAGCTTCGCCACTACCCGAAGAAGCCCGTTCGGTGCTGCGCACCGGCTGAATCTCGACAATCCACCCCTCGCAGGGTGCTGCAAAGCGCTCTGGGGCGCTCCAGAGCGCTTTGTTTGATTTCAACCACTTGCATTTTCGAGAGCGCTCCAGAGCGCTCTCCGCAAACACACGTAAATGGAGATCGAAATGACTGAAATCATCCTCGATACCAACCGGGACAACGGGCGCGAGTTCCGCACCGTCACCGCGAGCACGAAGGTGACGGACCGGGAGCTTGCCGAACTTGAGCGCGCCGCCGCCCAGCAAGGCGTCCGCCTCGGCGAGTGGATTCGCGACGTGCTTTTTCGGGAAGCAAAGCTCTCGTCCGATGTGCCCGATGCCGACCCGGAGATGGTCGAGATCATCGGCCTGCAGATGTTCCTGACGCGCGTGCTTTCAGCCGTCGCGTCCGGTGAGCGAATGACCCGTGAGCAGTGCCAGGAGCTGATGCGCAACGTCAGAGCCAACAAGCGTCGCGCCGCCCGGGATGCTCTGGCGCAGTACAGGAACGGAGATGAGGAGGAGCATCATGGCTGAAGTCACCTGGGGCCGGAAAGAGACCATCGTCTGGCCTCCGCATAAACCGATCTACACGCTCGGCGCGCTGTTCCTGGGACTGATCGCAACCGGATTCTTCCTGTATTTCCGATTTATTTTTGCGTTATCGCCGCTCCAGCAGTTCTACCTTCCCACGTACATCAAGAGCGCCGCCACGGCATCCCTTCCTTTCCATATGAAGTACCGCATGCTGCTCATGTCGGATGCGAAGCGTCATGTGTGGTACGCGGGCGATGTTGACGTCGAACCCGGATCGGCAGCGGAGCCGACCGGGAAACCGATTCCCCTTCAGTTGTCCGATTCCGCCCGACACAGAGGCATGGTCCTGCTCTATCGCAGCGCGCCACTCGCCCTCTCCGGCGCCGGCGTTCGGCAGTACCTGCGACAGCAGATTTATAACGGCCAGACCCTCTCGGGCATGTTCGGACTCCAGCTCGGTTTTGGGGCACTCTTCTTCCTGCTGCAGCTCCCGTGGTCGATTCCCAAGGACATTCGGCGATGGAAGGAAATGAAGTACGGCCGGCGTCTGAAGGGGCCAGTTCTGGTCACGCCGAAGCAGTTCAATAAAGCCGTGCAAGGGACTGGAATTGGGATCAAGGTGGACCAGAGTCGGGGTCTTCTGCGTGTGTCCGAACGCGCGGAAGACCAGCACTTCGAGATCATCGGCGATACCGGCAGCGGCAAGACCACGATCATAATGCAAATGCTCCGTCAAATCCAGGCACGGGGGCACTCGGCGATCATCCACGACCCCGCCTGTGAATTCATCGAACGCTTCTATTCTGAAGCGCGTGGCGACATTGTTCTGAATCCCCTCGACCGCCGCTGCCCGTACTGGGGACCGTCGGAAGAGCTGGTCCGGCGTGCAGAAGCACGGACGATTGCCGCCTCGCTTTTTCAGCCGACCAAGGACAGGAAGGGCGAGTTCTTCGTAGAAAGTCCACAGAAGATCTTTGCCCATCTGCTGCTCGATCTGCCAACACCGCACCAGCTGGTCGACTGGATGTCGCATCCGGAGGAGATCGACCGGCGCATCAAAGATACCGAGCTTGCTTCTTTGATCGATCCATCGGCTCCGAATCAGAGATCCGGCGTGCTCGGTTCGCTGAGCCTTGTGGCTGACAGCTTCCGGTTGTTGCCCAAAAAAGAAGAAGTGACGGCCGCGTGGACCGCCCGTGAGTGGTCGAAGGAGCGCAAGGGGTGGATCTTCATCACTTCGCAGCCCGCTGAACGCGAAGCCCTGCGCCCCGTGCACAGCCTGTGGATCGACATGCTCGTTCTGCGCCTCCTCAGTGCGCCGACGCCCGAGCAGCATCCCGTATGGTTTGTTCTGGACGAGCTGGCCAGCCTGCAGCAACTCCCGCAGCTTCACACCGCGATCACGGAGAATCGGAAGTCGCGCAATCCGATCGTTCTGGGCTTCCAGGGCAAGGCTCAGCTCGAAGTGGTTTACGGCCATCTTGCCGAGGTCATGCTATCGCAGCCCGCGACCAAGATCTTCCTTAAGACGACGGAGCCGAATGCGGCCGAATGGGTCAGCCGGGCGATCGGGAAGGTGGAGATCGAACGCATGAAAGAGACGCACTTCGATGGGACTCGTTCCGGTCGAAACTTCGCGCTCGACCGGCAGACCGAGCCTCTGGTGCTCGATTCGGAGATCAGCGGACTCGATAACTTGCACGCTTTCCTGAAGCATGGAAACTATGTGACCCGGTTCTCGTTTCCGGTCCTCAAGATGTCGGTCACACAGGAGAAGTTCCTGGAGCGTCTGAAGGATGACTTCATCGTGAGGGAACCCCAAAAAGAGGTGAAAAAGCCGGTGGAGACACCGGCGCTGTCACCCGTTCCCGTCGCTCCAAAACCGACACCCGAGGAAAAGCCACAACTGCAGCTCGTGTCTCCGCGCGAGTCGAACTCCGCGCCGCGTGAACAGCAGGCGGTTCTTCCCTTCAGGACGGAGCTTTGAGCAATGCTAACGATTTCAAAACCTCTTTCCGCCGGTCAGGCACAGACCTATCACACCAAAGAATTCACCTCGAAGGAACAGAACTACTGGTCGCAGAAGGGCGAAATCGAGGGTGAATGGCAGGGCCAGCTCGCCGGGCGTTTCGGACTCGCCGGCGCAGTTTCCGCTTCTGACTTTGCGCGGCTCAGCCAGGGCCAACACCCGGAAACGGGAGAACAGCTGGTCCGGCAGCGCGCGTCGTATGAGTACGAGACCGCAGACGGTAAAGCTGTCAGGACGATGGAGCACCGCGCCGGTTGGGACGCAACCTTTGCTGCGCCGAAATCCGTCTCGCTGACTGCGTTAGTCGGCGGCGATCACCGGGTGCGGGAAGCGCATCGCGAAAGCGTTCGGGCCGCACTGGAACAACTGGAACACTATACGCAGGCGCGGATCGGCGGCAACCACTCGCCGGAGACGACGGCGAAGTTCATCGCTGCGAAGTTCGAACATGACACGGCCCGGCCCGTCGACGGCTACGCGGCGCCACAACTTCATACCCATGCCGTCATCTTCAACATGACGGAACGAGACACCGGTCAATATCGCGCGCTGCAGCCCCAGAGCCTGTTCGCGTCCCAGCAGTTTGCGACCGCCATTTACCAGTCGGAGTTGACCTGGCGGCTTCGCCAGCTCGGGTATGAAATCACCACCGGACGGAGTGGCGCGCCCGAGATCAAGGGCTATACGCAGGAGTATCTAGATGCATCGAGCCCCCGCAGCCAGCAAATCCGAGACTATCTCGAAAGGACGGGCCGAACCGGCTTCGAAGCCGCCGAAATCGCAGCGCATTCGACGCGCGACCGCAAAGCGGCCCATTCGATCGCCGACATCATGGCCGCCCATCGGAAGCTGGCTGCCGAGTACGGCCATCAGGCGGAAGCTGTCGTGCGCGCGGCGCGGAAACGGCAGCAGCAGCATCAGGAGAAACCGGCTCAGGCAATTGACCGGGTGCGGGAATCCCTGACCTTTGCACGCGACAAGAACTTCGAGCGTGAGGCCGTTGTCGATGAGCGAACCTTGATTCGGGATGGCCTTCGCCGCGGCATGGGCGAAGTGATGTACCACCATGTATACGCCAACCTGAATGAGAGACTCACCGCGGGCGAATTCCGATTGGTCAAGCGACCTGGCAACTCGCCTGCACGGCAGTTTACGACGGCGCGAACCATCGAAGCGGAGCATGAAATCCTGCGCCGGGTCGGCGAAGGGCGACGCCAGGTGGAGCCAGTTATCTCCCGATCTCAGGCGATCGCCGTGTCCGATCAGCATGCTCACCTCAATCGGGCTCAGAAGAGCGTGGTCGAAGATGTTCTCAGTTCCCAGGACCGCATCCAGGGTGTCCAGGGTTACGCCGGAACCGGGAAGACAACGGTGCTGTCTGTCATCCGGGTTGCGGCAGAGTCGCAGGGATACTCGGTTGAAGGACTTGCGCCGACTTCTCGCGCGGCGCGGCAGCTCGCCGAATCTGGTGTCGAGGCAGGAACGCTGCAGGGGTTCCTGGCCCGTGGGACTGATCCCGAGGCCGCAGAAGAGAGGCGCCTCTACTTTGTGGACGAGTCGAGCCTGGCGAGTACGAATCAGATCCGAGAGTTCCTAAATCGGCTCGGGGCACAGGACCGTGTGATTCTGATTGGCGACACGCGCCAGCACCAGGGTGTCGAAGCGGGCCGGCCATTCGAGCAGCTTCAGCAGGCAGGAATGCGGACCGCGCATCTCGACGAAATCGTGCGCCAGAAGGATTCTTCTCTGAAATCCGCTGTGGAGTCTCTCGCCAAAGGCGATGTGCCGCGTGCGCTCGATTTGCTGCACAGCCAGGGACGGATTCGCGAGATTCCCGACACCAGCGAACGCATTCGCACAATCGCCCACAGCTACATCGAATCTCCGGAAAGGACGCTCATTGTCTCGCCCGATAACGCCTCCCGGCGCGATCTGAATATCGCCGTGCGCCAGGAACTGAAGGCCCAGGGGACGCTGGCGCCGGAGGATCACCCGTTCAGGGTTCTCGTCCAGCGGCAGGAGATGACGGGCGCAGAGCGCCGCTGGGCAAGCGGCTATGAGATTGGTGATATTGTGCGGTACGCGCGCGGGAGCAAAGGGCTCGGCATCGAGGCCGCGACGTACGGAACTGTTGTCAGCGTCAACGCAACTACGAATCTGCTCTCCGTTGAACAGCCTGCCGGCAACGTCGTTGCCTATGATCCTCGCCGCCTGGCCGGTGTCAATGTCTACCGTGAGGCGGCCCATGACTTCTCCGTCGGCGACAGGATTCAGTTCACGGCGCCCGACAAGTCACTCGGCGTCGCAAACCGTGATCTCGCGGTGATCGAGTCCATTTCGCTCAACGGTCACATTTCCGCGCGCCTCGATAGTGGTCGTCAAATGGAATTCGATGCCACCGCCCATCGGCACTTCGATCACGGATACGCCGTGACCAGTCACAGCGCGCAGGGTCTCACTGCCGAACGGGTTCTCATCAACGCCGATACCGGCGTTCATCCCGAGCTGCTCAATTCCCGGTTCGGATATGTGGCCGTCTCGCGAGCCAGTCATGAGGCGACGATCTTCACAAACGACGCGAGTCGGCTGACTCCTCAGCTTTCAACCGATGTCAGCAAATCCTCCGCACTCGAAATCAACCAAAGCCGAGCGATCGGCCACGGTATCTCGTTGATATGAAAGATGGTATGCAGATTTTTCAGACACCGTCTGCAGAATTTTCGAATTCCCCAGACAGAGTCTGGAGAATTCGTCACCACTCCGTTTGCAACAACATTTCCGTGGCTTGTCTAGGTTATCACTGGGTGATAATATGAGGTACACAATGGAGCAAGATTCGAGTCTTGATACCCTCCTCTTGCTCGATAGCGAAATGTTCTTTGTGGAGGGAAGCTTCTGGGTGAAGTTCGAGGTGAAACGGGTACAGGCCACACCAGAGAAGCCGCATGGGCTCGACTATTCACTGACGCTGCACGGTGGAGATGGCGAGCGCCTGCTAGGGTTTGATAATGCACATCCGATCCACGAAGGTACGGGGCCGGGTGCCAGGACGCGGATTGAATACGACCACAAGCATAAAGGCGAGCGAGTCCGTTTCTACAATTACAAGGACGCTATGAGCTTGCTGGCGGACTTTTGGACAGAGGTCGAGCAAATCTTGAAGGAAAGGGGCGCGGCGTCATGAAAACTTTGAAAGTCGGAATCGCATCCCGCGAAGTCTATAAGAAACGGACGCTGGCCATCGCGAAGGGCGAGTACATCCCGCTGAAGGGCGAGCCAAAGGTTTGGTTCGAATCACTTGCCACACTGTCTCAAGTTCTTTCAGATCAAAATCGAGATCTGCTCAGGCTGATCCTCCAAACCCGGCCCCAGTCTCTTCAGGAATTGGCGGACAAATCGGGAAGAGCGCCATCGAATTTATCACGCACGCTGCGAACGATGGAGCGATATGGCTTGGTGCATTTTGAGCAAGGACCTAATCGGCAGCTCGTGCCGCAGGTCAACTATTCCGGCGTCGAATTGGAATTGTCGTTTCAAGGATGAGAATCGAAGGGCGCCATGAGTTAAAGAGGAAGAACCTCGTCCTCTGCCGTAACTCAGGACCAAGGCCATCAAAGAGCCGGCTGGCCGCTTTCATCGTCACCGGGCTCGATCACTCGATCAAGGTTAAGGCCCCAGAACGATCCGCTCACGGATCAACTGCGCACGGCCATCCAGCAGATCAGCCGCACATCTTCCGACTCAATCGGGGCGAGCGGAGCCGGTGGAGTAAACGGTTCAAGCCCGAGCCGCCTCACCTCTGCAATCAGGTCCAGGGAAGCTTGCCGGGGATTCCGCTCACGGTTGGGAGCGAGTGCTTCCCTGAGCGCTCTCTCCTCCCGGCTCGGCATCGGAGCCTCGATGGAACTGATCACGCTCTCGATTTCGCTCTGATCCAGGTTCGGCGGCGGAAATTGACGCAGATGTTCGGCAGCGTCGCGAAGTCCCCGACTGACTCGCGGCTGAATGTTCGCAGGATCGGTATCGCGGCTCCACTCGTCGAAGATGTCCTTCCGAACTATCTCCCAGGCAGAGTACGCGTCGCTGGTGTTCGCTTCCTGTGCGGGAGTGCCATCCTCGCAGACAATCATGCGAAGACAATCGAGGTTATCCCGCTTCAACTCGCCGGAGTCAGTGTAAAGAAATCGTAAGAACAACCGGTCACCGACACGTACACAGAAGAAGTGCCCATTAGCCTGTCCGCGCATTGACGATCCGGCGCCCCACGGAAGCTTAAGGACCTGGTCACCGTACTTTTCGAGTCCCTTTCTAAGCTCCTGCCTATATTCCTCGCCAGAGTATGTGTTCCTCTTTTGCCCGCCCCGGATGAACAGAGACGCATCCTCTTGCCGGAAACGCTCGATCTCCTCACGCTCGTCAGAGAATACGACCTCAATGGCGGTTGCCCCAGGAATTACTTCGCTCTCGATGCCGACTGTGTGGGCAGCGGCGACCAGCTTTGCACGGATTCTGCGTTCCAGTTCGAGCAATTGGTCCAGTCGCTGATCCGGGAAGAAACACCGAAGGTAAACATCCCTATGCGGGCTCCCGATCCGGTCCACGCGACCATGGCGCTGAACGATGCGCATCGGATTCCATGGCAGATCATAGTTGATGATGTGGCGGGCCTGCTGCAGGTTGACACCTTCTGCCAAGACATCGGTGGTCACGAGGATGTCAAACCGATCCTCTGACATCGCGGGAGGCGCTTCGGTGGAAGTCGGCGCAAAGCCAAATACTGCGTGCTCCCTGCCGACTCCTTTATAGCCTTCATCGCCCCGAACACACGTGAGCCTGCCACGATACTCTGCCAACCTGCGATCCTCTGCTAACGCCCGGTCCAGAAAGTCTGCGATCCACTTGGCGGTATCCGCGAAGTAGGAGAAGATGATCACCTTCCGTTTGTCTCTCTTGTCTTGATCCGAAAGTCCCTCATCATTCGCCTGATGCAGGATGCGCAGAAGTTGCGGTAGAAGCGCGCGCAACTTGGGGTCATTTTCCTTCTGCACAGCGCCTGCGCGTCGTGCATACTCGGACAACAACCGCTGATCGGATTCGACGGCTGCGCGGAGCGCCGCAACGTCATATCCATCGACGGGCTCCGCTCCGGCTCCGTTGATCAACTCGTCGAATTCCTCGTCATTATCTGTTTGCGGCAGTTCATCGATCAGGTCGGCTGTGAGGATGTAGCCGTGGTCTAGGCCATCGATGAACGTAGAACAGGCATCGGCCATGCGCTGGGTCGTCGACGCAAAGGCACTGACGGAAGATTCAAGCCTCTTCAACAGGCCGGAGCGGATAAGACCTACCAGCGCCAACTCTGGTTGTATCGGGATGCCTCCGCGTTCCCTGCGGTATTTCGACGGCATGTATCGAGCTAAAGTCAAACGAGGCTCGCCGTGCTCTGGCGCGAGGTCTTGCTCAAACTGGTCAATGAAACCGGGGAGGACATCATCGAGTGAATAATCAACCCTGAGCACGTGCGGATCGGGAAAGCGGATGGGAATGCGTTGTCCCGCTGGGCCTTCGACTGTGTCGTTCGGGTAGTATTGCTGGACGAAGTGCCGAGTTCGACGCACGGTCGTTGCGTCCAGAACGTCGAAGAGCACGTCTGGCGTAAGGTCATCCGGATTCATCCTCACGGCTTCAAGGAACCTATCCTTCACCGATCGGATTCCGTGCTCCGCGAGCGTTGCATCGCTGCGCAAGAAATAGGAGAGGAGGTAATACAGGTCCCAGAGTGAGTTGTTGACGGGAGTCGCCGACATCAACACAAGCTTCTTCGGCGGCGTCCCCTGCAGCAGCGCGCGAAGGGCTCGTGCGCGTTGCGAGGTGGGATTGCGGAACGCCTGCGCCTCGTCTACCACGACCAGCGAATACTCATTCGGGCGATTGTTGAGCTCGCCGCTCGCTAGCTGCTCGTACGATATGCACTCCATGTAGAACTGGTGCCGATCCTGAAAACGCTCCCACGTACCATCACGCAGGGCCGCAGGCGCGATCAACAACGCACGTTGTCGGTAGTCCTCCACCACGGTCCGGAGGAGTTCGCCGCCAATGAAGGACTTCCCAAGCCCGACCCCGTCAGCGATCAGCACGCCGTTAAAGAGACCGAGGATTCTCTTCGCTCGCCATACCCCATCTTCCTGGAACCCGGTGAGATGGATGCGAGCTTGCTTCTTTTCATCCTTCTCGCGCTCCAACTCATCGTGATAACGCTCCCACAGAACCCGCAAGTAGACGAGATACGGCGGATAAACGTGGTACCGCGCCCGGTATACCTCGGCCAAGTCATAAGGCTTAGCCTCATCCCACAGAGACTCAAACCACGTGCGTACCTTGGCGACCGGTGTTGGGTCATAGCGTCCCATGTTCAGTTCCAGGTTCCGCGTCAGACCGGCTGCGGTGAAGTTCGACGAACCTGAGATTACCCCTTCATCATCTGTGGAGAAGAGAAAGGCCTTGCCATGCAAGAAGGTCTTCTCGTACCTACGCACTTGCATTCCGTCCGATTCGATAAACTCCAGCAGGGTTCGCATGGCCTTCTCCGCCGGTGCGGAAAACTCTAGCAGGTTGCGGTCCCGCTCCATGCCCTCGTTCTGCTTGTTCAAGGCGTCGCGCACAAGCCTGGTCTCGAAACTGTCGCCCAGAGGATCGCCCGGCATCCGCACAGGACGGGCGGGCGGCGGCGCGGGCTCGGCACCGAGAAGAAGCCTTACTCCATTAAGCTTCTTCAGTCGCTCAACCAGTATTGAGAAACCCTCTGGATTGAAGTAGCCAGTGGCAATATCAAGGTTCTGCGGTGCGATGTGCGTGGCAACAAGCCAGTCCATGTGTGTGATCAGAGCTTCGGCCAGAGTCAGTTCGCGGTTGTCCACGAACTCCGGCTTGGTGATCGCGGGTTTGTTAGGGCTCAGCGTTGTGTTTGCCATCTGCGATAGTGCTCCAGGGTCGCTTCCAGTCGATCGCGGTAATCCCAGCCTTCGTGAAAGGTCTCAAAGATATGGCGGAGGTGCGCCTCCGTCAAGCCGTACAGGTGCGCCGTAATGGCATCGAGTTCATGAACGTCCTTTTGTTTTTCTTGTGAGTCTATCGGGCCGAATCCGACGTCAACGGCGGAAGCCCACTCGGCAAACCGTTCATCTGGGCTGGCCAAACGTCCTGCGAGTTCGACAACGCGTGCAGAAGCACTTGAGTTAATCGCCGGATTGGGAACTCGGATACAGTTGAATGCTTCTTGGTCGGCATGTTGCTCGATGAATCGTCTGCACCACCAATCGCACGGCAGACTGGATAGCACGCCAAGCAGATATGCCTCGTGCCACTTCGGATGATTCATGTCGGTCCAGAGCACCCAGGGAGCAGTTTGTACCGTTACAACCAACGGGGGTATAAGTGAAACCACAAGAGTTCTTGTGTTGGTTCGATTGGTCACATCTCGGAACGCAATCCTCGGGCCATACATGGGATGATTTTCTCGTTTTCGCCGAAAGAACTGGGGAATGGCAGAATACGGCGAGGAGCGGTTGACGCGATTCCACTTCGCGTAGGCAGCCTCCTCGATGGTGGCCGATTCTGTGTACGCATAGTATGCCCCTGTATCGGGTGCCCAGATGTCGAACGACTCTCCGGCGTAAACTGGGATGTCTCCTTCACCGCGGTCGTCGTGCCAATATGCTTTATCCTTCTTCGAAGTTTCGAAGTCAGCATATACACGTCGTTGCGCAAGCGCCGGGTGATTCTCGAGCTTTGGTGACTTCATTAGCTGAAGGATGACCTCCATTGACGCGGAGCAAGGCATCAGTGGAAGTACCAGGCTTGCGCTATATTGTCGGAGCACGTCCAGAGAAACCAGAGTACTATCCCCGGAAATCCGGGCCTGCCATGCATCAAAGCTGTGAAACTCAGGGGGAATCTCGAAAATCACATTAGATTCCGGTTCGCGGTCTAAACTGGCGCTCCTTCGTGTTGCAATGACAAGGGAGATCAGCTTACGCGGATCAACTGATTCGAAGACCCAGTTCCCCTTGTTCGTGAACATCTGAACATGAACCTTCGAACACGAGTGCGCGAGACGTTCTCTCACATCGGAAGCACCAGCTATCTTGAACGCGTCGCCTGGTAGAACGACGGCCACGAATCCACCGCTCGAAACCGATAGTTCTATAAACCGAATAGTGAATGCGCGGAAGAGATCGGGATGCCCCGTATTCATCCCTGGAAGAAATCGGACCGCTTCACGAAGGCTTTCTGATTCGGCTCTCTCCTTCTGCCACGCTCGTACGAGATCGCTTCTGGTTGATCTCATGTGAGCAATTGTTCTATCGCGCTCCGCCTTGCCAACACCGCGTAGACCGGGCACATGTCGCGCCCAAAACTCATGTTCCTCGACGCGCACCTTTTCCCAAGGAGGATTACCGACAATGACATCAAATCCAGATCGATCCCGTAGGAAGACTTCCGGAAACTCGACCGGAAAGTGGAATGGCATTATAGGCGACAACTTCTCAACTGAGCGGCTGTGAAGTTCGCTGCTGATGGGTGATGTGCTTTGAAGATTCCACTCCATCGCTTCCGCCAGGAGACTTTCCGCTATTTCTGGATGAATCCGTGATGCGGTTAATACGTCGAAAAGAGCAGCTGCAGGTCGTGCAGCTGCACGGGCTAGATCGAACGCAGCTCTTGCTTGTTCCACCTCGCTGGCATTCGCGTCCGAGAGGCCTGCAAGTACCCGGATGGGTTCCGCCGCTTGTCCGATGAGAGCTTGGCCGGAGAAATCGAACAATGGCTGATTCAGCAACTCTCGGATACAATCACGTGCTTCCGCCAGACTGCCGATACCCACAATCGAATTACCCTGCACCAACGTACGATTCAAAAATGACAGGGGCAAGCCGGGTACGAACGTATGTATCCACACTGCGAGGCGGGCGAGTTCGACAGCGGTCTCCGTTACATCCACCCCATAAATACATCGACGGGCGATCTGGCGACGCAGAAGCTGGCCGTCTTCGATTTGGAGTTGCGAGGCTCCGCTCCCCAAGGCGCAAAGCGCCGCCTGGCGCAGGCGTCCCAGTTCGTCTCCGACCTCGGGAAGGGGTCGCCGAGCAAGGTAGGAGAGGAGGGCGCGTTCGATCCGGTCGATCGCCGCTACCAGGAAATGAGCGGAGCCCATCGTGATGTCGGCTACGCGAAAGTCGAAAAATGACTGGGCTGCCTGCCGCTCGTTCAGGCTGTCCAGTCGCTCCAGATGAGTCTTGAGGGCTGGCTCCAAACTGTGTTCGAGTAGGTGCTCCACCGCGAAATGCTTTGTGAAGTACGAGCCCGTGGATTTACGCTGGCCCGAAGTGTTGTGGAGGAAGGCTCGGCCCCGTTCCACTATAACTGTGTCTCTGGGCTTCGCTGGCCTATAATTGCCCTCTTTGTCGGTGGCAAGATCGGTCTCCGCCAGCGAAAGCTCGTTTTCAAGGAGACCTTCGTAGATCGTCCCAAATTCTCGAACGCCGAGGCTCCGGAAGTCCACAGGGCCCCACCCGTCATCGGTTCGATCTACAAGGAGCGCTTCCAGCACCGGTACGAAGACGTGGTCTGCGAGCTCCACGGAGGCGATCAACCCTCCGATCGAGCTGGTGCCGTCAGAGGCGAACAGGCCGCCGTTATACGCGGGGACACCCCACTCGGAGTTGCCTTTATCGACCGCTCGAAACAGACGTTTTACTTCGTCCCAGTGGTCGCTGCCCTCTCCACCCCGGGCGTGACCGGATCTGAGCATAACGGTGAAGTCCTGGGCCTTCTTCTTGAGCGAGCGGTCGCGATAAAACTGGTTCGTCGAGTACGGCAGCAGATCCTGATCCTCCGCATACGCAATGAACAGCAGCCGGAAGAGGATGACGAGCGCCATCTCATAGGTTTCCGTAAGGTTCGCTGCTGTGGGGCGGCGAAGCGAGCGAGCTTCCATCAGACCTTCGGCCAGGCGCGGCACCACTTCGGTGTACACGCGGTCACGCAGCCGTTCTCCTAGATCGGCTGCATACCGTCTGGAGTCCCCGAGGACTTGCTCAGCCATTCCGCCTCGGCGCAACGCCTCGGCGGAGAACAGCAGCCACAGATACCCGGCCTGATCCGGAGCCAGGAGGTTCAGGTCAACCTCAAAGTAGGTCTCCGACCGGCCACGCTGGCCTGTTCCGACGCCGGTCTCGACTGGGTAAAGGCGGATGAAATGCGTGCTGAGTAATACGACATATCGCAGACCCTCGGATTCAGCCTTGGCGAGAGCGTACGAGACCGGTGAGAGACGATTGAAGCGGCTTTGGGCCACTTCGGGCCGCTCGGTTCCTTCCAAAAGCAGCGCGAGCGCAACACGGGCATCGCCTGCTCGCAGGATCAAAGCTGAACCGCTGGCGGCGTCCACAGACAATCCAATGGACTCCAGGAGGTCACGTTTGCGAAGAAGCTTAGCCGCTGCACCTCGTTGACATGCTTCCCGCCAACTTGCCAGTTTGGGAACGCCTGTTCGAAGGAAGTGCGTGGCAAACAGGCCCATGTTGCGCCAGCCCGTCGAGCCACCCTCAAGATCGGCCAAGGCCTGATTTAGAAAATGGCGAGCTGCATGCTGGTCCGGAAGGGCTAGCGCGGCGCGACAAACGCCTTCCAACTGGCTGCGATCCACATCGGTCAAGATGTACTCGGGATCGCCGCCTAACCCGGCAACCGCGGCGTCATTGCCATAGAGCACCGCAAGCAGGACCGGTACTGCCCGCCTGTTCGAGCGAGCCTTCCACGCGGTCCGCATCGCTTCCCGACTCGGCGCGGACGCTGCCTCGGCAAAGACTACTTCCAAGGCGGGGTTCCCTTGACCAAGACAGAACCGTGCTTGGGACCAAGAATTCGATATTGCGGCTTGCACGGGCCTGGAAGTCAGGTCACCTAAAAACGGGTTCTTCGGCATACGCAAGAAGGATATATGCACTGATCGGCGTCGAAAAGCACCGCATCATGGCACCGACGGGCTGGACGCAATTCGAGATCGCGCAGCGTCGTACTCTTCATATATTTCGTCTAGGTTGAGCTTCGCTTTTGTGGCTGAAGCTCTGAAAGCCGCGTCCTTCAACATCTCGACTGTGACGTTCTTGTATACGAGACGTACTTCGATGTTATCTAGGTATCGCTCAGCCGTTCCGTAGGCGCGTTTCAAATCATCCTCGAGACGGCGCTTGATCTGATCGTCTGTTGGTCTGGGCCCGAGAGTAGCTGTCCATCTTTCGGGCACCTTAGCCCGTACCGCACCCAGCAATCGATTCACTACGATCGCACAATTCTTATCGATCGTAGCTTTGAGCTTCTGTGCGGCTGTCTGTCGGAACTCTTCGACCTCCGCCTTTAGCGCGTTGACTGCTTCGTCGAAGGCAGCGCGATTCCCGTTCAGGATGACCTTTCCGTAGTCTGCAATGGTGGCCAGGTACTTCCGGTCGACTTCGTCTCTGCGCTTCATCAGCACCTCACCTGAGACCTCGTCCTCCTTGCCAACCAACTGAAAGCTGGCACGGAGCAATTCCTCCGTTTCCGGGTCCTTCGCAAGGCCAAGGAGATCGGGAGGAACCTGGACCCGCTTGCGGGCGAGCGCCGCCTTAAGCAAGCTGAATTCGACAAATTGGAACTGGGTGCTGAGTACCCGCACTTGACGTGCGAGATCAAAAGGCAGCGGTGGGCTTTGCTTCAGGTCCTCTGTCACGCGAAGAACCTCAGGTTCGGTCAGCGGTTCGTTCAGCAGTTCTGGAGGTGCCAGGATTTGGTCATGCAACCCATACGCGCTCCCTTCGTCTGGCGGGGTGCTGGCGGGCGAGAGAATGACTTCAGAAGTCCCTGAATGGCTTTGCTCCACAAGCCTGGGCGTTGGCGAGTAAATGAGACGTTCACCGTCTATGTCCAGAACGCAGAGGCGAATTCCACCGATCCGATGCACTACCCGATCGAGATCCCTTGCAGTGTTGAAGAGAAGTTCAATTGCTTCTCCGTCGCCGAATCCCAGACGGCATACATCGGGATCAGAGTCGATAACGACCTCGACAGCATGCGGTCTGAGTTCCAGCCAACGCTCCGAAAGAACTTTGGCAACCGCCGCAGACAGCCCAGGGCCCACGAATCGGATGCTCTCAGAAGCCCTCTTCAAATGGGCGATCAAGAGGTCGTCAGGCACATACCCCAAGTGAATTGTCGGCGGCAAGAAGGCATTATCGTTCGGCATAGGGCCCCGATGGTCAGGCTTTCGGATCGTCTAATTAGTATCCATTGTCTTCTGAACACCCACTTACGGCAACTTGGTTTAATGGCACAACGACTGCTCAGTCGGAAAAGCCCGCAATCGATATCATTGCTCCTCAGTTGAAAGCTATCCCAGTTGAACATCCTTCCGTCGAAACTGATCCCCCTGCAGCCTCCGGCTGATCCCGTCTTTTGACATTCGTTTCCGAGCGAACTCTAGGCTCCGCTCTTCCTTCTGTCAATCCCGCTTGTGCAGCTCTGCGCGGCCCAGGCGTGCGCGCCGTGCTCGCTTCCGCGCCCCTCGCGGGCTGCGGGGATTGACAGCGCCTCTCTCCGCTCTTCCTTCGCCGCCATGAAACGAATGTCTTTTTCTTGGCCGTACTCCGGCCAGAAGGAGGCAAATCCACCGCGTAGGAGCCCGGCTCATGTTGGACATCGTCACCAATTTGATCTCCGAATGGAAAATTCCCACCCTCGACGAATTACAGATGGAGGCTCTCCTGCACCACCTGTTCGCCGCCACGCCCAGGGACACCCGCATTCAGGTGGCCGAGGTTGCTTGCCGATACGATCGCCAACATCCGCGGGCCATGGACGTTTTTCTTGCCTCTGCGCTGCCGTTGGCTGCGCAAACCGCCCGCCGGCGAGCGGCGAGGATCTTTGTTCATCCCTCGGACCTGCAGATCGAGCTGATGTACGGCGGTACAGTCGAAGCCGTCATCGCCGTCTTTCAATCGAAAAGTGTCCTGAACCCGGAGGAAGGCGCCTTTCGGCGTTATCTGCTGCGGGCGATGGTGTTGGGAGCGGTCCGCGCCTACTTCCGGCGCGAGGAGAACCACAGCATCCGTCCAGCAGCCGATCTCACACCTTTCGCAGACCCGAAAGGGCTCTCCCGGAACGACGTTGAGGACGCGATCATCATCAGTGAACTGCTGGAGCAGGCGACCACATATCCGCAGCTCCGGCCGCCAGTGCGGGCGACCCTCGAGTGCATCCGCTCCCTTGGCGCGGACCATGCCCTTAAGCAGCACGCGTTTACCGCGTCTGGTGACCCGGACGCGTGGAAACGAGAGCGGTGCAGAAGGCCGATCCTCGACCCAGTGGTAATCGCCGAGGCAATGGGAGTGAGCAAAGCAAAAGTACACCAGCATCTGCGCGAGGCCCGGATCATGCTCCGTCAGGCGTTCAACCAGGACGGCAAGCTGTTTCTGACCCGCTGACTCTTCACAGGGGGGGGCACAGTTCCATGTGGCCCTCTTTGCAATTGACCCGGCGCCAGCCACGTTTGCCCGTGGCTGGCGCTTTCGTCTGCGTCGAACCGTAATGGAGGAGTCGATGAATCGTGAATCGGAACAGTATCGGTTTGCGCGCGTGGAAGCGTATCAGATTACGCTGGCGCATCTGGAAAAGCAGTTCAAGGACAGGGCCATCAACCTCGTAGAAGTGGAGGCTGCCGTTGCCGAGCAACTTGCGAAAGAAAGCCTCTGTGCACCGTGGCGTAAATCGGAAATCGAGCGGGCAGGCTGCCGCGAAGGAATGCAGCCCGCTTGTCGTCAGTTTCTTTCGCAGGACCGGGAGAAATACAACACTTCGGGTTGCGAAGCCGCGCAGGGTGGGTCTATAGCGTTGCGCTGTTTCCCCTGTTTCGTATCCTTTATTGAAAGATCGCGATAAAGGAAGCTCTACAGGTTTGGGCCGGAACCGTGCACGCCCTTCACTGTCGACGGTGCAAATCTGTAGTTCGAGCGAAAATAGCGAATGAGCTCATTCGCGACTGATACCGCCCACTTGGCGAATGATGCGGTGAGTAGACGAATTGGCCAGCTACTTGGGCTGATGCGAAGGTCAATATCATCAGGTAGATTACGCAAGTGTTCCGGGGGATGTTTGCCTGCCGGAGCTACCCGTGAGAAGCCTTCCGCTTTATAGTGGACCAACTCGTTGCGTAGCTGAACCAATCTTGCGAAATTCTTCCAAAGCGGATCGGGAGGCGGCCAGTTGGCACACAATGCAGCGCCCAGCTCATCCCACTTTTTGGTCAATTCTGTGAACCGCTGATAATTAAATGCATCCTCCTTCAAGGAGGCGGGGAGTTCTATGGAACGGTTAGCTGGCGCCTCACTTGCAAAATAAGCCGTGCTGTTGACAAAGGCCTCTAGAGCACTCACTGCCAACATTGCGCAGGCAATCGGTTCGTGAATCGCGTCCTCCTGCCGGGCTGCTAGGTCAGCAAGTGCTGCAGCGGCGTTCAAGTGTAAATTTGCCATATCCGGAAGTTCGAATATTTCGAACCAGCCGTCGTGCTCTCTGAACTCTGACCAAGCAATTCGTTTTCGCGCCGCCTCGGAGTTAAGCATTGCGTAGTCGAGCTGGCAGTGTTGCAATCCGGATCCTTCGAGTGAAGCTTTTATTGCCCGAATGTCTTGCGACGGACCACTGATCGGCATGCGCAGTGCGATCGGTTCATGATCTGCGCGTCCACAGCAGTCGACGTACTGGAAGCCAGATCCACATCTGCAGGGCGCCTTTTTCCCAATCGGAATTCGCTGCTCGCTAGCAGAACGTGCTGTCTTCTCAATCAGGTTTCGCAGATCTGCACATGTTGAGAGAACGTTGGGGTTGTTGAGCCTTTTTCCGATTGCTTCAGCCTGCTGGACCGAGTGTCGCGCTTCGGAAATCTGCAATAGTTCTCCATAGATCTGCGCCAAGTTCATGAGCGTAGTCGCGAGCATCCGATCATCGCCAATAAACCGTGAAAGCATGAGGTCCTTGCGGCTGTATGCGAGAGCCCTCTCAAAACGCCCTCGCATGAAATGGTGAACACTGAGCTGGGAGAAAGTTGTCGATGCGCCTTCCAGGTCGCCAAGTGCAATTTTGGCGTCGCAAGCTCGTTCCAAGGATCTTTCTGCCTCGGCGACTTCCTCAGCTTTGTCCGACTGCAGCATCAAATAAGCGAGATTTGATTTCGCACGTGTCAGATGTTCAAGTTCGTCTGGAAGCTTTTCAAAATACGAGATCGCCCGTTTTGTCACCCGTATCGCATCTGTCGTACGGCCGGCGAGGGTATATGTGCGACCTGCCTCTAGTTCCCAAGCGCCGCTACGCGCACTTTTAGGATAGTTAGGATGTGCGAACAGCGTGTCGAACGCATTTGCGGCTTCCGTGTGTTCCCCCAGTTGCGTGAGTGAAATCGCCTTGAGGCCGTGCAAATGAAGAACTGCTTCTGAGGCTTCCTCGACCTTTACAGCGCGCAATTGATCAAGTGCCCCTTGGTGATCGCCTCGTCGTTGCGCGAGTTGCACGAGCAGCAAGGAAATATTGACCCTGTCGCTGCTTGTCGCGCGGGGGTCGGCCCCCAATAACTTTAGATCACGTTCAGCGGTATCTCGCTTCTCCCGGTCGAAATCTAGTGCGAGCATTGCCAGTTCGTCCAGCGTCGGGCCAATTGGCTTCCTGCTCGCCGAGCGAACATCCTTAAGCCAGCAACATTTCTTATATTTCTTTCCACTACCACATCTACACTGATCGTTCCGTTTCTGGTTTCTCATTTGTCAAATGGTAATCTCAAAGGGCGTCGATGATGGCGAGGCTTCCGGAAAACATAGCTTCGAGCCTTTAGCAGGGGTAAGGCTTCCACCACCGTTTCGACCGATGACAACGCCGACGCTTTCGCCGCTTGAGCATCCGGCGACCCCATGCGGTGACCGTTCTGTAGCCGGATGTCTGCCGATCAACCTGTGCCATGGAGTAAGGACGAAAACCACCGCCGCCCTAGCTTACCCCGAAGCGTATTTAGTCTCCGGTTGTGGCACTTTCCCACGCGCATCCCCTTGCCACACGGGCAGGACAACTTGTTCGCCCTGCGTTTCTTCATGGATAAGAGACTCACGAAACCGAGCAGGACCAAATCGTCGTCGATGCCCATCATGGATGCGAGGTCGTCACGAAGACCGCGTGTCCCGTGTGACAGCTCCCCAAAGGGAAGTACCCCTCCACTCTCGACAATCGAATAACCATAAAGATAAGGAACAATGCAGCGCTCGACAAAGGAGACAAGCGAGGGAGTTTCGGACAGAATCAGCCGGAGGCGCGTCGGGGATCCCAGACACATGTGGCCAGTGACGAGCTTGTGAAAGTCTGCCGGAATGCGCCGCGCCGTCTCCCGCACCAGCGGAATGGATCTTGGAAAGTTCGGAGGAACGGAGATACTGATTTCATATCGATCCGAGATGTGCTTCTGCCCGCGACTCTGCGCGGAAAACTCAAGAATTCCGGCGATGATCGTGTCATCGTCGGCCGCTGGCTGCAGACGGAGCTCAGGATATTTTCTTAGCAGCTCGTCCACGCCCCAATTGAGCATCGCGGATGCGCGCATTCATCCGTTTCCCCAGGGCTTCGGCGCGCTTGTGATGGCAATCGCCGGCGCGGCGTAGGAGGCGCTGCGCACGTAAGCTGGCGCTGGCTGGAATTGCCGCAGCTGCTCCTCGCTCAGATTGAGCCGGAACATCTGCCGCACGCTCGCAGCAAGCCGGTCTCCGCGAAGAAGATCGGGGAGGCAGGCCAGATCGGCTTTCGCCTGCGTGTGCCATGCCCAGAAATTTTTCTCGAGCTGCGGATCCTTGCTCCACTTGTCGGCGTAGTCTTCGGCGGGATCGGCCGGATTGGGAACCCGCGGGCGTACGGCACGGATGAACGACGGCATCCGCTCAACGATTCCCGTCACCGCAGTGAAGATGTCCGGCTCTCCATTGTAGGCTTGGGTCGCAAGATTGGTGATAATCATCGAGATCGGCGCAAGCTCGGGGTGCTCCTCAAACATGACGTCGCGGTGACGCTTCAGCATCTGGATGCTGCGCTGCAGCGGAGTCTTCCACTCGTATGCGGGGACGTCTTCGACTGAGCTGTACAGTCGCGACTCCACCAGTCGCCGCAAGCGCGGCAGAGCAAAGATTCGCGTGCGCTCCTCAAACCAGCGAGCAAACCCGCGCGGGTTGCTGCTGAGCAAGTTCGAGCTGATCAGCGCATAGTACGGGTGCCGCCTGTCAGTGATCGCCACGGCCCGCTTAGCCAGCTCGCGAGGCACCCCGAGTCCCATGATGGCCGCAATGACGCTCTCCTCCTCGGCGATGCACGGCACGCTATCGAGATGAAACGTGACTTCGTCGGCGTAGTGCAGGCGCCAGCAACGGTTCATCTCCTCGAGGGGAGACAACATCTGGTGCGCCTCGGCGTAAGCCTGGATCTCTTCTCCAAAGAGCGTCTTCAGCTGCTTCTGAGTCATCGCCGTCTTCAACAGCGTGAGAGTCACCACGTTGTCGAGATCGTATTCCCCTGCAGCGTTCAGAGGCCGGATGACGGTGCCGTACCGGAAGGAGCCCTGCGGCGTTACGTGGGGCGAGTACTGTGCGACCTTGGACTCCGGGCGGCAAAGCCACTCTCCGAGCGACCGGTGCCGGGCCGCTGCTCGCCGGTAGTAGGACTCGGGAATATCAAGCGAGTCAATGACGCTGTCCAAGAGCTTCACAACGAGTTCGTTCGCCATTTGCAGGGCCTCCTAAAAGATCGACAAAGCAGGCACAAAACCGCCCAGCGGCTTCACCTGGTCGTAGAGTTGCCAGGGCATGTCTGCCTTCGGCATGCGCACCCTGCCGACTTCAAGACAGGCAGAGATAGGGGCTGCGGGAAAAATGTGAAGAACCGCAGATTGGCCACACACAAACTTGATCTGGTCGAACACGCGCCGCAATATAGACCTCAGACCTGCGAGCTGTTCCCGGCTCTTCATCAGATCGTTGTGCGGCGTCTCGACCGTGATGGTCCAGATATTCGCGGCCTCGCCGAGGACAGAAGTGACCCTTTTCAAATCGATGGTCGCGCTCAGCGACAGAATGAGCGCTGCCTTTCCGGTCTTCGATTGCGGTTCGCTGATGATGTACCCCGGAGTCTGTGCTCGGGAAGGCCAGGCCCAGGTCTGCGGTTCGCGATGCAGCTGGTAAACGTCGCAAGGGATGATATCGCCCAGCAGCGTTCCAAGCTGGATCAGCAGCGGCTGCGGCGCCAGCGAGAACACCGATAGATGCCCAATCTCGTCATCTGCAATCCGATCACGGACCCGCCGGGCGAACTGCCGCTCAAGGTTCTCTCTCTCGGTGAGCCAGAAGCGCTCGTCGCGGTCGGAAACCGCGCTATTGTGCAGCCCCAGACTGATTGCATGGTCCGATGCCGGATAGCGGTGCGGGAACATGGCCGTCGCCGCGTTGGCGAAGTTCAAAGGCGCAGAATGTTCCCCGATGTTGGCCCCATAGAGGAGCACGTGGCTCTTCCTGGTCGGATCGATCCCGGTGACGAGCTCAATGCGGCGCTCGTGTTCGCATTTCATCTGTTGGAGCAGCGCAACCGAATAGCGACTTACGTCCGGCGCCGCGTCGATCTTCTCGTGGCACTCGTGGCAGACCAGAATCAGATTGTCGATCGAGTTCAGGTTTTTGGGCGGAATCCCGTCGTTGCCGCGCGGTCCGCTCTCGCTGAAGGAATAGATATGGGCCTTCTGGGCGATGTTCACGCGCTCGCTCGTCACCGAGGACTTCCAGAGTGGCTTGTTGCAGCCGGCGAACTCGCAGCGGCCCGCGGCCCGGCCCCACAACTCGGTCTGGACAGCGACCGGAATGTACCGCGTGACCTCCCGTGCGCGCGGAAGGGAGACATCCGCTTCCCCCGGCGGGGTGGCGAGTGCGGCGGTCCGGCGTCGGTCCGAGGTATTCAATCAGACTCCTGTCTATTGACGAAACAACTACTTGGCCCCAGAATGGTTCATATGTAAGACAGTAACGCCCACAGTGCACCGTGTCAACTATGCACCGGTGGATCACTTCTGAACCACACAGGAGATGGCCTTGGCCCGGATACTTCTCGAAGATCTTGGACGACGGTTGCAGCAGAAACGGGGCAAACTGGGAATTCGGGCTGCCGCCCAGCAGATCGGCATCAGCCACGCCACTCTCTCAAGAATCGAACGAGGGCACCTCCCGGATTTGGAGAACTTTCGGAAGATATGCGTCTGGCTGGGCGAAGATCCCGAAGCCAGCGCCATCCAGACCATGACTGCCGATTCGGCCTCAGTCGCCGAAGTGCATTTCCGCAAAAAGCCGACCGTCACGCCGGTGACCGCCGAGGCCTTGGCCCAGATGATCCTCGCCGCGCAGAATTTCATACTGAATCGAAAAGGCGGGTTCTAAAGGTGGCCGAATTGCGTCGAGGCTTCAAAAGCTGGTGCGAGAAGGCTTCAGCGGGATTTCGCAGAGACCTTCGCCTGCCTCGGCACTCGGCTCTTAATCCTCGTATCCTGGCTACGCACCTTGGAATCGAAGTGTTCTATCCGAACCAGATCCCTGGCTTGGACACCGGAGCCCTCCACCAACTTGTCGATGTAGATCCAGATAGCTGGTCGGCGGTGACACTGGTCGTGGGACCCACCACGATCGTCATCTTGAATTCAGCCCATCCATTGACCAGGCAGAACAGCAGTCTTGCCCACGAATTGGCTCATATCATATTGAGCCACAGTCCCACTCAAGCCTTCTTCGGCCCTGGGGGCGCCTTGATGATGAAGGAGTACAACTCGAGCCAAGAAGCTGAAGCCGAATGCCTCGCAGGAACTCTCTTAGTCCCGAGAGATGCCTTACTGGTGATGCTCAACCGAATGGACGAGCCATCACTGGCAAACCATTTTGGGGTGAGTCCGGACCTGTTGAGAATGCGAAGGAATCTGACCGGCGTGGAGCGCCAGCTCGGAAACAGATTCTCTGCACGTCGATCGTTTCCCCGAGTAGTACGTTGAATTCACCCGGACAGGTACCGCGTCTTGCTCAGTACCAAGGTTACAGCTACGCGTTAGCCGCACTTTACCGTCGGTAGCGTGGCAACTGAAGCAATGATCGATTCTCGCCGCAAGGAGGGATCTCTCAAATCCGCGACTCTCCGATGGCAGCACATTCTGCCAGCAGAGTGCCATTATCGGCGCGCCTGCGCATCTGCCTGCTGACGCGCCGAGCGAACGGAATGGCGGGCGTGGGTATCCTGGATCGTGTAAGGCGCGAATGGATTCTTCCCTTCCATCAACGAGGAGCCGACAAACCCGCACCAGAGCATTGTAGACAAGAATAGCCAGACGACGATGACCGGCTTCCAAGGGATAAGAATAAGCATGACGTAAGCTCCAGTAGGAGGTTAGATGGGCAAATGCTGAGGTCGATTGGACAGAAGAGCCAGATCCGTTAATGGTTCGATACGTGTTCACCAGGGGTGCTCTAACGGCCAAACTGTGCCATCCGCCGCCTGTATTTGCTAGCTCCCACTGTATTCGGGAATTGCTGTCGCGGAATAGGTCGGGTCCGACCAGGCCCGACTACGCGTTCGCGGTCAGGACCGAATTGCCGGAAACCAACCACGAACTCTGTATCGTGGCCGCATCCAATGCAGCCCGCCTCCCGCAGCCTTACGCGGCCGATTTTACGCGAGCTGAACTCGTACTCAAGTTCTGGATGGACCCGCTTGGCCGCCGCCGCAGGCGCCCGATCTTCATGCGTCCTCGCGAAAGCCGGACACGAATAGCGACCGACGAAGTGGCGTGTCGGGTAGCAATTTCCTGGGCGGTATAACCGTAACCTGATTCCAGGAAGATCTGCCTTTCACTCGGCGTCAAACTATTGCCGATGCGCTCAAGCTCGATGCGCGCATCAGCTCGATGGTCAGGGGCAGAGAAGTCCTCCTGCCTAATCCACTTCCTTAAACTGGCGGCACGGCTACGGTGGAGGCGGGCTCCAGATGAAATTACGCGCTCGATCCGAAGGTCAACGTCCGGGGCTTTCGTAAGGTCGTTGCCCTTTTCTACAAGCGAGAGAAGGTGATCGAGAGCACGTTCAATTCCGTTCGAGTAACCGTCAAGGCGGTGAGTCCGGCCGAGGCGCTGCTGCAGCTGGGAATAGCGCTGCCAGACGAGATCGTTGGTCGTCATCGTTTTTCTCCATTTTCTTTCCAGGCGTTTTGCCTGGGGAGTGCTACGCGAGAACCACTGCACCTCGGTATCTGGGCTGACTCTCTGGTCTCGCTATGGACCAGCGGCAGTTTTCCAAACCCTGGGCGAGGATGCTCGCACAGCGCATCTATTGTACCATGTGACTGATCGCGACGACGTATCATCGCCGCAAGGCGTTTTCGGTGGCGGCGGCGACCTCGGTAGCCGCCGCCACCGCTGGGTTTGCCTCAGTTCGAGAGCTGGATCCTGTAGCTTTCGGACCAGTGGCGCCGAAAAGACTCGAATATCTTCGGGACGTCACTGTTTTCTCGAGCGAGGACGCTTTGGGTGCGCGCCATCGAGAGCAGGAGCAACTCAAGGGCAATAAGTGGTCCTTTACTGGTCGGAACGACCTGATCGCTCGGGGCATCCCCTTCCAGGACTTCCTTGACCTCAAGATCCTGCAATGGTTTGTAAAGCTGCGCGAAAAATGGGTGCGCGGTGTTGATGGTCAGAATGACGCGCCCGAACTTGTGCTCGACGTGGTAAAAGGGCCAGTACGGGTCGTCGCGGAAAGTGATCAGGAACCTGGATCCAAGTACGCGCTGATAGGCGTCCTGATCTGTTTCTCCATCCCTCTTTAGGGCAACAGCCAAGCCCCGGAGGTTAGCCTCCATCTGTTGCCTCTCCTCTGGTGAGAGTGGGCTATCCAACTTGTCGGGTTGGAACATGTCCGTTTCTGTCGCGCGCAATTCGCTCGGCGACGGCTTGGAACTCTGCCGCTCCGTGGCACGTTTCGCTTGGACACGTCGGATTTCCTCGCGTACGGACGTGATGTCGTTGCCGATCGTCCCGTCGATCAAATCAATGACGTACTGCTTTGGACGAACGCCCTGTTTGTTTGCGGAAACTCCGAATGCTTCATCGAGTTCACCTGAGAAGTCGATTTCAATACGAAGCCAATGGGTTTCGCTGTGCCGCTCGACTACCCCGGGGAGGAATCCGGCATAGACTTCGCGATCATTTCTCACAATCGAAACAACCTGGCCATCAAACAGGTGCAGGGAGCTGTTCAACTCCTTTCGAAGTAGCCCGCCCCATTCCTCGATCGGGAGTGCATACACCTTCAGGTGCGCGGGAGCAGTTTCCTTCGATGCGTCGTTGATCGGGATCTCGACAGTCTTTGCCACGACCAGTCTGCTGGTTTTCACCTGCAGTCCCTCAATCGAGACGTGACGCGCGTTGGCCATAGAGTACGTTGGATCGACCGCTTCGGTCAGGCGATTGTTGACGTATATACGCAACCCCTTTGAGATTTGTCGCCTGTATACGCGCGCCATCTCCTTCACGCAGTGGTCAACAAGCTTGCGATCAGTTGCGTAGGTAAGTCGATCGCAGTTTGGCATGTAGACAATGGTCCCATGTCCTCCGAGCTGCTCGTAGACATCCGTTGATGCCGGCGCTAGGAGAACTTGTTCAGTGGCATCCTTCGGGAATCCCATAGGCCTAATAAAGGCCTGCAGGATAGGATCGGGAAGCACGGAATTGAAGCTGGGCTCCGGGAGCTGGACCAAGTTGCTCTTGTCCCGCCCGATGGCATCTGTATCCAGCGTCATGCTGTAGAAGGCCGCCGGCTCCTGCCAAGAATACAACTCCATCACTGGACTCATACTCAGGGCTGCGGTTTTCATGCCCATCCCGAAGCGACCGATGCCCTTGCGGTTACCGTAGCTCATGGAACCGCCGAAGGAAGTTGCAACCTTTAGCACGTTCGGAGGCATTCCCCTTCCGTCGTCGTAGACGAGGACGTCAGTCTCGTAGGACCCGCGTCGACCGATCTGCCGGATGTAGATTCGGACCGTGCTTGCCCCTGCCTCGATTGCGTTGTCCACATGCTCGCAAAGGGCCGATGTGGTCGTGTTGTATCCGACGTCCCGAAGAGACTGCACCAGAGTCTGAGCGAAGAAGAGAGGTACCGTTGCATCCTCTTTAAGGATGCGGTTCAGGACTGCGCGGCCACCGCGTGGCGCGTCCGCCGCCCAATTCGGACCGGATTTCTCTTCGTTCTCATTGGATACCTGGGGCTGGACATCAGCGGCTTGTTCGGTCTGTTCGGGCGAGTTGGTAGTCAGTTGGGTTTCCATCTTCATCTCCAAGGTTTTTGACGCCGCTTTTGGCGTCAGATTTGACTTCTTCAATGTGTAGGAGCCGGGATTGGCCGATCGTTACATCGAATTTTCTGTCAGCGCTTACAGGCTACCCCCACGTTTTAGGAGCCGAGGCCCGCAAGTCGTTACATCGAATTCGAGACGAGACCCGCCTCTCGTCAGAGTGAGGATGCGGATTGAAGTCCCACGAGCGACCCTAGGCGGAGTCGTCAATGCGCGTGAAACTCAATGGATTGAGCGTCGGCGTCGGAAACGGGCTTCGGTCCTGCAACGAATAACGCACGAAGCATCCGCTTTCTGCAACCCCACGATTACCCCACTCGATGGCTTCCTCTATGCCCTGAATCGCTCTAAATGGGTGCCAACCGCTCCAAGCGATGTTGTGTAGTTTCAATAGTTTAACGACTCATAACCCAAAGGTCGCTGGTTCAAATCCAGCCCCCGCAACCACTTAGCGAAAACGTCAACCCCAGATAACCCCAAATAAGAGCGGTCGTGAAATCGCTTTGGGGATTGTCGAGAGTGGTTGGCGTTTTTTGCATGGGCCTAAGCGCTCCTCAATGCCATCTTTACCACCTTGCTGTTGGCCTCACGCTTGGCTGTCATCAAGGCGTTTCCGTACACGTTCATCGTGGTCGATACTTGGGCATGCCGCATCAATTTCTGCTGCACCCCGATAGGCGCTGAAGTGCTGTCCAGCCAGGAACGATAGGTGTGGCGGAACGTGTGCCAACCTATGCTGCCGTACTTCCCGGCAGCTTCCCACCGCTCGTCGTGCAGCGGCAGCCGCTTCCCGTTCGGCGTTTTGGCATCCTGAAGACACCAGACACCGACACCCGCACCGCACTTCGGACACGCCACAAGGCAGCAGCCAGCCGGACGGATGTAGTCCTGCTGGGCCGGCGCCGCATGGAAGTGCCGTCCGGTCGAGGTGCTTGGAAACACCAGGTCCAACCCCACGAGTGGGGTTGAAATCCCGTTTTGCGCCTCGCGTTCGACCCCCAACCTGCGTTTCCAGGTCAGTAGGACTTCCGCGAAACCGGGATCAAGCGGCAATTCGTCCTCGGAGTAATCGGTCTTCACTGTCTTGACCCGGCCATGTACGACCGCCCGGACGACCTTCATACTGAGGCTCTCGAAGTCGATGTCTTCCCATTCGAGCGCCAGAACCTCTTCGGCACGAAGGCCGGTGCATTGGGCGACCACCACCATCGTCTGGTAGGGCTCCGGCAGCAATGCGAGGATCTGGAAATACTGCTCGACGGTCAGGATGATCGGCCTTTTCTGCCGCTTGCTGACGCCTTTGATTTCGACCAACTCCATTGGATTCCGCCGCCACTCGACCATCTCCCGCAGCATGGCCTTCTCGTACAGGCGGTACATAACCGCCTTGATGTGGCCCTTGGTCTTGGGCGCGGCTTCCAGTTTTCTGAGCCATGCTTGAATCAGCATCGGCTTCATCCGCGTGATGCGGGTGGTTCCCCATTTCGCGCGGACTCGCTTGATGACGCTGAGGTAGGAGATGACTGTCGAATAGCTCAGCTCACCGTCCTTGAGATGTTCACCGGGCCGACTCTGCTTGATTTCCATCATGCGTTCGTCCTCGATAAACCGGTCAAGAATGGCGTCGAAGGTCGGCTCCATCACGGCCAGGGTTGGGTTCTCTTGATTGAGTTTGAGCACGAAAGCTTCGAGATGCCGTTCTGCGGCGGTCTGCGTGGGAAACTTGTCGAGGCCCAGGAACAAGGATTTTCTCTTATTGGTTATGGGGTCTTGGTAGCGGTACTCCCAAGCCCATTGATTGTTTGCCCGCGCAACCTTGCGCAGGGTGCCGCGTTGAAAACGCTGCCGAGTGAACTTCAAGGATTTTGCTCCTGTCTAGTCACGACGGCCTGATCGGTTGTATTCAATTTTAGGCCAGCTTCAAGCCAGTTATTCAGCGAACTCAGCCGGAATCTCCAGCGTTTTCCAACTTTGAAGGCGGGCACTTCGTGCTGCCGTGCCTTGCCCTCAAGAGTCTTCCAGTGCATACCCAGCACGGTAGCCGCTTCATGGAGGTCAAGCAGCGGCTCAAAGGCTGGTGTAGGTGTGCGTGTATGTGGTTTCGCGGCTGAGAGCATACAACCTCACTTTGAAGACCCCAAGGAAGGGGCGGAGATAACGTACGTGCTCTGAAGATGGCCGAAGAGGCCTGTAGAGTCCAATTCATCCAATGGGGTTGCTTATCAATGACATTGATAAGCAACCCCATCAGCCCACCTTTTCCACAGGGCTGCCGTCTAAAAACACAAGACTCGACGATGGGACGCATCTGCGCGCCGATACGTTGAAAGAACGGATTGCCCAGTCCACGTCCTATCCCCATTTCCGCGGAGTTCATGGGGGTGCGGCATGTTGAAGAACGACACGAAACTGATGGAGTCGGTGATCGCTCTTGCAGAGGAGTTGCACTTCGGGCGGGCGGCCCGTAGATTGCGGATCAGTCAACCGATGTTGACAAAGAACATCCAGGATTTGGAGGCGCTAGTAGGGGCTCCACTGTTTCTCCGCGACCGTAAACACGTCCTCTTGAGCGACGCGGGACGCGCATACGTGCAACAGGCGCGGCTTTCTCTTCTCCATGGAGAACGAGCTGTACAGGCTGCGCGGGCGGTAATCCAGGGGATGGACGAGACTTTCCATGTGGGACGTACTCCATATGCCGATCCGTTTTTGATATCCACGCTTCTCTCTGTCCAGCTCCCTCTCTTCCCACGTCTGAAGATTGATTTGGTCAGCAAGTTTTCGATGAATCTTATCGACGATCTGCTCGCAGGGGTGCTCGATTTAGCCATTGCGAACGAACCACCTGAATCGCCTTTGCTCACCTGCGTTCAGGTTGCGAAGCAACCGTTCTATATAGCTATGTCGAAGAGGGACGAGTTGGCGCGCCATCCTGCGGTATCGCTCGATAAGATGGGTGGACGCAGGTGGATTCTTTTCGAACGTCAACTGCATCCGCCGCTCTATGACGCCATCATCCATGCGGCAACAGAGCGCGGCATACGTCCTCCGAGCATTCAGCGCGTGACGGCCCCGGAAGAGGCATTTCCTTTTGTAGCGAACGGCTGCGCCATTGCTTTTGTAGTGAAGACCGGCGCCTTGCTTTTAGCGCGCAACGGAGTGACCGTGCGCCCGCTTAACGAACCAAGCCTAAACCTAAAAACATGTCTGGTTTGCCGCACAGATGATGATTCGAAGATCGCCAGCGAATTCGTCCGCGCATACATGCGCAAGATGCCTGACAAGAAGAAACACCAACAGCTGCCACTTCCCATCTCAGCGTAACGCATCTACTCAGCCGAAGCCGGCATCTTCCGGGCACCTGGTCGATGACCTGTATTTCGATCTGCCCAGACCAATCACAACTCGGACAGGTAACGATTCCGGTAGTGATTGCTCTCAAGTCCAATTCCGCGAGATTGATGATGCATCCGCAGTTCGGACAAACGTGAACAGAGTTGCAAGCGCTCTCTGTATATCTCCTGATGTGAAGAAGGGTCGCTTATCGCGACGGCCCTTCCTGATTTAGCGAATACCGCCGCTGACCACAATCTTGTCGCCGGTAATCCACTTTGCCTCATCCGAGGCGAGAAACACAGCGACACCGGCGATGTCGTCTACCTGCCCAATCCTGCCAAGGGGAGTTTGCGCTACCACATTCTTTTCGAGGTCGCTTCCGGTGAAGCCGGCCGTTTGGCTTCCTTCTGTGACGACCATCCCGGGGTTCAGAGAATTGACTCGAATCTTGCGAGCCCCAAGTTCGTTTGCGAGTACGCCCGTAATTGCATCGAGGGCAGCTTTCGTTCCTGTATAAACTGCACTCGCGGGAGGATGAACTTCACTCACGGCAGAACCGATATTGATGATTGTTCCACCCTCACCCAGGTGCTTGACCGCCGCCTGCGTCACGAGAAGAACTCCAAGGACATTGGTGTTGAAGAGACGATGATAGTGCTCCTCCGTGACCGATTCGATCGGAAGAAATTCGTACACGCCTGAATTATTCACCAGAATATCGAGACGTCCGAAGTTCTTGATGGCAGCATCGATAATGCCCTGTGCTTCCGCAGCCTTGGAAACGTTGCCGCCAATGGCGACACCATTGCTCCCAACGGTACCGCATCGCTGACACGACATTGGTCAAGACCAGGTCAAAGAGGCTCGGAGAGCCACGCCCTCATTGTCTTCGAGCGAAAACTCTGTTCAGAGCTTCGAAGCGACAGGTACAGGGAAAACTGCGCCACGAGTGCGGGAGTATTGACGTGGAGAACAGCCCATCTCCCTCTTGAACGCGAAGGCGAAGGCGCTCTCCGATTCGTAGCCGAGCGAGCAGGCGATTGCTGAGACTGCGTCCTTGGAGTTAAGAAGGCGGTCTGCGCCGAGGAGCATTCGCCAGCGGATCAGGTATTCCATGACTGAGGTCCCCACCTGCTCCTTGAAGCGGAGCGCGAAGGCTGACCGCGACATGCCAGCGCGTTCGGCGAGTTCCTGCACGGTCCAGCGGTAGCCTGGACGCTCGTGCATTGCGGCGATGGCTGCGCTTAGTTGCTTATTCGCAAGGGCAAAGAGCCAGCCGATCCCACCTGTCACGCTGTCTTTCATGTGCAGGCGGAGAACTTCGATGAGCATCATCTGCGCGAGATATTCGCCCTGCAGAACGCCTCCTGGTTGCGGATTCCGGATGACAGCCATCATGCGTTCGAGATACCACTGCAAGGCTGCGCGGTCTTCAGGGTTTCTGATATGGATAAGAGCCGGGAGCACCTCGGACAGAATGTTTGCGTGCTCGCCTGCGAAACGGAAGTAAGCGCTGAGTCCGAGGCAGGCTCCACCACCCTGCCAGGTGAGAATGCGGCCATTCAGTTTCTCGGCAATCACAGAGACTATATCGACAGAGGCAATGGTCAGATCGCTTGCGATGCGGAACGCCGGTCCGTGAGGCAGCACGGCAAACTCTCCGGCCTGCAGCAGAACTGGCTCATCGATTCCATCGACAGAAAGCCAGCAAGAGCCGGAGACGAGCCCGAGGCAGAAGAAGCCGCCGCTCTTTGCAAACTGAAACGACCAATCACCACCGGCGTCGATTCCGCCAGACTGGTAGCCGCGCGGTTTGAGAAGCGAAAGCACGTCAGAAAGGGGATCGTCCGCAATTCTGGACGATCTCGATATTAATGCGTCTTCCATCGCATAGATTCTATCGCCGATGCGTTTTAGCCTTGTGTATAGGAGATGGAATGATGCGCGTCTTTGTAACGGGAGCAACAGGATTTATCGGGTTTCCGCTAGTGAAGGAACTCATCGCGGCAGGTCATCAGGTAACGGGGCTTGCTCGCTCGGAAGCTTCGGGGAAAAAGTTGATCGAGGCTGGCGCGCAGGTCCAGGTAGGCACGGTCGACGATCTGGACGGCCTGCGCCGGGGCGCTTCAGCCGCGGATGGTGCAATCCACACGGCCTTCTATCACCAGCTATCGCATGTTCCGTTGGGTACGCGGCTGAGGATCTTTCTCGGTGGAACTCCAGGTGGGATTATTCTGCGGTTTATGGCAGCCGCTGCCGCAACGGACCGCCGCGCCATCGATACGATCGCGTCATCGTTGCACAAAGGGAGCCCGCTTGTGGCGACCTTTGGAACGCTGGCGATGAAACCGGGGCGCCTCGCTACCGAGGATCAACCGTACGACCACGAACCGCGATCATTCGGCGGCGTTCGGGCAAGAAATGAGGACACGCTCAAGGAGTGGGCTGCGCGTGGCCTTCGTACGTCCGCGATTCGTCTGCCGCCCATCGTTCATGGTCCCACGGCTTACGGCCTTGCGTCGCTGCTGATCCCGATAGCGCACAAGAAGAAGAAGTCCGCGTACATTGGCGACGGGATGAATCGGTGGCCTTCGACGCACCATCTGGATGCTGCTCATCTCTTCCGCCTTGCATTTGAGAAAGGCCCCGCGGGAGGCACCTACCATGCTGTCGATGAAGAAGGAATTCCGTTCCGCGAGATCGCCGAAGTGATTGGGCGGCGCTTAGACATACCTGTTGTCAGCAAATCGTCTGAGGAGGCGAAAAAACATTTCGGCTTTATCGGGCCGGCTGTGCCGCTCGACAATCCCACATCGAGTAAGCTCACCCGTGAGCGCTTGGGCTGGAATCCAACCCACATGAAACTTCTGGCTGATCTTGAACAGACGGATTTCTTCTCAAAGCTGTGAGCCAGCGCACGGTAGGAACCGATATGACGGAATCTAAAGTTCGTACTCTGTTGGTCTACGGCGCGACCGGAAAAGCGGGCCATCTCGTGGTTGAGCGCGCCAGCGCGCAAGGCTGGGCCATCACAGCCTTCGTCCGCAACCCAGCCAAAGTGCCCGAGACGCTGCGTTCGAAAGTGGCTATCTTCAAGGGCGACCTTTACGATGCAGCGTCTATCTCCAGAGCCATTAGGACTTGTCGACCGCACGCAATCATCGATGCTTCGAGCGCGATTCCGTTTGGCCATGCCAAGGGGCAGCCGCCCAACAATGCGGATCGCGGCGTCATCAGCCGCGCAACGGTGGAGGCACTGGATGCCGATGGGCGACTTAATGATTGCGTCCTACTGATAATCGGCGGCCAGCTGCTGCCTGAGCCCGGAGGAACGATCAACAGTTGGCCGATGGCGACTCTGGCTTGGCTGCTGCCTACGTTCGTCGCGCGGAAAGGCTGGCGTGAAATGGAGCGAGTGCTGCGCTGGTGTTTCGAGGACCCCCCCTGCTTTCCGCTTTGTCGATGCGCGCATGGGCCAAATGGTAGAAGCGCCGTGCTACGCTCATGGCCCTCACGATACGCCGAACACCGTTCTTCGTGATGCCACCAACCCACATGCAGCTCCTTGCCACTACTCGACCGAAGCCGGCCTCTTCCGAGGCACTTGGTCAATAATTTGTATTTCGATCTGACCGGACGAATCGCAGCTGGGACACGTCACGATTCCGGTCGTGATGGCTCTAAGGTCCAATTCCGCAAGATTGATGGCGTGTCCGCAATTTGGACAGACGTGAACACTCTCCCATGATTGTCCGTCTTCTTTATGTGCGGAATCGGCGCTCATGGTTCGCGAGTCACATACGAGCGGCCCTGCAAGTTCGTTGCGGAAACCAGTTTTCCGGTCTTAAGAGCGAACTGCGCAAACCTGAGGATGACTTCCGCATACAGATTGTTCCGCAGGATCGTCCAGTCGAGGCCGCTCTCGAATAGCGCAACCTCCGTCCAGAAGTGATCGTCCGGGATCGAGGATCCTTCAGTCGGATGAGCATTGGGTAGCGAGGTATAGACGACGTGCTCCACACCGGCGCTCAAGGCGGCCTGAATGGCAGCTCGGTGCTGTTTGATCCGAACATCGGGCGCGTGCAGCGAATCGGTACTAACGAGGAGCAAGCGCTCGACCCCTTGGAATGCTGTCTGCAAGGTCTCGGGCCGATCAAAATCAGCTTCTCGCTCTTTCACACCCAAAGTGGCAAGTTCCGGATGCTTCCCCGGAGTACGTGTGGCCGCGATCACTTTCCTTGCTCCGAGTCGCCGAAGCTCCGCCACGACGGCCTTTCCGAGGTTTCCACTGGCACCCGTCACTAGAAGCTGCTTGTCTACAAAACTCATGTTCTACCTCCAAAGACAAACTACCTTGATATCATTTACAGATCAAGTACGGATTTAGAAGTAATAAGCTATTATGGAAGTAACTAATGACCTAAACGGAGGCAAGATGCGAGGCCCTATTTCTTGTTCAACGCGAGCAGTTCTCAATCGAATAGGCGATCAGTGGAGCTGTTTGATTATCCAGACCCTCCTCGGAGGAACGCATCGCTTTGGTGAACTGAAGGCTGCAATGGAAGGCATCTCACCACGCGTCCTTAGCCAGACCCTCAACAGTCTTCATCGGGACGGCCTTATTGAACGCAAGGCCTATCCGACGATTCCGCCGCGCGTCGAATATACGAACACCGCTCTCGGACGCTCCCTTGCCAAAGCAATGGGGCCTCTTGTGCGATGGGCTGAGGAAAACCAGCCAACAGTCGATCTGAATCGTGTGGCATATGAGAAGCGGGAACGGAAGAGGGAAAATCTGCCTCTTTAAGGCTGATCTACAGAACCGAAACCTTCCTTTCTGTGGCATCCCGTTAGACACACTTCCACCTAGGATCGATCGGGATGTGGAGTTCTCGTCATGCCCCATGTTGCGTAAGTCGGTGATCGTTCGCCTCCTGGAAGGCTCTGACGATATGCTCACCCAAATCAATCGAACCGTCGTCGAACCACGCTGACACGCCATGGCGGAGCGTCGCCATGCCCATCTGTGCCGCTAGATTCGCCTGCGGAGCCGTAAGGCCACGCAATCATAGCGCCGATGCTACGGCGGCAGTCAATGATCTGGCCTTGGCCGTCGCGCGTTCCTGCAATGCAGGGCTACTGGCAATCACCCGTTGACGAGGCTCAGTGAATGGCCGGTTCTCAACAAATCTCTGCTTCACTGAGTCGAACGCGAAAAACAGAGTATCCCAAGGGCCAAGTGTTTTAGGAGCATTTCGTACCGCCGCCGTCACCGCCTCAGTGAACGCCACATCGCCGTCGAAGAGCACTTCTCGCTTGTCCGGAAAGTGACGGAAGAACGTGCGCTCTGTCACTCCCGCCTTGGCGGCAATCTCCGCCGCACCGCGTGGCAGGAGAGAAGCGCACTGCGCTATGACGTGCTTGGTCACTATGCAAAGCTTGCCGCGGAAGGGCAATTCTCGATTCCGATTGCCCGAACGTTTGCCCTCGAAGACTGGCGTGAGGCGGCAGAGATAAGCATGAGCAAGAAGGCTCATGGGAGGCTAGTGCTTCTGCCTGGCGCCGCTGCAGACGGAAGCGAATAAGGCTGGTGCATCAGGCGGCTCCCAGCTTTCGTAAGGAAGCTGCCTGACGCTTGTGTTGGTAATGACAATGCGCTTCTTGTCAGTAAAAGCTCTTGGACGAGTGACAAAGCGCCACGGCACTCACCGAGATCCGATAGGTAACCAAAAGTCGGCTTCTCGGTTGCGGGTACAGTTTCTCCGACCCGAATTGTGGCTAATTCTAAGGGTGTTCCGTAAGCCGGTAGTTGACTGACCAGACGCTTTCCAATATGCTTTAGGAATGCCTAGACCGCGAAGCGACGAAAAGCGGATTGCCCTGCTGGAGGCAGCAACTCGCATCATCGTCACACAGGGACTGAGTGCCCCGACTGCCGGGATCGCGAAAGAGGCGGGCATTCCAAATGGCTCTCTGTTTACCTACTTCGAAACCAAAACTGAGCTCTTGAACCAGCTCTATCTGGAACTGAAGAGCGAGATGGTTGGCACGGCCCTGAAGGGCCTGCCCGCGAAGGCGGACCCCCGGGAGCGATTTTTCCGCGTCTGGCAAAACTGGACAAACTGGGCAGTTACGTTCCCTGAGAAGCGGCAAGTGCTCGCCCAACTTTCTGTTTCGGGCGAGATCACCGCACAGAGCCGTGCAGACGGACACAAGATGATGGCTAATCTCGCCGAGTTGGCCGATCGCAGCCGTGCGAACGGCCCTATGCGCAAGGCACCGCTTGGATTTGTACTCGCGATCATGAACTCAATAGCAGAGGCCACGATGGATTACATGACACAAGACGCCTCAAACGCCAAGAAGCACTGCAAAGAGGGCTTTGATGCGCTATGGCGAATGGTCGAGTAGTTGAAGCCTTTGATGACTGACCAGACACATACCGAAGGAGAGCGAAATGCCAAATTCCAAGTCGAGAAACCGCTCAGCAGAACGCAAGGCATACATCATCACCGGCCCAACCTCCGGGATCGGTCGCCATACGGCGCTAGAGGTGGCCAAGCACGCCACAGTTGTGCTCGTAGGCCGCGACCGCGGAAAGCTGGATGCTTTGCAGGAGGAACTACAGGAGAAGGGTGGGAACGCTATTTCCGTCGTGTGCGACTTGTCAGATATCTCAAGTGTGCAACGTGCGGCTGCTGAGATCGTACGCCTGAATCTGCCCCTCGCAGGGCTCGTCAACAACGCGGGCATCATGCAGACGCGCCCAACGAAAAACGCTCGCGGCTGGGATATGTCCTACGCCACGAATCACCTCGGACCCTTCGTGCTGACAGAAGCGCTCATCCCGCATCTTCCCGATGGCGCTAACATCCTCTTTGTGGTCTCCGCCGTAGAAGACCCCGAACGCAAGCCGGCCGTGGCTGCGGGTTTCCGAGGTGCTCGCTATATCTCTGCCGAGGCCAGTGCGCGGGGCGAGTGGGAGCCGGGCGGCTCGGCCAAGCCCGGCTTTGATGCCTACGCGACGTCCAAACAAGCGATCCTGGCTGCGACACTGGCATTCGCCCGCGAGACTCCACGACTGCACATTAGCGCAATCGAACCGGGTTTCAATCCCAGTACCGGCCTTGGAGCAGGCGACGCCAGCGCCTTCGTGCGCGTTATACAGAAGTTCGTCGTACCGTTTGTCGTGCCACTACTTGTACCTTTCATTAAGATCTTAAGCACTTCGAAGCGAGCCGCGCGCGAGATCACCAAGATCCTGACTGATACATCTGGACGGACCGGTGTCTACTACGACGAAGGCGGCCATCCTATGCAAGGCTCTGTGCTCGTGCGCGACCAGAAGTTCCAAAATCGCGTCATAGCCGAGACGCGCTCTTTTCTTGCCGAACACTCTGAATGAGAAGCTAATTCACGCGTTTCTGGCTGCAGTCTCAAAATGAAGGTGCAAGACCGTCGCGGAGGAGTATCCCTACTTTGCATCGGCCACAATTTATCCGGCCTTCGGAATTGGATTTTATGCAACAACCACGTATCTCCATCGTCGGAGCGGGCCTGGGGCTTGGTTCTCGCACATATCCTTTCAGATCTAATCAATTCCTTTTACCGACCACGAATCAGATGTTGCCGCCGATGACCGAGCCCAGCTTCCGCCGTGCCCTAACGGAAGGGGATACTCAAGCGGGCGTTCAAGGTGGGCCTACCGTGGTAGCGCAGCGGCTATTGCAGCATCCATGGTGGCGGTTGGGTGGCCGCTGAGGTCGCGAGACCCGGTGTAGAGCTCGCCACGACTGGCCGCCTTCACGTCACTGTCAGCCGCGAGGTTAGCAAATGTGGCTGGGACTCCAACGCTCTCGAGCAGGGCCCGGTAGTCTCGCTGGGGCATGTTGTTGTAGACGATCCTCTTGCCCGACTGCTTGCTGACCTCCGCGGCGAACTCCGCCATAGTGAATGCAACATCACTGCCAAGCTCGTAGATCTTGCCGGCGCGGCCCGAGGTCGTGAGGACGACGGCTGCGGCCTCTGCGAGGTCGGCGCGCGTGGCAGCAGAGTTGCGGCCGTCGCCGGCGGAACCGGCGATTGACCCGTATTCCAGCGCCGAAGCGAGGGACGCCGTGTAGTTTTCGATATACGAGGGGTGGCGGAGAAAAACCCAAGGGATACCGGAAGCGGCAAGGTACTGCTCGGTAGCCAAGTGGTGAGTAAACCTGGATGAAGTACCAGCGGTTTGCGCTGTTCAGCAATTCGAAGGACTTGATACCACGATTCATCGGCTTCGGGGTCTTCAGGTCTGAGCGAGACTCGAACCTGGAGCAGACATGAGCCATCACCCCGAACTTTTCGATCTGGCTGGCTGGATTGCTATCAAAGAAGCTCGACGTAACAGTGTGGGCATCGGAGATAGCTGCATACTCCTCCGGGGATAGAAAGTGAACATCCGCCGCGCGCGAAGAACTCGGCGGCACACTGGACACGATTCGCCCCCCGGCACAAAGACCGTAAACGATCTTGATTGAGCTTTCCGCCATGTGACAGCGGCCCTCCTCCACACGGCCGCCTCTCCGTATTTGCTAACGCTGGCGCCGTTTCGCTGCGTCGATACCATTCAGAATCAGATCGATGCCGGAGAGAAAATCCACCCGGTCATCGTGAGACGGCAGAAGCTCGGCCACGCTGTGTGTGAACGGGTATTCCCTTTGATCGAGCTGCAGCCAAGCATCCGCTATCGATCCGAGAAATTCCTCTCGGTCGATGCCTCTCTTGGAGGCGTTTTGCCCGTTGGCCGCGTTCTGCGTGGCTACGCCGATGATGTAGTTCATCAAGGCCGCAACCGTGGCCCACTCCTGCTCTCTTGCGATCCCTAAAGCACGGACTTGCTGGCCCACACGCTCCAAAATGCGCACCATCGGCCTATGAATTTCCGCCCGCATCAATGCGGAGCCAACCCACGGATGCGCATCGAGTGCATCGAACAAACCGAGCGCGATGACCCGGAGGTTGGACTTTGGAGTCTTTTTCGCAGCGCATCCCTCCAGCGTCCGTGCGACTATAGCGTCGCACGCCGCCGTGAGCAGATCGTTCTTGTTTGCGACGTGTCCGTAGATCGCTCCTGCTCCGGTAACAAGCCGCTCGGAAAGTGCACGAAACGTCAGTCCGTCCTCGCCGTTGATATCCAGCAGCTCGATCGACGCCTGAACGATCTGCGCTCGTGAGAGCGACTCTTCGCGTCGTGGATTTCGAATCCGCTTCTTGACCATGCATCATCTTGACATATTCGGAACGACGTTCCAAACTAACCATGGAACGTCGTTCCGAACCCTTTACCGGTCCTTAGGCGGAAAGAAGTAGACATGCATACTCCAATCGCAATCGTAGGCGCAGGGCTGGGCGGGCTGACATTGGCGCGTGTCCTCCACGTCCACGGGATCGCTGCCACCGTGTTCGAAGGGGAACCATCTGCGACTGCCCGTCCACAGGGCGGCATGCTCGATATTCATGAACATAACGGCCAACTTGCCCTGAAAGACGCTGGGCTTTTCGACAAGTTCGTCGAACTCATTCATTCCGGTGGGCAACAGAGTCGAGTCCTGGACAAACACGGCAACGTGCTGCTCGATCATCCGGACGACGGCACGGGGGGACGGCCTGAGGTACCGCGAGGCGAGCTTCGGCGTATCTTGCTCGAATCTCTTCCGTCCGGCACAGTTCAGTGGGGACACAAACTGAAAGCCGCGGCTTCACTGGGTGGGGGGCGGCATCAGTTGACGTTTGCGGACGATTCGACCGCAACCACATACCTCCTCATCGGGGCTGACGGCGCATGGTCTAGGGTTCGTCCATTACTCTCCTCTGCGAAGCCCAAGTATGTCGGCATTACCTACGTCGAGACGTATCTCTATGACAGCGACATCCATCATCTGCCCAGTGCGCAGGCAGTCGGCGGAGGCATGTTGTTTGCCATGTCACCGGGAAAAGGCATCATGGCGCACCGAGAACCGGGAGGCGTACTACACGCGTACGTCGGACTGAAGAAGCCGCAGGACTGGTTCGCGGCCATCGATTTCTCCAGCCCAACTGCGGTTGTGGCCAAAGTAGGGAGGGAGTTCGAAGGCTGGGTTCCTGAACTCCGCGCGCTCCTTACAGACGGCGAAACGGCTCCCGTCGCTCGTTCCATCTATACGCTCCCGCTCGATCACCGTTGGGACCGAGTACCCGGCGTGACGCTGCTCGGCGATGCCGCGCACCTGACAGCGCCATCCGGTGAAGGAGCCAACCTCGCTATGTACGATGGCGCCGAACTCGCGAAGGCCATCGCCGCCAATCCGGAAGATACCGAAGCAGCGTTGCTTGCATATGAGAACGAGATGTTTCCGCGCAGCGCCGCGGAAGCCCCTGAAGCGGAGCGAATGCAAGAGGTGCTCTTTGGGAATAACGCGCCACAAAGCCTGCTGGACTTCTTCGCTGCGCACCAGGGTGCTGAGTAGTTGCTTTCCCACATTCTCTGTCTTGCCTTGCCGCCAGGTTGGATTGTCACGGAATGTCTTAGTGCTGTATCTGGGCAAAAGCGGCGAAAAACATTCTTGAGCCGTAGCTCCAATGTGCAAAGGCGAGCACTCCAAGGCCGCCCGGGAGCTCCTGACGCGGGTGGGAGACAAGTGAAGCATCCTGTTGGTGGTCATGCTGGCACGCACATCCCACAATCGTGCCCGGTTTTCAGAGCTTCAAAGATTGGTCGATGGCATTTCTCAACGCATGCTCACCACGCTTCGTAACCTGGAGCGGGACGGCTTTCTGACGCGTGAGGTCTTCCCGGAAGTTCCCCCCCAAGAGTGGAATACGAATTCACCTCCTTGGGTTTGAGTTTGCTCAGCCCAATGGAAAAGTTAGTACGGTGGATCGGTGTCAACTGGGCTCCCATCAAAGAAGCACGAGAGCGATTTGGTAACGCTGCCAGGGTGGCGCTCAAGTCCCGGTAAATGGGCTGCGGGGATCGATCTAGGCATTTGAATTGTCTGGATCGGTAAGCACCGTTCAACACGATCCTCTCATATTGAAGGGTCAGGCCTCGGGGTTAGAGGCATGTATGCGATTACCTCAGAGGTAATTGTTGCGCGTTGGGATTTATTCGATATTAGGACAGGAGTCGTACCGACATACTGCGACGCTTTAGATCGTTGAGGAGAAGCACATGGCAAAGTATCCGATTCACACGATTATTTCTGCACCCGAGCATTCCAAACCGGGACTCGAACAACTGCAGAAAGCGTTTGGCGTTATTCCCAATATCGCGGGCGTCATTGCAAATTCACCGAAACTGATCAACTCCCTCGTTGGCGTATTTGCGCAGGTTCACAGCAGCAGCTTCACTGAGCAGGAGATTCAAACCGTCCTTCTTACGGACGCAGTTGCCAACTCCTCTACGTATGCCGTTGCGTTCCACACAGGGCTGGCGATTCAAGCGGGAGTCAGTTCCGGAGACCAACGCCATAAAAGGCGGGTTTTCGATGTGAAGATGGAGGCCGTGGTGCCACCCTCCGGCCCTTTGCAGAATGTCGAGAACGGTTTTCATGCCGCCACCTCCGCGAGATCTTCGTCGTTGGCCCGGTCGGTGGTATCGGTCTTTTCCTCGAAGGTTTCCCCGAGGATGCAATCGGCGGCTCGTTGTGCGTTCGCAGCAGCATGAACGATGAGGGGGCGCACTGTCACCCAGTTGCGCGCCAAAAGCAAAGCGCCGGTCTTCACTACGAAGGCAATGGCGGAGCCGTCCGCCACAAAGGGAAATGCCTCTTCTGGGGCCGTCACATGCTGAATGCTCTGAGGGCGGATGCCTCGCTGATTCGCAGCATTGATGATGGCGTCATACACCGGCGGGTGCAATTGCCGCTCGAAAAGTACCCACCTGCGTCCTCCCGCCTTGGGATCGCCACGGAAGTTGCGAGGCGTTCATCGCCGTGGCAACCGGGAAATGAACTCCTTATCTGTTGCCATCAACGATCTATTATCGCCAATGAGCTGGAATAGGGTGATGGAAGCCGATCATCTTGATACGGGTCGTGATGGTCTCAAGGAGATCCTCTACTTCGATTGGAGAAGTTGCTGTTGTGCCGTTTTAAGCATAATGGTCGGCCCGATCACATCCGTGTATGGATTTGAACTAACACTCGCTTCGCGCTCTGATTCCCAGGTGTCTCAAAGCCAATTCAGCGGTGCGCTTGAGCTGAGCTTTACTGGAACCGTTCGCGGCTTGAACTGCGAGGCCACTGAGCAGCGACGAAAGATAGCGGGTGTAGTCGTCGATGTTTTCTTCTTTGGAGAACTCTCCGGCCTTTTTCGCCTTGAGAAGACGGGCCTTGAGGGCGGCTTCGTTTCCGAGCCGTATATTGCGCATGAGGGTCTTCGCAGGCTCAGTGTCTACGCCGCAGGACAATGAACCAGTCAACGTGAAGCAGCTAGCCGGGTGTTCCTTGGAGCCCAAAAACTCCACTGTGTTGTAAAACGCAGCCTGTATGAATGCTTCAAACGTTGGCTCCGCAAGCGCACGCACCATGTATTGCCCTGGCACTTCCATATAGCGTTTCGCCGCAAGCGCAAACAGCGCCTGCTTATCGCCGAACGCTGCGTAGATGCTGGACGGGTGAATCCCCATCGCTTGCGAGAGATCCGCCATGGACGTGCCTTCGTAACCCCGTTCCCAGAACAGACGCATCGCGACGTCGAGCGCAGCTTCTTTGTCGAACGCAGCAGGTCTTCCGAGTTTGTTTGACGCCTTCATGTTGTTTTAGACGCCGATTTTCTGAAACCGATGCAGAGCCGCAGACATCTGTAACGATCGTACGATATTATTCTGGAATAGTTGTTCGAGAATTGACAACAAAGAGGACTTTTTGATGAAGATTGGAATTGTTGGAGCTGGCAGGATCGGTGGCCTTATTGGCACCTTATGGTCGCGGGCCGGGCATGAGGTGCTCTTTGCGTCACGTCATCCCGAGTCGCTGGGTGGTCTCGTCGAGGCGGCAGGAAACTCAGCCCGCAGCGGAACGCCAGATGAGGCAATCGCATTCGGAGATGTAATCCTGCTCTCGATACCGTTTGGCGAATTGCCTGAGTTTGGTCGCACAAAGCAGGAGGCGCTGTTGCACAAAATCGTACTGGAGACGGGAAACCCGAATCTCAAACGTGATGGGGCGATAGCAAGCAACGTAGTGCAGTCCGGGCGGGGGACCGGCGCATTTCTGCGCGAATGGTTTCCAGGAGTTCGTATCGTTCGCGCCTTTAACACGGTCTGGGACCCGGTCCTTGCCAAGGAGGCTCATCGACTGGAACCACGCGTTGGAATACCGCTCGCCTCAGATGATGAGGATGCCCTCCGTATTGCTTCCGGGCTTGTGATTGATGCAGGCTTTGACCCGGCTGTAGTGGGTACTCTGGAACGAGCACGCGACTTCGATATGGGCACGGCGGTCTATGACACTAGCATGTCCGGGCCTGAGGTACGCAAGGCCCTAAATCTCTAAGTTCAACTTCGGCAGCAGACTTTCCCGCGCGAGTGGGAGGATCCGGATTAACACAGTGGACCGCATCGGCCCCAACAACATACGCACAAGGAAGGGTTACTCATGATGACCTCTCAAGAAAGACTCGGGTCACTGCCCTCACGTCGAAAGTTGCTCAAAAGCGGCGCGATTGCAATCGCGGGATTGGGCTACATCGGACAGGCGGAAGCGCAGGATGGGACAGGCAGAACGCAGCCTGGGAAGGCATCCGATTCCAGCATCACTCTACAGATCTACAAAGGATTTTCGCAGAACCGGCTCGATCTTTGGAATGCGGTGATCCATCCTGACGTCAAGTCCAACAGCCCTGCAGGACGCAACATCGATGGGATAGCCGCGCTCAAGCGATGGAACCAGTCATTCATCGACGCTTTCCGCCCCCGGACTGATCTTATAGATCATTTTGTCGCGGGAGACCGTGGCCTTGTCACGATCAATCTCCACTGGAAGCACGATCATCCCTTCAACGGCCTCGCTCCCACTGGAAAGAGCGGAACGTCGGTAGAGAATTTCATCCTACGGATCGAAAATGGCCAGGTCACGCGATGGGACGTCGCTGACGGTTCGCTTGATCTCGCCATTTACCTCCACGACGAGGGCCTGAAGATGCCGACGTTTGTCGAACCGCCGGCGCTCATTAGAGGCTTAGCTCTCCCATCGTAGAGGACGTTGCGATTCGGCGGTGGTGGACGCCGCATCGCTGGGACAGCTGATGTAAAGGGCCAGGAGATTTCATGGGAGATGAGCCAGAGGATGTACCGGATTATCGGCGATATGCCTCTGAACTCCCCCGACCGACTGGAAGATGCGGCGCTGGTGACGAGCATCCTGCAAGGAGTGATGGCGGGTCTTGGCCGGAAGTTGCTGGAGTCCGCCGAGCCTGTAAGACAATTTGAGACGTTCCGGCGAGAACTGGTGCGCACAGCGACTGCCTGCTTGGAGCAGTGCCCGCGCTTAACCGATTGCGCGCGGCCCCATGCTGCTCTGCCTTAGGACTTAACGCTGTCAAACCCCTGCAAGGTACGTGCCACGTCGGTCTTCAACATCTCAATGAGGCCCCTCACGCTGGTAGAAGGTCGTCCGGCGGGGGTGATGGCGCACACTATTCCCGCTGCGGCCTGCCACTCCGGCAGTACGGTGACCAAGCCTCGCCCACTGCACGGGGATGACGGAAAATCGAAACTCGCAAGTGGAGCGATACCCAGTCCATCTCGAGCGAACTGCGCGAGAAGGGTGGCGTTCGTCGCACTACACGGTCCACTTATTTCAACAGTTTGAGACTCGCCAGAAGAGCACAATTTCCACTTGGGGGAAGCAATACCTTGATCCAGCTGTAAGCAAGAGTGACTGCGCAGGTCTTTCGGCTCGCGGATCGGTGACACGTTTCGGAGATACTCTCGCGAGGCGAAGAGTTGACGGCGAAAGCTCCCAATCTTTCGCGTGATCTCACCGCTATTGCGCAGGGGCGTCTGATGCGCGACGTAGATCGCTAGATCCAGGGCATCCTCGATGAGCCGCGGCTGCTTGTGTATCGTCAAGACTTCGACTGCTGTTCCCTCATGGCTCTTTAGATAGCGACTAATACACGGTTGCACAATCGGCATCATGTCCACGGTCACACCGATGCGAAGCTTTCCCTTGGTATCGAAGGCGCCGATTTCGTCCCGAATAGCACCCGCGTCTCTCACAAGGTCTCTTGCCTTTTCGTAGAAATGCTCTCCCAGAGGCGTTAAGGCAAACGCGCGGGTCGATCGATTGATGAGAGTGACACCAAGTTCACGTTCCAGTGCGGAAATCTTTCGTGACAAAGAAGATGTCTGAAGATTGCGCGAACGAGCGGTACGCCCGAAATGTTTGCTTTCCGCAAGTTCCACGAAGAGGTCAAGGTCTGTAAGAAATTTCACGTGTACTCCGTACGTTGTCAGAATCGCAACACTCTATTGCAAGGATACATGTGTCCATGCTTGCTCAAATTCATCAAACATGCGGATCGACCGATTATGCGGTCGTGTTCGGTGGACTGTGGCGCAGCATCGCTGCGAACGAAACCGCAGCTTCTCAACACAGCTACCGCGGAATGGTCGCCACTGACCGATGGAGGATGGAATGAGCAGACTGAGTGGCAAGGTAGCGTTGATCACCGGAGGCAATAGCGGGATCGGCTTGGCAACGGCAAAGTTGTTTATCAAAGAAGGAGCATTCGTCTACATAACCGGAAGAAAAGAGGCGAGCCTCGAAGCGGCCAGTAAACTCCTGGGCGAGCAGTCACAAGGTATCAGAGTTGATGTGTCGAACCTGGACGATATCTCCCGCATGTACGAAGTCATTGCGAAACGGCACCCCCGACTCGATATCGTTGTGGCCAACGCCGGAGGAGGGGAGTTCAGCGCATTAGGCGAGTACACAGAGGAACATTACTCGCGGACGTTTGATGCAAATGTTAAGGGCCTTATTTTCACCGTCCAGGGTGCCCTTCCCTTTCTTCATTCCGGCTCGTCCGTAGTGCTTGTCGGGTCGCAGATTTCCATCGAGGGGGTGGCAAATTTCGGCATCTACGCAGCCACGAAAGCCGCCATACGCTCACTTGCCCGAACTTGGACTGCCGAATTATCCGACCGCGGCATCAGGGTCAACGTTGTTAGTCCAGGCCCCACGGACACGCCGGCGATCTCCGGTCTGGTGGATCGAGATCCAGCGAAGGACGCCGAACTCAGGAAACTATTGGCCTCATCGGTCCCACTCAAGCGTATGGGTACTGCAGAGGAGTCAGCGAACGTCATCCTCTTTCTCGCGAGTGATGAAAGCAGCTTCGTAGCTGGAGCTGATTATGTCGTTGATGGCGGCAAGACCGGTGTTTGATTCCAGAGTGAGCACAGGTGGCCATCCGTCGACCAAAGTGACAAGCACGGATGGCGCCTCATAACTCATCCCAACGAAGCAAATTTAGAACGCGGAGGGAAAAGACCGTGGAGATTACCCGAAGACAATTCTCGGTTGGTGCCGGCGCGGCCGGAGCACTAGCCCTCTTAAACGGCAGTTCCAGTTTAGCCACGACAACCAAGGGAAACGAAGGCATGCAGAGCCAACCTAAAGGAAAGACTTTCTGGCCCAACGGAGCGCGCCTGGCCATTAGCATCTCGCTCATGTTCGAAGGCGGAGGTCAGCCCATCTCGGGTGCCCAGAGCGCGTTTGGACCCATCCTGGACGGTCTACCAGATCTCCCGGCGAATGCGTTCTTCGCGTATGGGTACTACGAGGGGATCCCCAGGGCACTCAACCTGTTCGATAAACACAAGATCAAGGCTTCGTGTTTCATGATCGGTAAAGCGATTGAGACCGCGCCTGATGTGGCTCAGGAGGTGGTGCGTCGCGGACATGAAGCTGCGGCTCATGGCCGCACCTGGTCAGCCTCTTACAACCTCTCTCGCGAGGAAGAGAAACGCTTCATCGCCGACTCGCAAGAAACCATTCATCGTATAACAGGGCAGACGGCAATCGGATGGAATGCCTTCTATATGCGGAACTCGGTGCATATCCTGGAGACGCTTCAGGAGCTAGGTTTCCTCTACACCATCGATGAACCGAGCCACGACGAACCTTTCATCATTCCGGTCAAGGGCAAGGACTTCGTGACCGTCCCCTATACGCTCAGCATGAACGATATCTCCTCTTTCCCACTCGAGGGCTACAACCCGCTTGCCTATGAACAGGCACTGAAGGACGAGTTCGACCAGTTATATGAAGAGGGCGCGGACCGCCGCAGGTTGATGCTCATAGGCATGCACGACCGGATCAATGGTCACCCGAATCGTATTCGCGTGCTCGATCGTTTCTTTACCTATGCGCAGAGCCACAACGACGTTTGGTTTGCGCGTAAAGATGAGATCGCCAAGTGGGTGCTCGAACACAGGGAGGATACGCCTATCGTGCATCGCGGGCCGGCAAGCATCTCGGGGCTACAAGGTAGTTGAGCTTCCATCGGCATTCAGTCAGTTCCCGACATCGCGCTCCGAAAGTATGAATCGTTTCTGAGACCAAAGTGCACTTTCAGGGGCTGGGTCATTAACCGCAAAACGCGTCATCTATGGCTGTCGCCAAAAAACTCGCCGTCGTACAGCGAAGGCAGAAGACTACTACGAGGGGAAATCATGAAACTAAAAGGTCAACGAATTGTGATCCTTGGCGGCACGTTCGGCATCGGATTCGGCGTCGCTACAGCTGCAGCGGCAGAAGAAGCGAACGTTGTGATTGTATCTAGCAAGCCTGAAAGTGTGGCGAACGCCCTCGCGAAATTGCCAGAAGGTTCGCAGGGGAACGTGGTCGATCTCACGAATGAAGGAGATGTGGAGCGTTTCTTTCGCGAAATCGGCGCGTTTGATCACCTTGTGTATACCGCCGGCGACTGGGCGTTGTATGGTGATTACGCCACGCTGAGTCTCGCTGATGTAAAGCGTTCTTTCGATGTTCGCTACTGGGGCTGTCTCACGGCCATCAAGTACGCCTTACCGCAGATCCGAAGCGATGGCTCAATCGTCTTGACCTCAGGTGCCTCAGCAAGGCGTCCGTCAAAAGGCTGGGCCATCCCGGCCAGCATACTTGGCGGTATGGAGGCACTGGGTCGCGCTCTTGCCCTCGAGTTGGGGCCGATCCGAGTCAACGTCGTTTGTCCTGGCATGACGAAGACTGAAATGTGGGATGGGCTGCCCATTGAGAATCGCGAATCCATGTACCGCGAGATGGCCGCCAAGCTCCCCGTTGGCCGGGTGGCTGAGCCATTGGAAGTAGCGGAGACCTACCTACATCTCATGCGACAGACCTATTCCACTGGCGAGGTCATCGTGGTCGATGGCGGTGGCGTCCTAGTGTGAACCTCGACCACTCTTCGAGGAGGAAAGCTCCCTAATGTGGGTTCGGCTTCAGCTGGCAGAAATTGGGCTTTGCGTACGGGCTTCTCGCACAAAATCTATTCTTCTCTCTTTCCGATCAGCGCACCGTCTCTCGACTGCTGAAGCCTCGATCCTTAGAACCGCGCTTTGCGCCGCCGAACTTAGTGCTAGAGGAGTGATAAATCGCCAAGTCACTCATTGATCCGCGATCGACAAGCGAGAATGGCCTTCCGCCACGGAAGTCCATTGCGCCGGATCGGCAGCTCGTCTCCTTTCAGATTTCGCGCGTTCTCTCTGAAAAGAGAAACATCCCCTCTGGACACCCCTAAAGAGAAAAGAAAAGCCTAGACAAGCGAGAGAGAATCTCAGCGGGACGTTCCCTCCCGCAACGCCCTCCCAATAGATCTCCGTGCTACGCACGCTGAATAAGGAAAACAGGCCCATCTAGGGGTCGCTGCCCCCCGCGCTCTGCCCTGCGAATGCCAGATAGATTTGCCCATCGTCCCAACCCAGATAACGCCTGCCGGGTCATCTGCTTCATCCGGCGCCATTGCCGGATGACGTCTTTAAGCAGAATAGTAGAGGGGGCGGCGACGTGCCAGTATGGAAGTTGGGCGCGCCCCCAGCTCTAGAACTGCTGATCGGCCAAGTCGTTCTTGGAGAGGAATCCACGGCTCCCCTGGCTGCCCTCGGCAGTATTGCGGGTCCAATGCGGCTTCTGTAATCGTACCCACAACCGACTACAGCCTATCTCGTCATCCCCTCCGCCATTTCGATTGCTGAGGTCTTGGTTGCAGCTTGGCTGAGGCTGGCGGTCAGTGAAGGGGCGTCGTTAGTGAAGATTCGGGCGTCCTGCGCAGCGCGGGAAACCGAAACATATGCAAATCTTGGGTTAATGAGTTCGGGATGTACTTTTGTGTCTATATTGACGAGTACCCGGTCTGCCGTGAGGCCTTGAGAGCTATGGGATGTGACCGCATAGCCGTGATCGAAATGCCGTATCTCGCTGGCGTCGAAGGTGACTGATTTCCCGTTGTCCATCTTCACGGTGAGTTGGTCTTTATCGATCTGCTGCACGGTGCCGAGGTCGCGGTTGGCGACACCTAGTTCCTTGGACGGCGCTGTAAAGCTCAACCGGTCGCCCGCTGCAAACTCCCTTTCCAACTCGCGGTAGACGTTCACTCCATAGAGCCGCGCTGGATTGTAGGTGACCGTGGCACCGGCCGCTTTCTGCACGGTAAGCATATTGTCTTGAGGTCGAATCGCAATGACCTTTGTATAGCTCTGCTTCTCGATGCCGATGTCCTGGCTGCCGCGCGGATAATAGAGCACGTCCCCGACGGAATAGCGCGCGGCCCATGTCCGGTCTGCGCCGGTCATGTCAGAGCGGGGTGCAAGCACACGCATCGTGTGGCTTTCGGAGTCGACTGTGCCGAGAGCTTGCAATTCAGAGCGAACAGCCTGATTGATCTGACGGCGCGATTCGTTATCGGGCGATACAACGATAGTGCTTTCCGGGCTGCTTGCGTAGCTTTTCGCAATTGCCGCGAATCGCCTATTTGGGTCGGCGATCTCCGTGACACGTCCCTGCTGCTCCAAGAGAGCTACGCCTTCAGCGATCTCTCCACGCGAAAGATGCTCGACTGCTTTGAGCAGTTCGGGGGCATTCCTTTGGCGCACGATCTGGTCTACTTGCGCGGTTTTCATCCCGGCGTTCACTAGCTGCTCGAAAGGCTTGCCGGCTTCGTCCCTTCGCCGTGCAGATAGTAGCGGAAGAACGCCGCCTCAATATTCTTCCGGAATTCCAGCGCCGTCTTGTGCCCCCCGAACGGCAGAATCCCGATCCGATCCCCCACCGGCGTTTGCCACT
>Ga0335072_10000530_pt1 | contig 72829 bp, 56 predicted proteins | sample Lox_Sample_21_FD_206725 | JGI IMG/M metagenome (GOLD analysis project Ga0335072, IMG submission 206725) | Soil microbial communities from Loxahatchee National Wildlife Refuge, Florida, United States - Lox_Sample_2.1 | ecosystem: Environmental > Terrestrial > Soil > Wetlands | place: USA...
TGGCTCTTGCCTCGTGTTCAATGTTTAGCTGCGGCAATTCCCACCAAAACCTCGGCCCTGCTGACGAAAGTGGATTAGCTTTCACTTGCCCTGCTCTTTCCCCTCTACCCCTGGTGCCCGGGGAGCGCTGTAGATGCTAGGAGGTGGGTTGGCGTTTTGGTTCAGCTTGAGCGGGATGGCTTCCGGCAACGGTATTGGTTGCCAATTCCTGCTATTGGTTGCCAATTCCTGCTCCTTTTGATGAAGATCTTTTGGATCTCCACCATGATGTTCTCCCTTGGGGGGCCAGCATTTCGTCGAAATTGATTTCCGCGGTGTCGATCTTCGAATCACAGTCCGGCAAGCGAACGAAGCGAAGTACTTCTCAGTCGCCTTTGTGTTTGGGGTTTGTTGCGAATAGGCCGCGTTTCGGTTTGCTACTCGCAGTTGCCTACTGGGGCCTACTGTGATCTCAGTAAGTATATGGTTACCTGTTTCTAGCGTGTTTATCTGCCTGCCACTGCCTGGACAGGCATTGTGTGCTTAAGTTGCTCGTTACACCTCAGTACGATAGAACAATAAGCAGTACTTCCATGACCATTATATGCACACCGGTCTGCTGCGCGCAACAGGGGTTTCACTGGGTAGAACTTAATCTTTGAGCACAATCAGAACTTGATATCTCCAAGCCGCTTGTCCTTCGCGTTCTTAGCTCTACCCCCTCCATTGCCTCTGACCGCAGCTTGTGGCTGGTAATGCCTCTGTACCGATGAGTAAGTTACCCAACCGTCAGTTTACGGATACTTATTGCTCTGCTTAACAGAGTTCGAAGAATCCGGCAATCATATGTACGATCCACCCATGCTGAGGACTGCTTAGAGGAAAGTAAAAGTCTTTACATCTTTATCCTCACCCTCCCAGAAGATGTGGCGCTTCTCCGACGGCCAAAAGCTTTCTTCGTAGTACCCTCGCCGCTGGAACGCATTTTTGCTTCCCTCCACAGGCGCTAGTATGAGGCCCACATCTACCATCGAGAGTTCAAGACCTGAGGCTGTCTCTCTCAGACCTGACCTGCCCGCGCGCACGATCAAGAGAGCCCAGAGTTCTTCATTGGCGTCTCTGATCCCGTTGTCGGCGGTCCATAATTTAGCGCTCAATACACTGCTCTGTTGCTGTCCATCTGCACTGCTCTTGGCCTCTCGGACCCGTCGCAATGGGCCCCGCAAATGCAGATAAGAAGCGAAAACTTGGCCACTCGGAGCTGCAGCCGCTTCAGCCTCAAGAACGTCAATTTCCATTTGAAATCGTGAGACTCTCGAGCCAGTTTAACCCACTGGTTGGTGATGCGCCCATCAAAAGAAGCCCAGGACCACGACGGAGCTCGGTGTTCTTGCATTTGCAGCAGGTGGCTTACATCCTCGGCTTTCCATAGAAGCTCAGCAGGAAGTATCTCTTTCCAAAGTCCAGCGAGAGGCGTCAATTGCGTGGACTGGCGTATCTTTGAAATGACTCCGCTTATCGCGACAAGCCTATCCGATGGTCGAGTCAAGTGTGTAGCGCTATAAAATCCCAAGAGCTTTGTCCAATACGTGTGAAACATGAGCAGGCTCTCGCTTGGCGTGCTCAAATCCAGTTTCCCAAGCTTAATGAGGGAAAGATTGTAGAATCGACTTTTGGGCTGGTCGGCTTGTTCCTTGACACCCCGCTCTTCGAATTCGGTTTCCACACATTCCCAGGAAATAGCTCCAGCGCGGTAGAAGAGTGTTCGTGAGGATAAGGCTCGTTCCTGAACTACCCACCCCCTCGACGACAAGTAATCGGCAGGAAGCCTTCCGAAGTTGAAACAGTTGACCACACCGACTTGCTCATTCAAGCGGCACGGCAGATCCAGTAATGGATTGCGGGACGAGAAGAAGCCTTCGTGGCTATCCATCGCGGAACATGCCGCTATCGTGCATATGCTTCCGCGGTATATGTCTCCCATAATCGCAGACTCGCGCTCCCAGTCCGCCAGCAAATCCTGGATGATGCACAAAGAATCTATCCAAAGGTATCGAAAACCGAGACGAACGGTTACGGTTACCGCGTGTTGGAAGGTGAGAGGAAGACCTTGCATGGAAATCGATTCCGTAAAATCTGCTTCATTGCCTTGAAGCAGTCGTACTGTGGGCTTATTGCCCCACCGATGACTCAGTGTCAGATATTCAGGGCGGGCACCTTTAGTATGGTCGACCACAACCAGTCTTATTCTTCCCTTTGACTCAACTCCGTCTAAGTCCAGCAGCCGCGTCGGCGCTTGGATCGCAGATTTGTATGCCCTCGAACAGGAATTGTGGCGTGACTGACATTCGTCCAACAATGACTTTGCCCATCGAAAAGAAGCTGGCGAGGCAGTTGACAAGCTAAATAGAGTGTCAGGCGCAGTCTTATGCAAATCATAGGACTTGTCAGGCTTCGGGCTCCATTTGTCGCCCTTGTTGACTACATCAATGAAACCTTTGGAGCCATATTCGATTTCAGTGCCGTCTGGGCGGCGTTTCCAAAGGCTCATGCAGCCACTTTCCTGCCGGACTCTGCCTTTGTAAAAAGAGGTTTCACACGAGACTCGTAATAACAGCCTGGTCTGCGACCGCCCAGTTTGTGGGAATTGCGGTGAGGGTGCCACTGTCTTTGGATCCGGACATGAGCGTGAAGATTCTGTTCTTTCCTGAATACCTGCAGACAACAAGGAGCAGAGGTGGCAACCTTGTAGGAGAGAGTCAAACAACAATTCCGTACTTTGGTGATGGTCGATGGTCTCCGTTACTTCTTGGCCCCCGAGCGAGTAGGCTTCTCTTCGCGGAGATGCCCCAAGTAGCTCTCCAGCTCTGCCAGCGATAATACTGGATTGGGAAATGGCCTTCTCGCACGTAGGACAAAGCCAATGCTGGAAGAAACGAGCATCGGCATTTTGTGCAACGATCTTTTCAATGATTCTCTCCTGAATCTCGCCAGGTAAAATTTTCGGCATGTCTAAGATCCGGACCAAGAAAGAGTCAAACAATGTAGAATGATAGCAATCCGTGTTTCACTGGGCGAGCCAAGTACATCGGGGGCAACAGGGCCGAAAGTGCCAAGTTGCCACTTAGCGTATGTGCGACTGAGTAAACCAGCTTCATCTCGTCCGTGGTGAGGGTTGGGGATGCTCATTGTTTAATGGAGCGAGTCGACGTCGTTGTCACTAGCAAACGTAAGCACTGCAAATACACGTATATTTCACTATATATCGGTTTGGTTCAGGGGCACCCCTTTGCAACACCCGCACCGCCCCAAAAAGGCCACACTACGGCGGGCGTGTATCTCATGGGCATACATCTTAGGAATGTGCATTCCATAGGTGAGTGTCTCACAAGCGTACATCTCACGAGCGTATATCTCATGGACGTGCATCACAAGATGCAGCCGTTTTTACTTAGTCGTACTCCAACCCGTGGCGGGCCGCGAGAGCATAGCAGCTCTGGATCTTTGCAAATCCGGCTTTGTCCCTCCCGCCAATGGTCTGCATGTCTTCGAACGAACCCTCTCCTTCTCCCTATGTATGCGAGAGCGACCAGTACTAGCATGACCATGACTGGTGGCCTGTGCCTCGGGCCTAAGCAAAATATGAAAGCAACACCAAAGTTGATCTAATCTGATCGTCAAGCTCCTCAGTGACGAACAACACGGTCTATGTCAATGCATCGTGATGCCAAGATCTGCGGAGTCTGCCCTGGGCTCACTACAAGCTAGTCGACAGGTGTTGCAGAAGATGGTTCTGTGGCTTTGTTGGTCTGTGATACTGAACGTATGAGAATCGTCACACCGCAAAGTATTCCTCAGTCCTTCTCTTCAGATTCCCTTGAACTCCTTCCCAAATAATTCTCACAGCTTCCTCTCCAAACAGTGCAATGCCCAACTCCTGACTTGTATACCAGCTCGCACGATCCATGTTTCCACTCCCAAGTACCACGACCTTGCCGTCGACCACAGTGCATTTGATGTGGACTTTCACTGGCCCGGACTCCTGGAACTTGATCGGGCGGAAATACTCAATTCTCAAAGATCCTAGAGCACGTCCTGCCTCTGAATCGTCGTAACGCAGCCGCCGTAATCGTTTGTACTTCCGCACAAGCTTCCAAACAGCCACCTCGGTGATTGTCGCTGCAGTGACCACTTGCTCAAAGGTCATCATACGTCGATTCGTTATGACGTGGACGTCAACACCGCGGCATAGCGCATCGAGGAGAGCGCTGATAACTGGTGGGGAGGTGAGGTTGGGAGTGATGAGCTTGATGGACTGCTCAGCGTGTTCTAGCGCGTGCAGGAGTAGAGTGTTCAACGGAGTTTGAGGCGGCGCTGGCGTAAGAAGCGGGATGGAGAGGAAGAGAGAATTGTGATGAGGTGATGGGAGCAGTATTGTAAAGATGGGCATAGTAGGGAGGGGGAATGCTCTCGCTGTCGGGGATTGGGGAGTGGGGTGAGAGACAGCACCCTGGGTCTGCTGAAACGAATTTGCCGATGGGCTGAATTGATGGTCTGGCGACCAGTCAATATGGTCACCCATTGCCCAAGTTTCGTGCCAAAACTTAATGAGAGTGTCCACAACCGGTCCAATCACGCTCACACAACACTCCAACCAGACCTCCCAGCTGACATTGCAACTCGGCAAAAATGCCCGTTTCCGATCAGTGATGACAAACTTCGGATGCATCACACTGAATGGCCGGAAGAATAAGGTCTTCACCACGAGGTCCAACCCTTCCAACGCACTGTGATGAGGCAGACCCAGCTTCTCGTGCCATTCTGCCGGTTGATAGACGTGACCCCTCTTCGAAGAAGTGTGTAATAACTTCTGCAGCAGCGACATCGAGGAGAAGCACAATCTAACACGGATTCTGGAGCCATCACGTCGTGCCAACGCTTTCCGGGAAAGTCGCATCAGGCTTGCACAGAGAAGGGTAAGGGTGTCCGAATTAGCTATGAAGCACGTGACGAGGATGACTTCATGTTCTGCCGCTTCGATGGCAGACAGGAGAGTGGATGTGTAGATATCCAGGCCCGTGCCAATAGTGAGGAATTGAGCAGTGGAGAGTGAACTCAGAGTGCTAGGGTCATTGCCCCAGAAGTGAGCATGATTTTCCTTTGTGGCTGGTCCATCGCTTAAGGTGCTGAGCCATTTCCGGGTATCGAATAGGTATGGGAGGGCCATCTCCCTTGACATTAGGAATGGATGCAGAGTGTGATACAGGGACGATTTCATAGATTAGGAACGGCAGATGTCTGAGGAGGTTGTTGTGGATGTGACTCAGGCTGGTGGGCGAGTACGCTATCCGAGTCATCAGTAATATCGGTCGTGTGAATTGAGTGCCATCTCTTGAAGTGCTATTTGTCACCAATAAGCACAGAGATAACCTTGTGACATGAGGTGTTTCTTGGTTTGAAGAACGAACATAGCAAAGTCCGCTAAGACGGCATGTCGTTGCGATTCTGGTCGGAGGCCTTGCTTGAATTTACTATGGGGCATGCTAGCATCTATATTTCCACGGGTTTTGGCGTTGCCCAGGCCAATTGCCACGACTGCCAAGCCCAATTGCCACAGCCTTCAGGATCACACAACGCCGCACAAACAATCCCGTTAGCCAACTGGAATCGACCCATTTGGTAACCAACTGCCCTGTTAGTTATAGGGTCGGCCTATTGCTCAGCATACATAAGATTACACTGTAGTGTAAATGGCCTAGCCTAATGAGTAACGGGTGGACCGATAGGCTATCCGAGGGTCGACGACCTTGTCGTCGATGAGGCCGCCGTGGAGAGTAGGGGTTAGAGGACTTGGCGGGTTTTCCGTAGACTGTTCAGCCCTTACTTACTACGGCGGCCTTCAGAGTGCGGAAGTTAGCATCTGGTGAAGCTGGAAGCTGAAGGTTAGCCGACGACGAATCATCTGATACTTCTGTTTCTATTTCGTGGTAAGGCTGTAAGATCTCGGTTGCTGCCTGCTAGGCACGAACTAGCAGAGCTGAGACTTTTTCTTGCGTCCCTAAGATTTGAAAGAACCTTAAATTCCCAGAAGGCTGTGAGGGCTGAGGTGCATCATCAGTACCTGTGGAAATTTGTCCGTCGCACACGGTCGTGTCGAAAATGCCTGTTACCACCAAACCCTCCCTACACGGCGCAGAGTCAGTCAACTTCCAGTATCAAGCGCCCGCTGCAAATGCACAAGAAGTCCTCCAACGAGCTTGTCCGTCAGAGAGCGACAACTGTCACGAGCTCCTCCAGACCTCATTTGACTCCAAATTTCCCGCGAGCATCATTCCGTCTGGCAACGGGTTCGTCCACTCGATCGTCAAAGCTTATAACCAACACCACCACGTCAGCATCCGCCCGGACGACGTCTGGTTTGGCATTTTGACGCAACTGAGCGCCTACATCAACAAGCATGCGGAAGAATTGCGTGGTCAGTTCGTGGCGCATAAAGGCAAAAGGGAGCTCGAGATTGTGTACGACAACGCAACTCGGTACTCCTTTGACTTTGGCATCTTCGCCAACGACATGGGCCACCTGCTGGAGAAGAATATTCTGGACCAGGAGTTGCGAGATTGGATTCTCCCCAAGTTTTCTACGACTACTCCTCATGACACGGTGATTGCTTCGATCCTGATGATGGGTGCCATGCAAAAGTTTTTCGGTTACAAATGGAAGGCAATGTGCGGGCTGCCATCGGTCACCTTGCTCGGATCCAAAAACGATTGGCAACTCATCTTAACGAGGCTAGACAAGATCAAGACTTGGGGCCAGGAACCCACCCAGTTCCATGACCTGCTAAAGCCAGTCATTTCTCGCTTCGTCCGAACCTTTGACGACCCAGCATCTGCCGAGATTATCGAATTCTGGCAGCAAGTCGTGTCAGAGCATCACCAGGGGAGCGGCTCTTCGTTCTACGACGGCTGGATCACGGCTTTCTGCTTCTGGGGCGAAGACGGGACTTGTAAATACGACCGCAAAATATTTATGTGGAACCCACTCCCGGATCTCATCTTGGATGGAATCCGCTACCACAAAGTCGAGACCGACGATGTGCCGCCGGGTTGGACAACTGTTCCGGTAAAGATGGACGACAACGGTTACAAGTTCGACGCAACGATGGTGGCAGGCTCCATTGGGATCAGGTGCGCTTCTAGTAAAGAAGTAGGAGAGGAGGGTATGGTTGAGGCAGACTCGATGAGTCCACAAACAGGATGGTTCATGTTCGAGAGAAAGAAAGGCGAACGAGGCGAACACGTTGGATACTACAACAATGATTGGGCATGAATTCATATCCCCAACAGAAGTATGGGGAAGTAAGGCCAGTGCTCCCAAGAGTCCGACAGGGGTAGACACTGCCAAATTAGGAAATTGCCTGCCAGGGAGTAGCGATGGGTAGATTTGCCTGTAGAATACATTAGCAGCGTACGTTTTGCCCTCAATCTAGAGCCTCTTGATCAAACCATTATTCAACCACGCTCTCAGGTATTCCAATGCCTCGATTATGTTGTCATTTAGAGCGTTCCTCTCCGAGATGATGAGCTTCTTAACACTGCTAAAGGCTCGCTCGCATTCACAGGATGCTACTGGGCAGACGAACATATCGAAGGCCCAGCGATGTAGGGTAGGGAAGGCTTCTTCTAATCTGACTGACTCTGCCAGGCTATAGGATCAAACCTCTCGGTGGCGGGAATAGCAGAGCCGGCTCTAAATACCTGCGGAATTCGTCACCAGTATCCTCTCTCTTATTTGGCCTAGGTGTGCGCCACACCGGCCTGGCCTGGCCTGTTGGGAGCACTGCAACTGATGTTGCATGGGCGGGAGGGGCAAGATTGGATAAGCTTATTCAAGATACAGCAGTGCTGTGTGAGAGTTAAAGAAGCTTTGTACAACACGAATAATTTTCCTCGTGGCGTATTCATGTCAGAGATCCGGGGTTTGACAGGTATCTAGACACGACTAGGCACTTGCAGGCGCCGACCGAGCCTTACATGAGCCCCCTCCGGCAATGAAACCAACTTTCGGCCATCACCACCACCTCTTCAACCTTAAGTGACTCTCCCCGCTGACAGACGGCCGAACAAGAGTCGATCCATTGACAGGTAGTCTCGTTCGATCGTTTCTTTCTGACTGGCTTCGATCCAGAATATGAATGTGTGTTCTCGTCGGCATGTACAAAATTCAGGACTAACTGTGACTTTCCCGATCCTCCTGGTCCATAGATCACAAGGATCCACTTGTCTTGCTCATCGCCGCTCGGGATGACATGTAATTGTTCTTTGATTTTCTGTTGTAGACTTAGCCGAGCCACATAGTTGGCAGCTGGCCGGATCGATGAGTCCGAGAAATGGCCTCTAAAATCGGCTCGCGCTGCGATGTTTGACTCTGACCTAGAACGGTATCGTCGTATGTCAGGACAGAATGAGCCACCTGATACAGGAGTAGATTACTCACTAGTGGTTGAAGTTGACACGGAAGTTCTGTACACTCCGCCCTTGGAACGCTACGCGCTCGTGGTTGGTGAAGGAGGTCATGGCGGCAGTACCAATGGGATAGATGATGCGTCGTGCCACGTCATGGTGTAGAAGATCCTCTCACGGAAATCGTTCACAATTCTTCGCTTGCAGCAAGGCCGCTGAGCTACGATAGTTGGCGTCTAACAAGTAGATGAGGCACCTCGAGTCAACGCCGATCACTTTTTGAGTTTGGTGGGTCTCTAGGCTCGGCCCCTTGGCGCAATCGAAGTGTGGGGGATTTGACAGGCCCCTTGATAGGATCAGTATTTCCCTATGCATCCGCGCCGCTATGTCGGCGGCCTTGAAGCTGCAAAAGCGTCTCAGCCTGATTTCAATTCCAACAAATATTATGCTGGAACTCGAGTCACTACCTCGTCGAGTTAACGAGAACGAAAGAAATATCTGCTGATATCAGACACCTTAACGATGTCACGTCCGTCGAAGCCCCAAGATTATCACGTCGGATGGATCTGCGCTGTACAGACCGAGTACGTGGTTGCCTGTGAATTTCTTGACGAAGAATATCCTCTCCTACCGGCCAGCTCGCTCCACGATGACAACATCTACACGTTCGGTCGTATGGGCCATCATAACGTGGTCATCGCTTGCCTGCCGAAAGGTAAGTATGGCCTTACGTCGGCGGCCTCGGTGGCAAAGGACATGCTTCGCAGTTTTCCGTCGATTCGATTTGGGTTGATGGTGGGTATCGGGGGCGGCGCGCCAAGTCCGAAGCATGATATCCGACTGGGCGACGTAGTGATCAGTTCTCCCGTGGGCAGGACGGGTGGAGTGATTCACTACGAGTTCGGCAAGACGATACAAAATCAGAAGTTCGAGCGAACGGGGGCATTGGATGCGCCGCCCCCGATGCTGCTTATGGCCCTGAGTACGATCGGAGCACGTCACGAGCGAAAAGGCCACCATATCGCCGAATCGGTCAATGAGATGGTTGAACGGAATTCGAGACTGCGAAAGAAGTACCAGCGTCCGGAACTGGGGATGGATCGATTATTCAAGTCAAGCTTCATTCATCCTGACCCTGATCAGGCCTGTGATAAGGTTTGCACAGTAGAGACTTCACAACTGATCCAGCGCAATGAGCGTCCTGCGGATGAAGACAACCCTGCAATCCACTATGGCTTAATCGCGTCAGCAGATCGATTGATGAAAGATGCATCGGTTCGGGACGCTTTGGCGCGAGATGAGGGTGTGTTGTGCTTTGAGATGGAAGCCGCGGGTTTGATGGACCATTTCCCTTGTGTGGTGATCCGGGGCATCTGCGATTATTCGGACACCCACAAGAACGACATATGGCAAGGGTATTCAGCAGCCACAGCAGCAGCATACGCCAAGGAGCTACTCGAGGTGATACCGGCGGCGGAATTGTCGTCGATGCCGGTAGCCAGTGGGCCCGACCAGAAAGCTTCAACTGTAAGTAGTTCGATCTGATTGTGAACGCGACTGACATACATCAGGCTGGGGGTGTGACGTTCAACAACTACGGCAAGGTGGGAAATCAGGCGGCCGAGCAGCATTTCACTGGCAATGTGACGTTCAATTAATGACCTACGAGGATGTTGGGTATTACGGGCCTGATTAGTGCATTCGTATCGTAGTAGAGCTGACCTGTCTTCCGTTCCGCTTCACAGGCCTTCTCAGCGGCGACTTTTCGCCTGCGCGGAGTAGATTCGACCTTCCTTAATGTAGCTCTTCTCGTAAACAATCATCTATACGACACATAGATCGTCCGCTCACGCTGTTCACCCTCCGATCAGGCGCCTTCTCTCTCGTTCACCTCCTTTTATCTCTCATTCACCCCCAACTCCGTGGCTTACGCGGTTGCCCTTTCATTCTCAGGTAAGAATGTCATGCCAAGCCCGGCCAGCCCCTTCGGCTCTGCTGACACAAACTATGGATGAGCTTCTAGCTATCAAGCCACCAGAAGAGATGTTCTGTCTTGAATAGGACCCCCGCGTGCTCACAAAGATAGCGTAATGGATTCCGCCACGTATTCAGCCAGCGATCGAGATTTGGGCTTCCGCAGATAAGACTTAGAGGATACAACATGACCCACATACTAGTGAGAATACCTACGATGATTTCTATGCACCCAAAACCCCCGGAACGGAGGTCAAAAGCTATCTCGGCGACAAGCCACGTACCATTGTGAATGATCGGTTCCGTGCCATAACCTTATCTTGCAACCCTGAGCCGTGGTAGTCCTTGCCAGCGGAGAAGGCACGAGCTTGAGAATAGCCCTGCTGCGAACACCAAAATAGGGCTGTCTTTGGTGCCTAGTGGCCCTGCTTCATCTTCCTTCCTTCTTTAGGTTTGATGTCCTAGTTAAATGACACCTCCGATTCGCTCTAGACTGGTCTCCTAACAAGCCCGGAATTCATCGCTCCTATCCGCAGCGAAAGGGGACGTGCAGTCCTTCGTGATATAATCGACCTCTATCAGCAGGACACTGAAGTAGCCTTCCGTCCAGACTTAGAACTAGAGAAATGCTGCTGTACGGCAAAACCGCCATTCACGCATCATAAGTGGTACAGTACATAGCTTATGTCAGTATTTCAAACATAGCCACCCACATATTTTTGCCTCTCCAAGACCAAAGCGGCCTGAGAGGCATTTACTGCTAACCCTATGGGCGTTAAGCCCGGGGGTAAGCCACCTGCAGAGCTTAATTCCGCACTGTCGCTGGGGATGTGGCCAACCTTGGCTCCGTTCAAGGCCTGGTATGCGTGCAGAATCCATTGCTCATTGGTCCAAGCAAAGTAATGAGCGTCGGGCTGCCTCGTCAACAGTATGCGCTGGATGTCATCCGGAGCAACCACTAGTTATCTCCGGCCTACGGAACAGTTTTCCCTACCTTATCGCCATGAACGGGCAAACGGGACAATTGGACATCGAAAATCTGTCCAAAATGTCCGACGAGAATATGCATCCCTTGAAAGCGGTGGAAAACGTCAAAATTGACGCCAATAAGGATCTTGACTAATCAATCTGGCTGCCTGCTAACAATTAGCTTACCGTGACATCAGCATTTGCCTCCGATCTCAATGTCGCGTCAAGCAAGAGGGGTTTGGTTGGCTTATCGCAATGTAGAGGAAAGTATTTGTGGGCCGCGCTAGTTTTGGCGTACTCCACGGCTTAAGGGATACCACCTCCTTTAGAGGTGAACGTGATATAAGAGGCTAGGCAGGTCACTGGCAGAATGCTCGAGTTCAGGATAAGCAACTCAAGTCACTCAGCAAACGAGACACAGAAGACAAGTACCTAGCGAACTGAGAGCATATAACAGTAATGGCGTCCCCAAAGGTTGTTCTCGTCACCGGTGGCAATAATGGTATCGGCTACGAGACCGTCAAGGCGCTTCTGCAGTCAGATAAGGCGTACCACGTTCTTCTCGGCAGTCGCTCTCTGGAGAAGGCTAAGCTTGCGATCGAGACTCTCCACAAGGAATGCCCAGAGTCAGCCAACACCGTTGAAGCGGTCCAAGTCGATCTCACCAGTGACGAGTCGATTGAGAAGGCTTTCGAGCAAGTTAAGGCCAGTCCAGGGCACATCGACGTCCTCATCAATAACGCTGGTATGCACACCTCCCCTATATCCCATGACATTCCACGCGAACTAACATCTCCCAGGGGCCGCCTTCGACCCCGAATTCGTCGCCGGCAAAATCTCTCTCCGCGACTGCTTCAACAAGGCCTACGACGTGAATGTTGCCGGCACACAGGTCATAACCTGGACATTTATGCCACTTTTGCTCAAGTCGGCCGACCCCCGTCTCATCTTCGTGGCTGGTCTCTCCCAAATCACGGTGGCAAGCGAGGCGTACTTCCCTACGCCGCCTCAGCCGGCTGGGTGGCCCAAGAAGGTGGACTTTGAGACGATTGGATACCGCTGCAGCAAGACGGCACTCAACATGCTGATGCTGGACTGGAACCACAAGTTGAAGGAGGATGGGGTGAAGGTCTGGGGTGTTGGGCCCGGGTTCCTGGCTACGGGTCTGGGAAACATACGGGAGAAGGTGAAGGAGATGGGAGCTGGGCATCCGAGCATTGGTGGGAAGCTGCTCAAGAGTGTTGTGGAGGGGGAGAGGGATGCTGATGTGGGGAAGATTGTTAACAAGAACGGGATTACGCCATTTTAAGTGGAATAAGACGGATCATCGATGAGTTCCTTACGATGGAGTAGGGAATGTTTGAACAGTATGCTCTCGAACCTGCTCCACTCGGCCAACTCCCGACAGTACTTGCATGAATCCGTTTCGCATTGACCAGTTGTACAGCCTTCACCTCTACGAGCTGAGATCACATGGATCTGTCTGGGCAGTGATGATGAGCTCAACTCCGATCCTTGCAGTCTTAGCGAATCTCTAGGTCGGATCCTTCTCCTACTCCTCATAAGGCATCTCGCAAGAACTCGAATAAAGCCGACTAGGACTCCGTTCCTCAGACTAGGTCATAATCAGCCCCTCAAATCTTGACGCAGCCTTTACCCTCGGGATCCGGTCTGCTCATGCCGTCGTTGAGCGGTGTTGACCGGGGTTTGCGATACCTTTCGAGGAGCCTTGTTCCACTTAGCACCATACTCAGATCGAGATCATCCAACCCGGCTTCCCGGTCACCACCCCAACCGGGGAAGAATCCAGGACCCTGAGACATTGCATGGTCCATCCTCGCGTTCATGTCCTCAGACATACTTTTCATGCGCGTTCTTGGTTGATTGTCTTGCGGCTGTAAAGGCGCATGCGGCAGGGTGACGGGGGAACATCACAACATTCGTTGGGCTGAAGGTTCAGGAATATGGGATTACATCTTCGGTTAGGAACAAAGTATGCTGCGCTGCTAGGTCTGTCTTGCTGTAACATGATGCTGAGTAGTACAAAGTTGGTCTCTTCGTGAATGGATACTGTTATACCGAGGACGTTACCAGTCGATTTAATGGATTCGATGAAGTTGGTCAAGGCACGAGACTAGGCTGAGAAAGGAGTGGCAGCTCCAGCTGAAGGGTGGGGGCCAAAAATGGGGCCAAAAAATGGGGCCTTTCGGGAGGTGGCAAAGAGGCCGGAAATGGCCCGCCTCCTTGTGCAGGCATGCTCAGCCTCAGTTCAGGCTTCCTCACTCGCTCTTTGTCCTTTAGCAACTAAGTATGCTATGCCGGCACGCTCACAAACTCCACGGCTAGCCAACAGGTGGGGATGAGATAGGACGTCCAATTCCTCATACCGGTCGTCCTGTCCGTTGATAGGCTCATCTGACCGAGTTAGACTTGTCGGTTACCTCTGAGTGAGGCCAGAGCACAGATCAGGAAAGGGTAAAGGTATGAACATAAAATTAGAGGGAGGGGAATTCTGGTCGCTCGTATGATGCTTGCGACAGTCGACACTTGTGCCGCGGCATCAGGTAGAATCATTCGAATATAACATGCACGACTTCAAGTATTCGAGTAGGCGGAAGACTTCTCCTTTCACTGCACTATGGCTCCAAGAAAGTTGTCATGACCCAAAGTAATAAATGCAGACAGCAATTCGAAGTCAATCATCAGGCCTCGCCGGTCGTGACGAGAAGATTTCCACCCTACCAACTTCATTCGAAAACTTACCTTCCAAATTCTAGACGGAGGACCATTCTGCAAACATTGTGACCGACAATTGTTTCAGTCGGTCAGTGATGCGATAATATGCTTGTCGTAGTCGCAAAAATGTTCCTCCAGCCCCGGATGCGGTGAGCTCCACACATGCCTTTGGTTGGTAACCCACAACCAGTAGTAGATACTACAGCTTTCACTTAATTCTTGCGGACAGTCTTCTCGTACCTTACGTGCTTCGTTTCGTTCACCTTCCTGATATTGTACGTTCATTGCTCTCGCCATGACTGACCCCCGCACTGGCTGTGCCTGGATCCTAGGTGACAAGTTCAACCAAGTCTACCCACACCTCGAATCCATAGATGCCTTGTGGAACAAGAAATGGAAGTTCCCTTGCGAACGCTCACTGTACCCATTCCACGACGGAAAATACGAAGACTTCGCCCCAATATTTGAGACACTCATCCAAAAACAAATCCACGATGGCTACAGCGTAGAATACACAAAGGAGTTCATACCGACGGCGGAGGAGTTGGTCAAAAAGGCGGACGAGATATCTGGGAGTGATAAGAATGCAGCAATAGCGTTATACCTGAGGGCTTGTGCTGTCTATAGGATTGGACGGTTTCCGTACATCAACAGTGATGTCAAACGGGAGGTGTACGAGGCGCAGAAGAGAGCTTATATCAAGGCAGCATCTCTCTTTGAATGCCCGATCAAAGACGTTGTGATCCCACATACCGCCGGCAATGAGAGAGATGCCAAAGAAGTCCCACTCTATGTTAGGCTGCCTAACGGCACGTCGAAAGAAAAGCCTTGTCCAGCAATCTTGCTCATGTGCGGGCTCGATGGTCATAGACCCGACAACACCACTCGCTCGGACGAGTTCACTGCACGCGGCTGGGCGTCCGTGATTTCTGACATCCCAGGAACAGCAGACTGTCCAGCTGATCGCCGGGATCCCAAGTCCGCCGACCGACTCTGGACATCAGTCCTCGATTGGATGCAGGGTCAGGAACACTTCGACATGAAGCGTATAATCTGCTGGGGCCTCTCCGCTGGCGGGCACAACGCCGTCCGCGCCGCGCACACGCACGCTTCCCGCCTGGCAGGAGCCATTGGTCAAGGGGCAGGAACGCACCATTTTTTCTCTCGTGCTTGGCTGGAGAAGGCCAAGGATCATGAGTACCCATGGACCGCCCTGCCGGCCCTGGCGGAGAAGTTCGGATACAAAGACGGAGAAGAGCTAATGGATAAAGCACAGAAGGAGTTCTCCCTCATCGAAACAGGGATCGTCGAAATGCCTGCAACAAGATTGTTGCTAATCAACGGCACGCACGACGGCCTAATGCCGATCGAGGACAGCATGTTAATGATGGAGTACGGAACGCCCAAGGAAGCTCGGTGAGTGCTTGACATGGAACCAATAATGCCTACAACACATACTACATGCCTTGGGTTTGTGTACTGACGAGGGACTACAACAGATTTTTCACAGGATTGTTGCACATGGGCTACCCACCTGCGAACGGAAGCGTATATCCCTGGATGGAGCGGGTCATGGCCTCGGTACACTGATAAAGCTGGCAATGAAGGTCTCTGCCACACTCCAAAGGTTTTGTGAGAAGGAACGAAAGGTTAGAGAAAAGCTACAAAACTACTACAAGCAAGATCTGCCAACAATCAAGTCTTTTGTGATATTCAGATACGGAAGACCCAGAAGGGGTATCTTCCGTAGTCAGGCACCTAGAATGGGAGGACATTGCTTTGTGTTGGGGTAACACAAGACGTGAGAGCTAGTGGTGTTGGACAGTGCGGACGCCATCTATCAAGCTCGGACTCTTAATTAGTCCTTGAGGTTGACGTCTGTGCTTCACCATCGCCTCGTGCCCATTCCGTACCGCCCACACAAGCCCCATATAACCACCAAGTATCAGCCGTAGCTGAACTTGATGGACTAGCTGTGTGCCTCCACAACCGAGCTAAAAGCATAGTCACAGTCCTTTTCTTTCACTGCTTAACAATGAAAATTCTTTTGCTGCCTGCAGTGTAGTACTCGGAGATCGAGAAAGTTGTCCCTTGGAGAGTCCAGCGACGGGAAAGCAGAGGAAATAGTTGATGGTCTATCAAACCGAATGTCTATACAAAACCGATGATCTATAGAAACCCAAAATAAGACTCCGGAAGCGCCTCGCTAAAACAATCATGTCCAAGTCCTGAACCTTTCAATGCTGATACTTTTATGGCTTACTCAGCTGCTCCTTCCTAAAGAACGCAAAGAATCCCACACAGACAAACAACTGTGACATCAAGCCCACCCAAAACCATGGACTGGCCAATCCGGGCAATGCTCCCGTCGCAAAACTCGGAAACAATGATCCCGGCCCATTGCCATCCCCTGATTGTGCGGCATGGGCTAGCATCGTCGCCGCGCTGCCCAGGACCTGTGATCCAATCAGGGCAGCCGAGATATGGATCCTGGTCAGCGTCTGTAAGAGTATCATACCAAATCCGACACCTTGCAGAGCATCAAGGACACCGAGCCACAGCCACAGTGAGCGACCGAGGAGGGTTGATGCGAGCGGAGAGCCCGCCCAGGGGAGGTAGAAGCCGATGTTGCTACAAGACCAGAGGGTCTGAGCCCAGCGTGGCGCGCCGAGGCCGATGGCGAAGATTGGTAGGATCCAGGTGTGGGTTATTGAGAGGCGGCTGAAGAGGAAGAGGATCGCGGCCCAGACGAGGATGAAGAAGCCAAGGGTAAGGATGACTATTTGCCAGACTTTGGCATGGTTGGAGGACCATAGGTATTCCCAATTCCGGCCATACTGTGAAGACAGAATGAGATTTTGGAGGATGACGGCAAGCCAGAACCAGACGACAATGTGGCGGCGGAAAAGGGAGCTGTAGAAGGAGGGCACTTGCCCTGGATCCTGTCGGTAGTAGTCTGGGAGGCCTGTGAAAATGAAAAGCCCTATGATGAATAAGAGGCCCGCGATTGGGCACATGACGATGGTCATATCAGTAGTAGACGTGTTGATGGCGGTGCCGCGGCTCGTGAGTTTGGTGATATAGTCACCCCAAAACCATAGAGCGAGGACGTAGATCTGTTGAGTGCCTTGAATCACGCAGCATCGATAAATCCATGCTTTAACTGGGCTTCCTCCTTCGTCGCCGAAATTCATCGCGAAGAAGAGTGACCCGCTTGAAGATGCAGTTGCGTACATCCCCGAGGCAACATTGAGCATCCAGCCCTTTCCTCCAGTAGAGTGAACTAGTGGCGCAAGCCCCAGCATCAGGAATGCAAGACCGTAGAAGAGGAATGGCGTAGAGAGGACGTAGACCGCTTTAAGTCGGCGGAACAGATACCACCAGACGATTGACGTTACCAGATAGATGGCGGTGATAGTGTAGAATCTCGCATCGTCCTGTTTGATGGTTCCGGAGAGTAAAGTGATTTGGTATGAAGTCGCCGCGAGAATTTGACCTAGAGCCAAGAATAGTGAATACAAGGGCCAGTCACCTATTCGCCATTGAGCAACACGCTTGATGAGCGACGGGCGCTCATAATTGTCTCCTAGGAGAGATTGGAAATTGCCCCTTTCGGGTCCGTCGGAAGGCATCGGCCTGCGCAGCAATGGGGCAGCGCTGCTTTCTCTGGATGTTCCATTCTTGGCGGCGCGATATTTACCGAACCACTCCTTTTCGCTCTTTTCGAGGAATCCTTCGATGCAAAGGGATTTTTCTGAGTTGTTCTTGTCAAGCTGATGAAGACTCTGTTCGAAGGTCTTGTAATACATCTCGTCGCTGTCGGTGAAATTTGCGTCCACGTTCTGGAGGCTGAAATGTCTGCTAGTCCCAACGACTAAATCCAGACTCAGCGTGCTGTCGTTCTGCGATGAGTAAAGTGGTGATGCTGACAGGTGACGAGCTTCCACAGGGGGTGATCCGGGTGGCGTAGATTCTGGGCTGTGGTATGGTGACTCTGGACGTGACCTGGGGTTCAAGAAACGAGGGGAGGAACTCCTTCGGCCAGTCAATGCGCGAGCTAATAATTCCCTATGAGGACTTCGATCTGTCGACATCCGATCTCGATCAAGCCCACGTCGCATGTCGTCGACCTCTGCAGCTGTCAAAAACCATTCGTCCGATCCTTCTTCGGGTCCGTCGCTCTCGGCCACGGTGTCAAGAGTCTCCCAGGTGTCGGAGCGTTGGCGTGGGCTCATCGGGGTACTGGCCACGATATTGATGCTGGGCCCTAACGCAGGCGCATGACCAGGTCCGGCTCTTCGGCCAAGCGATAGAGTTCTTCCAGGCGTCCCGGGTGAGGAAATAGGTGCCCTTACTGGGTCAGGTGTTGTGCTGCGAATGCTGCTGTCTCTTCCTGTTGGAGTTGTTGACCGACTGTGTGCAGGGCTAGGGCGGTCGAACCCACCCGTAAACGAGTCTGTTTCAGGAACTACTGGTCGGTGAAGTCGGCTTCGGCCCCTCGGAGAGGCCGATCTATCACCATGCCGGCGAGGAGCTTCTCTCTGATGGATATCGATCGCTTTCGACTGCAACTTGTCGAGATCTGCGATCCACTGAGCTACTGGAAAGCGCTGCTTGGCGCTTCTGGCCCTCATCATTCGCCTGGTATCCCTGTCTGATGCCAGGGCTTCTTTCAAGGCCGTCTTGAACTGATGCAGCATGTGCGAAGTGCTGGTGGACTCCACGGTGAACCACCAGCCAGGCTAAATAGAGTCGAGTCAGCGAAAAAGGTTTCTGCGAAGCATAGCAGCATGAGGACGTAGTGAAATTCCTGCGCTGAGCAATAATAGTGGCTTACCATTTGTCCAAGTCCGCCAACTCTTGCGCCAATTCCCAATGCTCCTTTCCGGCCAAACTCCACGGCCACAAGACCGAATGGTTCATCTCTCGACGGTATCAGGGCGAATTCGGCCCCTGAAAAGATATAAGGAGGTAAAGCGGTAAACTCAGGCTTCGAGTATACCCGCCCGGGGTACTTCTTCATGATGGCAGACAGTTTCAGTGCGGCGAACTTGCCATAGAGGTCAATGACGGGGCCAACGCAAATGAGTTGGACTTTGTCATTCTCTTCTAGCAACGCAGGCATGACGTCGGCAATCAGATCGACGCCTTTCTGCATCGACCAGCGGCCAACGAAGACGAGCAGCTCTGCATCTGCTCTCTGATCCAGATTAGCCCATTCTTGGGCTTGTCGTTTGAGCTCAGCACGGCCGCTCTCAAACTGTTCGTCGATAACGATTGGAGAGCCCTGACCGTCTGACAAAGCGGCTGTATCTGACGGGTCAGGGTTAGGTAGTTGCCCAATCTCGTCCAGGCCCCAAAATATCGGATATCTAGCCCAGGAGCGCTTTCCATACTTTTTACTTACGCCGACAGCTCCAAAGCCCCTTTGGTGGATTCGAATGTATGAAGCCCCCGCATGTAAAAGATTGAAAACTGAACCAAATTGCACATATCTCTGTACGATCACGGGATTCAGGTTGTAGACGCTACATACCTCTTGACGTTCTTTGGGTGTCCGCATGGGCCAGAGGCCTTGAAACTCCGCGTTGTGTAGAGAAAGTGCGACGGGGATTGTTTGAGGTAGGAGATAAAGCGGTGCAAGTGCGCCATGGTAGTCGTTGATGTGGTAAAGATCGATTGTGGGGTAGCGCTTAATGGTAAGAGCGATGCACTGATTCCATGCCGAATAATAGATGGCAGAGTCCAAATCGTCCATTCTCGGAGGGTATGGCTCTGACTTGGATTGTGCACGGAACACAGGTGCGTCAAGTAGAACATAGGTAATGTTCTTGAGCTGGTGGACTCGAACGTTGACCATGTATGGCTTGCCGAGAATGGTGACTTTCATTGGATCAACGCTTGGTTCGTCAGGGTCGTCGGGATAGTCAATGCCACCAACACATGGCACAACCCAGATCAAGTCCTGGCTTTCAAGATTCTTGCCCATCAACTGAGCCATGACGCCCAAGCCACCGATCTTGACTTTGATTGCCCAATCCTCGATGTCATATTCCATTGTGGCGATCAGGGTGGTCCTACGGTTTTTGTTGACTAGCGGGAAGACGCCTGCTGCCACGTTTTCTGTGGAGTCTTCGCGCCTTAGCAGGCTCACAGTGTCCTCGGGATCGTCCGAGTGTCGGCCAAGTTTTCGTAGGATTGCCAAAGGCATTAGGCCGCGAGCTTTCGTTACACCGATCTGATTGAACTTCACTTGGTAAAATCTGTATAATGTCAGCCAGGGAAAACATCGATGCATGGTATTGAAAGTCCACTTACGATAGCATGTACAGCCACACTGCAACACCAGCCGTGGTGATTGGAATGATCCACATGACCAGATAGATGACCATCTGAACGGCCCGACTGCCCGTTGGCACGAGGGTATATTGCAAAGTCTCATCGTTGATTGATACTTGCCACGCAAGGTATGGCGCCGGCGGACTCCCAGTAATGTTAACAAAGGATGAAGACAACGAATTTGGCGGTAAGCGGTCAAGAACATTGTCTCCGTCAACGTCACCAAAGACAAACCCACGGTCTGGCTGACCATCCGGATTAATGCCCCATACATTGGCCTGAACATTTGTTGGCCATTCCGCCATAAGATTGTATGTCCATTGACCCGTGGATGTTTGGCTAAAGGCATTGGCTAGACCCATGTCAAGACCATATCGGTTGAATGCTCCATTCGCAAAAAGGTGTGGGAATCTTCGCGCTGGTGAATCCTCGCCTCGTAGATCCCCATGTTGTATGAAATCGCTGCTGCCGGCTAGCTGGCTGTGATATTGCAGAATGATGTGCTCGCCTTCCCATTTCTGCTTAGCAGTACCGGACCATGGTTGCGTAGTCACTATGGAATTGCCGCCAGAGTATGGTTGCCACTCACTGTATGTTGATCCCCAGTTCGTCGAATACCGAAATGCGTCTGCACCGGCAGCCTTGTGGGAGACCAGTAGCGTACCATCGTTAAGACGATGCAATACATCAGCCGCGTAGCTGGCTTCCTGAGGGAACACTACCGGGTTGTCGGGTTGCCCGATGCGAAATAGGAAATGATCAGTGGCCTATTGAATGATATGTTAGCGACGAATCCGAGTTTCGCAAAATTTTTTCATTTCATAGGTGGTCAACATACCCCAGTATTGCTTGTGTTGTCCAAAGTTGGTATATAGCTCAAGGTTAACTCATGAATACCATTAGACACACCGGTCAAGTTGGCCTTGAAGGACCATACTGATGGCATCCCTCCGACTAACGGCACAGGCTTCGGGTTGGTGATAGGCCCGCAAGATATGGAGGCTTCATCTAGCTTCGCTACTGTTTGATCCTCGGTCGTTGATTTGATTCCGAAAGATAGCGACGACCCAATAACCGCGCAGTCCATTGGAGCCGAAAACTGAAATTCGATGGGGACAGTATCCTGTTGGCCAAGACCGACAGAAGAATTCAGCCGTGCGTCGTGGCCAGGTGAGAAGGCGGTGACCACAGGTCCTGTCGAGGCGAAGCTTGACAGTGGCACATAGGCTCTGTACTCATATGGCGCCAGCGTCAGATCAGCCAAGCAGCCATTAAATTCCGAAGAATTAGAGAGACCAAGTTTCACAGGGCCTGGTATAAGAACGAGCTCATCGTGTGGGTAGAACAGGTTCTTGACCGTTGTACCAGCGTCGAACGGTGCTATGAGTGCCGTGTCGTTGTCCGTGCAATCGAACTGGTATTTCACCGTCCTGTTGTCATTCTGGTACACGAGCCAGACTGGCTGATTGCCCTGACCAGTGGGGTATCCTGAAAAGTCCTGGATGGTGTCGAAACCGGATCGCATCACTGACCACATGCCTGTTTCCGTTGGATGGTCACCAGAGGCTGGGAGGTAAATATCGTGGGTCTGATTCGAGAGTTGTTGCAGATACCAGCCGTCATTGAGCACCGGATAATTCTGTCGCATCTGGTACATACTTTTGATGATGTTTCGAACAGGATTTGTCACGTCGCGATGGTCAAGCCTATTCGAGGGATCCTCACAGCCATGTAAGGCCGAATCCAAAGGAAAGTTGTTGTACTCGGTGCTGCCAAGCTTATAGCAGGAATGTAGCTCCCAAGCCAGGGAGGAACTCATTGCCTGCCTTCCGAAAAGATAGTCGCTGGCAGTATTATCAAAGGTATAAAAGGCCTGCTCCTCACCCCAGAGTAAGGTGGGTATCCCGGGGAAGAGTAACGTAGTGATAAACTGGCCAAGAAGCATTCTTTCCGTACCGTCCTTGAGTCCTGGCCACCTAAATGTGTCCTGATTCGACGTACCGACCATGTGGCGTGGATCGAAAGTGTTCGTGTTTGCATTGACAAGATCGTTGGTCAATATCATCTCATTCCAGGCCTGGATAAAATTGACCGGTGTGTCTTGTCCACCTTCAATCATGCCATCGAGTCCAAGAAATCGAGTCAGACTTCTGTATATCGACATGTGAAAAGCCGCGCCATCCAGTGCATTTTGACCGGGATCCCGGATGAACAAAGAACTGTTCGAGTTATTGTTCAGAGTGAAGGCTTCCTCGAAGGTATTGACCTTCATGTCAGGCTGACGCCCTCGTCCTAGGTAAACACTTCCAAAGTTGTTGCCGCCAGCGATTTCGCCGGTTATGATGAAATTGTCCTTTCCTACCATGCTGGCACATTCCCTCATGGCACTGCTGAATTCGCCCAGAGCGTCGACAGTAACCTGAGTGGCTTTGTCCAGACGAAATCCGTCAATATCTAGCATCGTGATGGCAAGGCAGGAGAATCGTTCGATTTTTGCGCGGACGGAAGGTACCCATTCTCTGAGGCGATCCTGAACACTTGCCCATTTCGAAAGCTGGCGTTGCCAGTCAAAGACCACCGCGGACGAAGCTATATCTCCATACTGAGATTCGAGAACATTAGTCTAGGGAACGATCACCGGAAAAAGACAAGCACATACCTGGTCGAACTCCGAGTCGTAACAGCCAACCATCTGCTCTGTGACGTTCTCTCCGACCGGAAAACCCGTATCTAGCCAGAAACGTGGATAGTGGCACGTCTGGTTATAGTGGTTTCCAAATTCGAAATCAAAATACCGCCTGTCGGGATCGCGCCACTCTACTTGGTGCTCTTTGAGTGTGAACGGCGCCGAAGAATTCGCATACCCGTCTGAGACGATAAGATCGCCCATCCTGTGGCAAAATCGTACGTTAGCAACCGACAAATCAAAGAATCTCCGCCCGGATAAGATATCCCTTACGTGGACACTGTATTGTCAACAATGACTGTGAATTGTCAGCGCCTTGACCTTTTGACGTGGAAAAGCTGTCAACATACTGTACATTCCGCGATCATGTATCGCATTGATTGCGGTCCGCCACATCTGGATATCTCCAAAGTGCTGGTCGAGAAGCGTGAAATCGAGCGGAGAATAGCCGTCTGAGCCCCAAGGCTCATTCATGAAAATGGTGCCAGCGACATAGATTGCCTTGACACCCATACCCTGGATATAGTCCAAGCTGTCGACAAGTCCTTGAAGATCTCCGCCATGACGGAGTTGCGTTTGCCTGCAGAGGAGGGTTAGCATTATGGTGGTAATGGGTGTTGTTGAATCGAATTTTGGACTTGGTCGAGAGGGGCGGAGTACTAACAGAGGATCATGTTCGAAGACAGTTCCATTGATGTCATCGTTGGAAGGATCGCCGTTCACGAATCTGTCGAGGAAGAGAGTGTAGAATGGGAATCGCCAGTTTTGCGGGCTTGGCTGAAACGTGTGGTCCTTCCAAAGCCCAGTGTACTCAAGCGGATCCACAGCCGTTGGGTTCTCGTTGAGATTGTATCCGACATAGTTCTTATCGTAATGTAAGGCAGATGTGAGGGTGGTGACCAAACACAAGAATAGGAGAGAGAGTATCTTCTTCATCTTGGCACCCAATACAATGGCGCGACAACAAAGAAATTATGTAACGGGAAGTCCTCCACCATCAATGTATGGTGGACTACACGTACAGGAAGAAATCAGCAAGGAAGCGACACGCTCGGGAGTGAAAATAACAAAGTGAATGACAATGTGATCAAAACAGAGCAGAAATGGAAGATAAGAAGTTACGAGAGAATATCTGAGCCAAATTGCGAGTGAAGTTTGTCAAATGTTATTCATTCCAAACGCCGCAAGACAGGAATAGATATCGCCTCAATGTTATTGATGGATATGCAAGCAGGGCATCTTAGCTGTAAAGCCGGGCAAGGTGCAGAAAATGCCGTAAGACTGCGCCATTTCTCAGGCTTAGCCTAGATAGCAGTCAGCTTGGACTGTGAGAGGCTGAGTATGGGTCGGAGTGCAAAAATCCCCATCAATGCATCGCGAGGCTGAACCGGGAACAGCCCTGCAGGAACACTCCAAAAGGAAGCGATTACCATGTGATTCGGCCATAAGCTCTTCCGAGATGTTCAAGCTGTCGATGAAGCGTCGCGCTCGCGGCGATCGAGTAAAGGGAAGACATGATTAGTGAGGTCTGTCATGAGTAGGCCGCTTAAAGGAGTCTAGAGGAGCCTAGGGGAGCCTGCGTCTGCCTAATGCGGTAAGTATGTATTTAGTCACTCGTTACATCCGGGTAGGATAGAACAACAAGACAGTTGCTTCCAACCATTCAACGTACACCTGTTTGCGGCTGCGCGCAACATGTCAATCTGACACAAGCAGGGTTTTATTCCCACAAATCGCGACATGAGTCCTCAGAAAATTTTCGACAGAAGGAGGTGAAGTGGGTTTCCATGAAGAGTGGCAAGTTCATGTAGTGGCTCGTAAAGAAAAAGTAAGTTACAGGGACGAAAGGACACCTGTGACGCTGTATGCGGCGGGATGACCTGGGGCAATTAATAGATTACACTTGTAATCAACGTCGGCATTTTGAGCGCTTAGTGCGGATCTGGCGGACGGGCACTCGGCGCCCCCGAAAATCTCGCAAACCACAAAACTGTTTTCGAAATCAAAATTCCCATGTATCATAACACATTCACAAGCAAGCCCGACCTTACGGGCGTACATCTCAAGGACGTGTACCTCCCAGGTGTACACCCACGGCGGCGTATACCTCGTGGACGTGCATTGTACATATGCAGGCGTGCATCTCAAGGACGTATATCACATGCGTGTTTCTCATAAGTGTGTACCTCACGGGCGTGCATCTTACAGGGATGCATGTCATGGGGATACACTTCATGGGCATGCACCTCATAGGCGTGCATCTCACGGGCATATATCTCGTAAGCGTGTACCTTACAGGCGTCATTTCATTTACGAGTCTTCCTTGCTCGCAGGACACGGTTGGCGAGGGTCCTTTGCATCAACGCCAAGGATGTTTAAGGCTTCTTGGTTGCGGGTGACTCGGCCGTCGGACTGTTGGTCACCCTTGGAGCGCGCTCTGCGTAGTGCCGAAAAGACCGCCCTAACGGCCGAGGTGCCGAAGCTAAAGCAGCAGCGCGGCATCTAAATCGGTACCAGAGGTACTATCTAAACTATCTACAAAGGAGGTGGGCGAGGTGGTGAAAAGAAGCGCAGGCAATCGGGGGTGATAGACAGACAGGTCGAAACAAGGCCGATGAGCGCTGGTACCCAAAAGCAGACCGTGCAGCGTCCTAAAAAATGGCCTTGGGACACTACGACGATGACTGAAAACCACATGCGAGAGCACAGAGAACAACAGCCTCATAGAGAAGCTCATCTGTAATAGGTAGGTCGAGGCTTGGAATCTCAATGGCCCAGAATGAGACCCGTTAATAATACAGGACTTGGTGCTCTATGCATAATCTCGATGTTTGTGTGTGATTCCAGTGCCGACAGTGGGCATACGAGCAAGATGGAGAGGGATATCTCAATCGGTACAGCCAAATGACAAAGATCCTGAACGGCGCCCTGGTAGTTTAGGTGACGGGTGATTGCCGACCGTTCACCGCAGGCCTTCCGTTCGTCTTCGTACGGTAAATCTCATTTAGAATGTGCATGTGCAAGTATTGTTCAATGCGGCTGTCCGAGGCGATAGGTGCGAGCCAAGAGGTCTGGTCGCAGGGCAGGCGAGATGTGAAGGGCTGACAAACAAGAGTGGAAACGTTGGGGCGGTGAGTGCAGGGTTGGACAGCCCATGCATTGCGATTACTTCGTGACGTCAAACCCTTGCTTAATCTGACCAAAAGCTAATCTTGAAGGCGAATATCCTCATTCTCGTCACCATGACCTCACTCTGCTATGATTACATGTTGTTGACTGAAAGACCTACATACTTGACTTTGACCCATAATGCTCACCGTGCAGAACTAGCCATTGCCACCGGGTGCGCTTCCGCTAGGAACAGCAGTGTTAATCTCATTCCCTGGACATGAGCATGGGTCTTATTTCCCGCACCCCTTCCTCTCTCAACATCGAAGGCAAGAGAATGGAGTTGTCCTTTGGCGTAGTAGAAGGGGTTGATGCCTTCCTAAGGGAATCTACGTAGCCAAGGATAAGCAACTTCTTTTGTAGCTATCTGTGTTGACTTGCAGTTCGAAACACGCCGCCAATTTCCCAACCTGCAACCCCTCAATCCCAATACCTAATGACTCCATCCAACCCGCCCCGTCGCAACCCTACTCGTTTCCTGCTGATGCCACGCTACGCAGATAACTGCGCCATTACCCCCGACCTAGCTTTTGTGCCACACCTTGTCGGTCTTCCGGTCCCAAAAACGTACGAATCCTGCACTGTTACCACTTGCAATCAAGCCACCGTCTGGACTGGTCGCCAAATCAATCGAATATCCACTCGTGTTGTGCCCTTCGAATCCTTCCTTCGGTTTTGCCCGAACTTGTTTCCTGCAGCATATACCATGATCTGGTTATCCGCAGCCTGGAATGCGACATATTTTCCACTTGGATGCGCAGATGAACGAGTCGGCGCGTACATGTTCGGGGTCCACAATGAATTTGATCAGACCGGAATGTTGTGTTCCCAGGCTCCCAAGCTCTTGTGGTCAGACGTAGAGATAGTTCGTAGTGCGCATCTCATAATTTGACTTTCGAGTCCGCTGAAGAAGAGTAGATGTGACGGGGTAAGGCACGAATCTGATTGAGGTGACAGGTTTCGTGTGCGATTTGTAGACGTGAATGAGTTTCTTGGACACGTAATTTTGTTGCGATCTAGGCTCTTTCTTCAGGTCGACGTCCAGATCCTGCCGTACGTGCATGTAGGTGCGCCCCTGGTAATCGAGTTGTGGAACTTGGTTGGTCTTGTACCTCTGGAGCGATCACTACACAGCATGGTTCCTCAGCCCACGACCAATTTTCAAGAACACAGTTCCCATTACACAAAGAGTCTCCGAGCCTCCCAGTTGCCAATTAGACGTCAGTAGTAATAAGCACCCTGCTATATCCTTGATTCCTTATTCTCTCTAAGAGATATTGACGCGAGAATGCTCGGCCTCTAGCTACAAATAGTAGAGGCGTAACTCTGGATCATAACGAATGCAGCCGCATAAATGTCGAAGCCTGATACGGATCTACTTACATCTCACGCAAGCCCCTAAATAATCGTAAAAGAATAACGCCATATATCAGTTTCTGTTAACCAATCAGTGAATGTTAACATCCACTCTCTCCATACCAACCCCAACACCTTTCTGCCTCACCACGGCACTTGCGCTTTTCCCACCTTCTCCAAAATTATGCAAACGTTCGCCAATCAAATAAACCTCATCTCGAATCCTTACCCTCCAGACCCCAATTTGCCTTTTGAGCAATACCGCACAATAAGTCGCCAAGACGCCGGCCATTAGCCCTGGGTAGGCATATCTATACAATTTCATTCTCAGCTCAGGTTCCTGCACGCCCACGATAGCGTTGACCATCCACCCTAATCCTTGCGGTGCAGCTAGCAGCAAAGCTGAGACGGTCAGAGCTGGGACCACAAAAGCACGTGTTGCAAGGCGGACGTCAGGGTGTAGAATCCCGTTGCGAAGGATGGCACGGATCGCGGTTGCCGCCCGAGTTTGTCCATTCGCATAGCCAGTTACGAAGCGAAGGGCAAGGCGCAGATAGAGGAGGCCAAGTGTCCAGGTCTGGAGGATATGTATCGTCGTCGGAAGGCGCGACGATGACCCGTTTGCATCCTCGGGTGTATCTGACCGCGAATTTGAGGTGAGGTAAGTGTACAGTGGCATGAGAAAGTACAGTTCGGAGATCACGGAAAATATGAATGGAAGGACGATGCCAAACGTGGTGGATATGTACATTAGGCCAAGGAGGCGGAGTACTCCAGATTTGAGATTAGGCAGAATTTGTCGAGTGTCGGCAAAGTAGGCTGAGGCTTTCGCGACAATCCAATCCTTGCATGGTCGATAGTACACGGCGGCATATGCGATAGCCCCGCAAAGATGCAACCCGACTGTGAAGGCGTATAAGTCGTTGGGTGATTGGTCAATCTGAGCGACATATGTAATTATGCTGCGCCCCAGCAACAATGGAACGATGGTGAATAAGACACCTATAGTGGCAGCAAACAGCCAGATCAGAATAATGAAGGTCGCAATGCGAGCTCGAAAGTTTGGCGGGACATAGACCTGAGCGAAATTCTTGTTTGTTCTGCCATGTGGTCCATCGTCTTTATCCTCCTCGCCGTCAACGCGCTCATTGTTCTCGTTAACTTCGAGGAACACACGCTCGTCCTTTGGGATGCGAACAGAGTCAGATGCAGGAGCACGAACAAAGGTGCCATCCGGTTGGAAGTCGAGTTTCGAGTCTCCATCGCTGGAGAACGGATTCCACGACCGTCTTTTCCTCGTGCCCCTTTCGTCCTCTTTCACCTCATCAAACAGGAAGTGCGTCAATCGCAGTCCACTGGCACAACCTCGAAACCACCATTCCCACATTGCAGCAATCCTCTTTGACGGCTGCATTTTGCGTATGAGAATAGGAAGGAAGAAGTTGTAGAAGATGACATCAAGCGGAAGGTCGAATTTTGGATCGTTTGTGACCCAATTGATTGGGAGGATGCCATTGATGCACGTCAACGCCCAGATGACGCCACCTAAGCAAAGCATCACAAGCCCACCGTAGACGAGGGCGGAGAACGCGATCTTGCTCAGCTGGCCCAATAATGGACGCTCAAGGACATCGCGTACAGGGTGGAATGTTGGGTCATCCGGATCTCGAATAAAATAGAGGACTCCTTTCCGCATCATTTTTCTGCACATTGACACGAATAGGGCGAAATGAAACATGTAGCAAGTCCCGATAAACCAATGCACGAACAAAGCCGTCATGGGAGCCTGCATGATGAACGTTAAGCGTGACTCGAAAGTTACGCCTGCAAAAAGTGGCATTAAAGCGACGTCGAGGAGCATCCCGCAGTAAAGTGGAAAGGCGATCATCTCGATACCAATGATCAAGATCACTTTCATGACTCCACCAGCTTGGTTGAGAGCGTCTGCTACCATTCCCTCGACCTTCTCGCCGGACTTTAGGCCGAAAACGAGGCGGCTAACCTTGAGATACAGATAGCCAACGACAGAAAGGAAGATGTAGCCAAGGATGATGGCTAGGACTTTATCTCGAGTGCTCCATCGAATCAGTGCATAATCAAGAGGTTTTGGCGGAGCAGATGTAGCGCTGACAAGATCAATGGTCATTGTCTTGAAGCTCCTGATTATGTAACCGGAAATGTTCGAGGCCTTTTCACCAACGGTGGTTGTAAAAGCCCAAGGAAATGCCGTATTATCATTGCCGTTCTTCAAGGAGCCGTCGACGAGACCGTGAAACTGCGAAGGAGAGTGATGAAAGACTGAGGCCAAGACAGCGCTAGTGGTATCTAGGCCCTTGATAAAGTTCTCCTCGAATGTGCGCAGTGCCTGATGTGACATGATTGAGAAGATCGGCAAGTCAGGTCGAAGACCTAGAAAAGTACCAGAAACAGCCCTCTCAAGACGTGTTCCGCTGCCTTTGGCCAGAACAAGTGCTTTATTCGCCACAGTCAAAGACTTGCTCATGAAAAACGACTTGTCAATTGCGGTCCCCCACCTGGGACGGACGTATGTAAGCCATGGAATCAGGAAGCTGATGCAGGAGTGTGTAGCAAAAATCGCAAAGGCTGCAATGAAGAGCATGATATCAACAATAGTATCAGCTACTCTCGACGCAAGATGCAAGGGGGCTTTGAGGAACATTCCGATAGGATTCGCAAGGATCAGAAGTGCAATCTTCCCCCATATATATGGCAGCCACACACTGGCAGCGATGGTGAGTGTGATCAGGAACTCACTGAATATAATGTTTTGTATCATTCCCGTGATAGGTCCTTGCATACCGATTAGTTCAAGGATCCCATCCAGGTCTTCTGCTTCTTCAATGGCGTCAGGGTTGTTGATGTCAATGCCAAATGCGTTGCCTCCTTGAACGTCTGCTGCTTCTGCATCTCTGCCAACTGGTAAGGCATCATTACGTCGAGCATCATCTTCCTGGGGTCCAGGTGCAGGCAAAAAGGGTAATTCGCCTTCCCCATCCTCTGCAATATGGTCATCATCTTCTTCGATGATGTCTGCTGGTAAAAGGGTATTTGGGTCGGTATGCCACAGCCAATCAGCAACTTCGTCCCAGAAAGTCGACCTCGCATTCACAATATTGTCGCCGTTCGAAATACTCGGTTCATCTCCGCCAGAGGTGCTTTCTGGCGTTTCGGGAAGCCGTTCTCCATCGGTATCTGAAAGTGGCGCATCATGTTCGGTCATACTAGTCGCAGGAGTGGCCACAATTTCAACAATTTGAGAGCCTGAATCATCCGAAGATTGAAGGTCGCCGTCCATGGATACACTACGGTCATGAGGGAGGTAGGCAGCATCGGTGGGAGATATTGATTCTTGTGCCGAATTACTGCTGGCATGAACTGGTGCTTGGTCCTCGGCAATCATGCCAAGTTCAACCTCGTCGCGGCTCGACGCCAAGCCTTCCTCGATCACATTATCATCGCCGCTTCTGGCAAGGCCACGGAAAGCTAACTGTGGCTCATATAAGCCTTCCCATGCGGTATCATGCCCCATGCCACCCGATTGTGAAGCTAAATCATGGCTTTCGAGATCCGCTGTGCCTTCGTCAATTTTCCTCCGGATATCAGCGGCTTGGTCTAAAGCATTTCTGGTTTGTAGAGCTGGGCGTGCTTCAGAAGCAAGCAGTGGTGTAGTCGAACTCGGGGAGCTTCCAAAACTAGACCTGGTCGTCTCCAAGGGGACGTTATCTGGTGCATGGTCAGCAGGCGAAGGAATTTCGGCCTGCTGCTGATCCTCTTGAATTGGATTATCCGCAAGAGCTTCGATGTCGTCTCTTCTTGCGTCTGTTGGAACATTAACGTTTCTTGGATCATCAATCGCCAGTGGCCGGCCAGGATCCTGACCACGTTCACGCTGATCGAGAGCTTCTCTTAGCCCACGCCGACGCCGACGGGCTACCTGCCTCGGGTTCCTATTTACCTGAAGCGGAATAGCAACTTCGTCGACTCGATCTGGATCGGGGATGTTGGCGGCAGGTTGCTGATTGATGACCCACTCGCGAATCAAGAAGATCAGGATGAATGTCGTGACAATGAATAAGCAAATGAGCTGCCCTTCAAGCACGTCCACCACAGCGTTGTTAACCACCGAATGTGTGGTGAGATTCTCAAAGTAAGGTATATCTGAAAGAAGAGAAGGTAATCGAGTGGTTCGAGTTGTAGTTGTGGTATCATCAGGGGACGAAGTTCCGGAGAAGAACCGCGTGGCCCAATGGAGGAAGTTCGGGCGGAGTAGCCGGATCAATTTGACGACGAGGAAGTCGTCAGTGGAGAAAGTCAAGAACGCAGAGATTGGAGCAAAAATCTCGGGAATTGAATTCGCAAGCTGTGTTGCGATGGCTGTGTTCGTCAGATTAGCATGTGTGGGAGAGCTGGTCAGAGGTAAGGAGTCATTGGCCAGCGGTAAGCTTGCTGTTAAATTCACAGAAGCAACAGCGGGAACTCCTATACTGGTCGGCGAGACCCAACTCCCATCAGCGAGCCAGAACAGACCGCGCCAGACTTGTCGGATTGACCACGGCAGCCAACCCAGCCAGACGAACCCGACAATGAAGAATCGTGTCCACTTGGATATACCTCGGATACCGTGGATGACAATCTGGCGCAGAAAGAGGGCCAATGGTAATTCCTCCGGCATCGACCGATCGTAGAGTTTGGTAAACGTGAATGGTGTCTTGCAAAGCTCGCAATACTTTTTCTGCGAATGAGAAAGCCACTCCATCAAGCAATCTTGGTGGACAAATCTAATGCTCCCACTGCATTTGCACGGGTAGAACAGTGGCTGCTCTGCTGTTCCTTCTCCTCGACATATCCTGCAATAGTCTCCATCCTCCTCTGGTTGTAGCTTTATTGGACCGCTGTTTAGTGGTGACAACTTGGCCACAGCACTGTCGGCTTCAACGGTATTGGAGACCCCAACCGCTTGGTCCTCTCCTCGTGGATCCATCGCAAGTTGCGGTCTGCTTGATGTATCATGAGGTTGTCCTGAGGTCCGTCTGGAGGTCCGTCCGCATTGCTAGGTTGAGGTAATTCATTCAATCTTCAAGGGGTGTATCGCATTCGCTTGCGAAAGGAACGCGGAAGGAAGCAGTGGCGATCCCGCTAAGAGCTGCGAGATGCACACGTGTCGGGGCGCCAAGGAAGTAGGAAGGGGAAAGTCTAAGTGTATGAAAGTCTTCATAAGACAGAGATGAAAGAACGATGAAAACCACAGACAATCTTTGATGCAGCCACGGATGAGTGACGCTGTGGCGAAATCCGAAACCTCTCGGGCACCCTTGCGGGGGTTGTGCCACTTGTGGCGTCTCCTTGAAATGCTTTCATTCTGGGCGCGCCCTATAACGAAGGAAGTCGCCCAAAAATACGCGCCAGCCGGGAGCCTGTGACGTGCCCCCGAGTTTTGGAGTCGACTTCTCCAAACTTTCTAACGATCCAACGCGTCGCAGAGTAGAATTTCGTTGAAGCATTTGAACATTCTCCTGTAAATTAGCCAGGGTTGGCTTGATACTAGAGATAGTGGAACAGATCCGACGCGTGTCATTCTCGGGATTTCAAGTGACTACTGGTTGCCTGACCTTGAAAGAGGGGGATTTGGGCAAGAGATTTGTTGTGTAGATAATCTGGCTGCTCGCTGTGACGTGCGCCATGCCGAAAAGTCTGGTCCCTGCTTTTTCCAACCTTAAGCTCGGGCTTTTCCCTGCTTCCCCCAAGCTCACTGCATTCTCCACATCGCAAAGTAACACCTCCTGCCGTTCATGCAGACCTTAGAGTGATACGCCGCTCTTTCCCTCGGCTCCACCTAGATGATACAAGCCTCGTGATTCTTAGGTGGCCTCGTCGCTCCTCTGTATATTTCTCCTATCTACAGCATTGGCAGGTCGTGTGAGACTAAACTGTCTCGCTTCAACCGATCTGTCCGACTCCAAGTAATCATGGCAGTCATGGAGGATGAAAGTCCAGAGGAGAACATCAAGCAAGAGGAGGTCAAGCAAGAGGAGGTCAATCAAGAGGAGGTCAATCAAGAGGAGGTCAATCAAGAGGAGGTTAATCAAGAGGAGGTCAATCAAGAGGAGGTTAATCAAGAGGAGGTCAATCAAGAGGAGGTCAATCAAGAGGAGGTCAATCAAGAGGAGGCCAATGGTAACGTCAAAGGTCCGATTCCGCGACGGAAAAAACCATCTTCATCCAGCACCAGCTCCCGTGTGACAAGCATTCTTGCTAGGTACTTTTTTTCTTCTATGGTCCTATCGTTATGCTAACCGACAGCAGATTGACTTTCTGGTATGTCGTCCTCGTTGCCCTCTTCCAATGCCCGTCGTCCATCACGGAACTCAACGAATCGTCGCCACGAATATGCAAGCCGTATATCAATGCACGATCCCATATTCAACCCTACCTCCAGCCGTACTACGATACCTATGCCGGTCCATATGTCGAGCAAGCGCGGCCATATGCAGAGCAATTGAACAAGAGGGTGATGTCGCCTGCTGCAAAGATTGCCCAACAGAGCTATAATCAGTATGCTGCTCCTCGCTTGAACCAAGTCAAGGCGTATGGGCAGCAGCAGTGGCAGAGGACGGTTGTACCTCAGGTGGTATTAGCACAGAAGAAGGCTTCAGAATTATACGACGTGTCAGTCGCCCCTCACGTCAGGAAAGCTTCGTCCGTCGCTGAGCCATACTACGAAGCCGCAAGAGACAATGCCATTATCGTCCACCAAAAACACATCATGCCTGCACTTGATACCCCTACACCATATCTCATGCGTGCCTACAATTCGACCAAGGAGTTCACGTTGACAACAGGCCTGCCATATGTGCAACGAGTGTGGAATTTATTGGTCATCTTTGTCGACGGAACACTCTGGCCGAAGGTGAAAGGCCTGTATGGTGATAACGTCAAGCCGCAATTGGTCATGATCAGTGAAAGGATAGCAAAGTATCAAGAAGGCAGGAAGATGAAAGCCGTAATGGAAGAGGTTGAAAGCTCTATTGAAGCTTCATCGGCCGCCTCAACATCGACCTCTTCTCAAACAGACCTTGCAGCAAGTCCGGAATCTCTAGTTGGTCAAACATCAACGACACCGGAGACCTCCGCTTCGCCTACACCTCTCACTGCAGAGGAACGGCTCGCTGCGGCGAGAGAGCAGATCGCTTCGGACCTCCACACCTGGCAACAAAAGTTTGCCGTCGCAGCTGATAAAGGTTCTGAAGACCTTGCAGATCGTGTCCATGAGATTGTGGAAGGCTTGATGAGCAGTGGCATTGATGGCGAAGGTAAGCGATTGGCCACAGCCCTGAATAAGACTTCGGACCTGGAAATAGCAAATGCAAAGTCCAGCATCAATGCAGCAGTCTCTCAAATTCCAGACAGTGCGTCCTCGTCCGACATTGAGAAGGCTGAGAAGACAATTCTGGATGCCATCCGAGCTTCTGGACTTGCTATCCGAAATCGTGCAAATGCAGTGCGTCAGTGGTACAACAAGTTTGAAGCTGAAATCAATCAACGTGCTACAGCAGCCGCAGATAGTACCCTCGAGGTTCTTGATAGCATCCGCGACCTCGGCTTGCAAGAGATCGGCATGAGGTGGGCGTGGATGGAGGGTGTCACGTACAAAGACTGGGCGAAATACCACCAGCTGAAGAAACAGTTCGAGGAATGGCGCAGCGAAGTGCGTGATGTTGCTCTCAAGCATCAGATTCTGGATGAAGCCAAAAAGGCTGCTGAAAATGTCGTCGAGGACAGCATGGAACTAGCAGCAGGCATGGCCAAGGAGCTTGCTAGACTGAAAGATGTTGGCAAATGGAAGGTAGCTGCCCGCGACACAAGCGACAATTTCGACACAAGGGCGATGCCGGCAGCGGTAGTGTCAGCAGCCTCTGAAGTAGCAGAGAATGTTCAAACTGCAAGCCAAAAAATTCTGGGCAATAGTCAGGGCACTGTTGAGTCGATTGTGTCGCAAGTGAGCGACGCAGCAGAGTTCATCCTCTCAAAAGTTACCAATGCTGAAAAGGAAGCCTCCTCCACGATTCTCGGAGACACGAGCAAAGGGCCAGCTGAGATGGCATCTTCATCTATCAATAGCGCGGCCAGTGTCATCTCAGAGTCTGCAAGCTTAGCCACAAATGCTCTGGGCGAATCGGCAGCTTCAGTACGCGATTCACTGACCTCAGCCATCTCTGAAGCCTCAGGCATTCACCCATCGTTCACCCCTGGCACCGCAGAAAGTTCGAGCCTACCGGCAAGTAGCGTCGCTGACGCAGCTTCGTCCTCTGTAAGCTCCGTGGAATCGGCTGCCTCGAAAAAGATTTTCGCTGGTGCTATGGCGGAAAAGGCTAGTTCGACAGGCCCTATATTTGACGACATCATAGACCACAGTGAAGGCTCGAAATATTCAGAGAAAATGCAGAGCGTGATAAATGAGGCGGGTGACCGATACGCAGATGTCACAAAAGCAGTTAGCGAAGCCCTCTTCGGTACATCTCATGGCACCCTCGAAAGCGTCACCTCCTTGGCCAGTGAACAGTATTCTAGTGCTCTAGCGGCCGCTTCAAGCATACTTTATGGTTCGGCACCTGGCACTGGCGAAAGCATTGCAAGCGTGGCGTCTGCTAAGTACAGTGACGCAGTAGCTGCGTAAGACCCATTTCGAAACCTCCTTTGCACGGTATCGTACTAACAAGTAAACAGCGCTTCCGCAGCTATCTACGGCACCCCAGCTCCAGCCGTTGATGCTGCCATCGCGTATGCTAGCTCTGTCTATGCCGACGCTGTGAGCAGGGCGCGGGAGCGCTATACTCATGCAAAGTCGATTGCATCGGAACAGATCTCTGGAACTTCCAAACCCATCCATGAGCAGATGATGTCGTCAATCGAATCAGCCTACTCTGGATCATTGGCGACGGCTAGTGAAAGATTGAATTCGGCTTTGAGTGTCGCTTCGTCCAAATACTCGTCTTTCGCTGCCACGCCTACGAAAGGCACTCTGGAATCGATCTCGGCCATTGCGTCTTCAAAGCTACAGGAGGCCCTAAGTCTAGCCTCTGCTCAGTATTCCAGCGCTAAGTTGGCTGTAGGTGCTACACCAACCCCAGCTCACCAACAGTACCTGCAAGACGCTCAACGACGGTATTACGAAGCGATAGGCATTGCCCACGAACGCTATTCAGAGTTTGTGACGGCAGCTTCTGCTGCTATCTATGGAACTCCGACCCCGTTCCTAAGCAGTCTATCGAGCGCTGCCTCCAATGCTGTGTATGGAACTCCCACACCATTACTGAGCAGCATCTCCAATGCAGTATCTGAGGCGGTGCACGGCACGCCGGTTCCAGCGTATCAGAGTCTGATTGATGCCGCATCCTCTCGGTACGCAGCAGCCTCGTCGGCTGCCGCTGCTAACTTGGACAATTTACTGTCGTCCGCTTCTTCTGTGGTGGGCAAAACGAGCACATCCCCGGCTCAGAGCTTACTTGACAGCATTTCATCTCAGTATTCTGCTGCCTTGTCTGCTGCTTCGGCTTCTCTATCTGCTGCATCCTATTCTGCCAGCACTGCCGTCTACGGTACACCGACCGGCGCCATCGAATCAGCTGCTTCGGCAGCCTCTCAAAATTGGGAGGCCCTGGTCGCAAAAGCCAGTGAGCAAATTTACGGTGCCCCAACACCTATCTATGCATCGATAACTTCACAAGCTGGAGAATATGCATCGCAAGTCACCAACACCGCGGCTGCCCAATACTCTGCCCTGCAAGCCTTTGTCTCTGAACTAGTAGTTGGCAAGGAGCCTGACTTTACGGAGTCCGTCATGAACCGCCTTAGCTCTGCTTACTATTCTGGCTACCATATCACCCTCGCGTCCTCTGCATCGAGTATGGCGAGTGAAGCCTACGACTCAGCGCTTTCGGTCGGCTCATCTGTCTCGTCAGCAGTGTCGTCCGCAGTCTCATCCTACTACACCCCTCCACCGCAGGTCGAATCAATTCTTGACTCGGTAACCAATCAAATCAATGCAGCTGTCGATGCTGCTTCAATTCAATTTTACGGCACCACAACGGGCAGTTGGGAGTCAATGACCTCCGCGGCCGCCGACTCGTACTCTTCTGTCTCCGCAGCAGCTTCCGAGGCTATCTATGGGACGCCTCCCAGCTACGCCGAAGCTGCACAAAGCTCAATCATAGACGCGATGTCGAGTGCGCAAAATGCCATCAGTATCGCTATCTATGGTACCCCAACAGGTGCTGTTGAGTCAGCGACAAGTGCCGCGGCCAGCGCCGCTGGAGAGGCATACACATCTGTGTCGTCATTCATGGCGGAGAATAAGGCAGCTGCTGGCTCAGTTGCCGGATCAGTTTACTCTGAAATAGCTGCGAAGGTCAGCGAGGCCGTTTATGGTCCTGAGCAAGGAGCATTGGAAAGTGCACGGACGAGATTGATGGCTGCGGTCGAGAGTGCTCAAGCTAGACTTTCAGCATTCGCGACTAGTGCAGGTGAAGGAGCCAGTGAGGCCATCGAGGCAGCGAAAAGCTCAGTGGAAGAGTTTGCGAGCGGCGTGACCGATTGGGTGAAGGACGAATTGTGAGATACTTGATCGATCTAATTGGAAGGCGTGAAAGGTGCGCAATATGAGCCGCGCTTGATGCGCTTTCCAGAAAAGACAGCTGTCTTTTGGTGGGGAGGCAAAAAGCGTCACGATCTGCGTCCTTTGAATTCGCTTGTACTTATAATTCCCACTTCTTGCAATGGGGGGATTTTTTTGCGCGAGTTGGTTGGTCTCATTATTGTCTATACCCCCTACCGCCTTTTTCTCCAAGATAGCCTCTCGAGATATCCTCTCAGTTGGCAGTCATAGGTAGTTTGATGAAGCATGATAATGAAGGTTGACTCTACGGAAGGGTAGTGATTCAATCGTCGGCAGCATTGTGTTTTCTTGCTCGTGCTGTACCTGAACGCCCTTAAGCTGGTTTGTTTAACCGCAAGCCCCCGCCCACGTTCTCCACCTCAATTTTGTTGGTCCACGCCTCCGTAACAGTCCTCATCCCCTCTGCTCTTAGTATTTTTCACAGCGACTCTTTCACCCACATCGCCTGTTTCTGCCGATGAAGCAAATTTCCAGCGGTCGCTCTCCAGCTTCCGGCCTGCAAAAGCAGCATTGTGGCAGTCTTCTCCCGATAGCGTGTGTAACTGCCTTTCGTTAGTACCACCGTTTTCTTCCCCCAGCTGGTCTTTTTTGAGGACTTGTATATCATGGCAGTCTGCCTCGATGTCGCATACGACGCTTTTTGCAGCAAGCTTGTGGGAAATTCGTATGGATGAGAGGATTGCGTTGAGCAGGAGGGCGAGAAGTGTCTTTGGGGGGTTTAGAGAGACTGCTCTAGGGGAAAGAGCGCCGTACTTCGATAGGAGGAAGGCGATTTACCAAGTCGGCAGATTTCTGCTTCGCCTTGCTCCCTTTGGCCTTTTTGGCTGCAGGTTCAGTAGGCTTGCCTCTACTTTCCCTTGGCCCTGCTCTCTCTCTTGTCCCCTAGGCTTCCCCTTTTCTTGGTATTCTCCGGCGCCAGTCCCTCTCCTACTTTGGCATTGTGTCGAGAAGTAGAAGATCCAAATTACTTGTTTCGCAAACATTTCTTGGGACAGGTTGTTGTATACGATGTCCCGCGTGGGATTTGGTATGTAGGTAGCTAAGCAGTCCTTACGGCGTGAGGAGGTCATGTCCAGGTCGCCTAAACCTGCTGAGGGCTACTCGGCGCAGTATGGATCCAGACATGACAACACCAGGGTGATGTCATCTGAGTCTGACCGAGATGTGGTACATGAGCGACAGTCCAAATTGTTGGCGGTGAAGTAGGTTCCTCCCAAGTTATATATGTGAAGCCGAGGAGGTCTTCGGTCTGAAACAATGGGACAAGTATCACGAATAGAGACGTGGCATAGATATTTCAGAGGGGCAACTTCCTAGCAGCTGACTCAAGCCACCAGGCTGAGGAGCATTGCTCAAATGTCACTACAAGCGCGTAAACAGCTTTTGTAGACACTGTCGATGGTGGTATTTGCACGAAGGAGCACTAATTCATACACGCATACTTGTTATTTCTACAGTTTGCATCGGAACTTTGGAAGAAGAGAAAGAAAAGGTTCGGACAAGCCAATTCCTATCCGCATTAATGCTCCTTCCTTTACCATGCAATACCAAACGGCAGGCACAAAAGCACCGATGCTTTTCCCAGAACGCCCTGTGCAAAATGCAAGAACTCCATTTGATCGAGCTTTCCCCAAATTCCCATGTACTCGATCATGCTATGCATCGCTCGCTAAAAGAGCAATTCAAACCGCGTCAATTATGCCATTTTCCTTCCTTGTCGTCTCCGGTATGTATGTTCAGATGGGGAAAACGCCAACAAACTGAGCAGATCTGCCTATGACCAACGTTCTGATCCAGGCTACGACATCTCACCATCCTCTTCCTCTTCCTCTTCATCGTCATCGTCCAGGCTCTCCATTGCGTCTTTGATGAATTGTGCGGCCTAAGTTTACCATAAGTCAGCACCATTTCACTCCCTTCCCTCCCGGAAAGCAAACATAGACCTACCTTCGGGTCCAGATTAAGCGCCATAGTAAAGCACCTCACTGCCTCCCCTCTCATCCTGAGCATTTTATACAACCGTCCGAGCAAAAAGTGCACATTGGCTTCATCTGGCGCCACATCTTTCAACACCTTCAACTCCACCAATGCTTCCTTCGGCCTCCCGAGACCCATCAAACACCTCGCTTTCTTGAATCTGCTCAATGCACTCCCTGGTGCAAGCGTACAAGCGTGCCCATACATGAGCAGCGCGTCGTTCGGCTTCTTCAACTTCTCCAGTACCACTCCGATACAGCACACCAGCACGGCGTTGGTCGGATTGATCCGTACCGCTGTTCGATAGTGTTGTTCAGCAATATCCCACTTGCCCATCTTCTCATACACTTTGCCCAACCCATACCACGCATTGTAGTGTCGTCCATCAGCGCCTACAGCACATCTGTATGCATCAAGCGCTTTCTCAAATTCCTCATTTGCGACATATTCGTGGCCCTGGAGCGTGAATCCGTAGGCAAATTGCGGGTCTATCTGTGTTGCTCTTCGGAAGCATTTGAGCGCCTGGTCGTGTTCGCGTTGGAGAGAAAAGCTGTTACCAATGGCGCACCATGCCTGAGGACTAAGTCTTTCTGTTTCGATGAGTTCATGAGCGAGATATGCGAGCTCGACCTCATTCTTCATGTGCCAGAGGACTGTCGAATAGACCTCCATGTCTTCTAACCTTGACGGGCAAAGCGTCTTCACTCTAATGAAGAATTTCTCTGCTTCAGAGTACGACGCTTGCTCGTAGTAGGCCTTTCCAATTTGTGCAAGAATGTAGGGTGTTTCTCGCTGTGACGAGGGGAGGGCATTATAGTTCAGTATTGCTAATTGACAGTCGTAGCGAGTGAGAGCGAGGTGTGCGGCTGCGATGCGAGCGAAGAGGTCGAGGAGAGTATTTAGAGCTTCAATGTCCTTGTTGATGTTGCTTTCGGTCTTTGAAGATTTTTGATGACCTTGTGGAATTGTAGGTCCTGGTGGAACCCCATTCGCAGCCGGACGTGACTCTTTCGAATCCACATCCATTGCATCTGTTGAGCCGGCCCGGTTTCGATTGCCGCTGACGACACGTCCTACAGTTGAGGCAGTAGCCAAGCGTCCTTTGACACCTGGCGCTTTTGCTTTCTTAATATCTCTTCCTTCTTTCAGTCCCAGTGAACTGGCAAGTGACGATATTTTACTGCTAGTTGCAGTGGTTGGCCGCGCTGTGTTGAGTAATCTAACACTCCGTCTTGCTCCTTCCAATCCGCCATTTTGTGCCGTAGACGTCTGTGCAGCTTGACCAGAGATTGTTCTTTTGGTCGGAGGAGCTGGCGGAGGCGGTGGGTCTTGCAGTACAGCTGCATCCTCCAAATCAGCCTTACTCCTTATTCTTGACTTGACTGAACCTGCTCGCATCTTGGGGGGCGGTAGAGATGCATATTCTGGGGCTATGTCATCAGCATTTCTCGCTTTCCGAGGCGGAGCTAGTGGTGGTTCCCAGGCCTTTGAACCATCTTCAGTCCAATTTCCTTGCGTGGCCGGCGTGTCGATTCCTTCATTGTCCACGATCGTACTCACTGCGTTTACACTGACTTTGCTACCATTCAGCCTTTCCCACAACGGATTATTGCCATAGCTCATTCCGTTGGCTTTTGGCTGCGATGAAGTAAAGGGGTCTGCAGAGGGAGGGAAATGGTTGATGTTGTTGGCTGGTTGGGTCTGCAGTGGTATACTTGACGTCGATGCCTTGTCTAGCGATGTGACCGAAGAATTCTCGGGGCGCTGCATTGCTTGTAGCATTGCCACCATATCCGGGGTCATTTTGTAAATGTTCGGTATGGCAATCTTAGCACCAGAATCGCACAGGCCCAGGAAAGCATCCCACATGAACGGATTCAACTTCAGAGCTTGCTCCCAGCAGTCAACGGCTTTGCCCAAGTCTTTGTGTGCCTTGAATAGCTTTCCTTCCAAGCTGTACACAGCTGCCGCATCCGGTAGATGTTGCCTCCTGGTTTCGTTGTGTTGGCTCCAAGTATTCCTGCTCTGCCACAAGCTCTTGCTTCTTTCCAACGCAGTGATGCCTTCAACAAACCGCCCCAGCTCCAAAGAAGCCTGGGCATATATATAGCAACATCCCAAGTGGTTCCCGCGCGTGGCGTGCAATCGAGTCGAGTCCCAAGCCGCCTTGTACTGACCAGACTGAAATTGGCATGTTGCGAGTAGGTAGGCGGCTTCAGGAGATCGAGGTTCGTAGGCAGAGAGCCGCCCGGCGAGGAAGAGGGCGTTCCTGACCAGGTTGTTATCGAGGTGGTAGTAAATGAGTTGCCGAAGCTGGCTGGTAATGTGAGTTGTGGATGGCGCCATGGTCTAGGTAGGGAAGGATGAGCCAGCTTCAAGAAGTGATGCTTGAGTGCGCCCCCAAGTCTTCGTCGTGGGATAGCAGTCTCAAGTCGCGGGCAGTCGCGATTTAGTTCGAGTAGCTTTTAGTTAGTGATTTGAGCTTTCGGCCAAAATAAATACCCAGGAAGGAATGTTGTGACCTCTTCCATGACATTCCTAAATCAAAATTGTCCCTCAGATCCGACCAGAGAAGGGGTGTCCGAACCGTCTGGCGGGTAGCAGCATGACGACTGGGTTTCAACTGCAGGCGTTTACACGGGTTCGCAGACAGAGATGTTTTGCGGCGGCGGGCGTTCCTCTGGCCACGAGTGGCTGGGCGCGGATTGCGGCTAAACCTGTTACCCCACCAATTTCAAAAAGACATCTGGATTTTCTTTGCGACACCGATCCAATTGTCTTTCGCGGACAGCGGTCGCGAAGGCATCTCGCACCTTCATCTTGTTACCTCCAAAAATGCATTTCCACAAAAAAAGGCGATAAAGAATAGGCGGTATTGCAAGTTTCAGTGCGCACGCGATCAACAGCTCCCCCAGCCTCCGAATTCCGCCTCCAATTAAGCATAAGTCAGGTCTGGACTCTGGAGGTAGTCACGATATGGCCCAGGTATTTCGCGTTTTGAAGACCTACAATTAGCGACAACTAATGAGATTCGGTGAAGAAAGCAGCCAAGTCGCTGGCCGTGCGCAATGCTGCCACCCTCTCCCGCACCCACTTGATCTCCGCCGTCCTTCACTCCCTCTTCATCCTCCTGCGCTTCTTCCTCCTTTCTCGCTCCCTCACACCTTACCTCATTCTATCTGCCCCCGCTCTCGTCCTCCAATTCTACCTCGACCGCCTCGGCCGGCCCTCTTACGCCGCCGATGGCTCACTCCGCCGCGCCGGCGAAGACCTCGAAGCCAAAGGCCTAACCGAGTTCATGTGGGACATTGTGTACTGGACGTGGATCAACATCGTGCTCGTGATCGTGTTCGGTGACAAAGCTTGGTGGTTGTATCTTGTCGTGCCAGGATACTCAGTATATCTGGCTGCTACGACAGTAGGCGGCATGAAAGGGATGCTGGGTGGAATAGGAGACGGAGCGGCTGCGCCAGAAACGGAGAGTAAAAGGCAGAAGAAGATGGAGAAACGAGGCGGACAAAAGGTTGCATATAGATAACAAAGCCACCCGTGGGAATAAAATGCTACATTCTCAACTAGTAGATCCCTAGTTATGCCCCTGGCGGACGCCAACTTGCCCAACACCCGATACTCGAGTTGAGAATATGGGTGTCATTTCTCATCAAACCACTTGGCCAATCCAGTGCCGTACAAGCTTCGCCATTCCTCCGCTTCTTCTTCAACATAGTCGCCAACAAGCTCGGCTGTCTCATTAGCTCTGTCCATGGCGTTGCTCATTGCACCCTGTATACCTCCCGTCACACTATCCATAAGCCCGCTCGCGCTCTTCTGAGCCTCCCGCATCTGCTCTTTCGCCGCAGCTACCCTCTCTGCAGCTCTTGCCTTGGCCAGATCGTAGTATTCATATGACCGCTGTCTCGCGCTTTGAGCCAACGCTTCCGGATTTGCACGGCTCCTGTACCTCGAGATTATAATTGCGAGGACATAGTAGGCTTGCACGATGAGCCTATGGACTACCTGCTTGACAATCATCGTGATACCGTGGGAGAGGAATCCTTTAATGATTTCCAGATGCAGGCCTTCGTAAAGTCCCTGGTAGCCTTCATTTTGAGCAATTTCCAGTAATGTGCTGAATATAGTGCTCTGAGCGGCCGCCCTCTGCTTACGCCCGCCAGATAAAGCTCCACCACTGGCATCTTTAACGTCTTCATCAAGATTCTTCTTGTCACTCTCTTCCGCTTCCTTTCCACTAGCCTGTGCTCTTGCCTTTGCCAGGCTGAATGGGTATGTGAGAGCGCTGGCGCAAGCCTTGCTGAATGCTGCCATAAAGAAGGTGGCGACTGCCGGTGGATTGTTCCTCAGCGACCTTGGAAGGAGGCGCTTGAAGGTTTGGAAAAGGAAAAATGTCAGGGAGGGGTTGAGGGTCAAGATTAACGAAGCAGAATATCCGGACCAGAAGCCAAGTATGCCCTTGTTGTCAAGGATGTCATGTGCGATTTGCGAAGTGGTCGGCTCCTTCGTTGGCCCTTCTGGCTTTGCAGAAGTCATGGCGGACGCCTGCTTCCGCGTCACAATATTCGCAATTGGCGTCGTTAGCAATTTTGTAAAACTCCCTGCCATGAACCCAACTGTCAATTCCTCAATGGCAGGCAACACGGCCTCCGAAGACCCATTGCTTCTAGCAGCTACCCTCTTCGACCTCAGGAAATTGTAGGCCAGGAAGAAAAAGAAAGAATCCGCTATCGTCTTTCCGGTATCCTGCAACACTCCTGTGTAGAAGCCCGCCAGTCCGCCCTCATTGCTGTAGATTTTTTGCACTGCATCTCGCAAACTGCTGTACTCAATATCGCTCGGTGTGGACCGATCTTTCCGTAGTTGACGCTGTATTTGCAATCGAGTTATGATGAGTTCGAGAGGGTAGGTGCAAAGATTGGAGATGGCAGCACCGGTCGAGCCGGCAATAGCATGACCCAGAGCTGGGAGCGCAGTCCCATTCGGCGACAAGAAGGACTCCGACTCTGATTGAGCTTCCTGGACTTTGTGGTAGAGGGTGAAGGCATCCTGTAACTTGGTCAACCAGCTGGTAAAGCACGGGAACAGGGTCCGCAACGCACGAGTTGGCTATTGTATATGTTCGCCATTGAGTTGGGCTACATATTCTCAAATGTTCCGATTCAAAAGAGGTCAATGACTGACTATCCGCCAGCAGTGTAGCAGAACTCTTCAAGATTCGTTGATACAATGGGGACGAATTCCCTCACTACAAAGTAATGATGGAGCTAACCCCACGGTCTACTTTCAGGTTGCGGGCTCACGGACCTCGGCTAATATAGGCTCCTTCGTTCGAGCACTAATGTCGATGGAAATATTCGGGCAAGCAGCAGGTATGACAGTCTACACATTTCGGACTGAGATCTACTTTCGAAGTTACCCTTTTCCTACTGATGTGGAAGGCATCGAGACATGCACTTCTTACAAATGATACAAGATAACAACAGCAACTCGCAGCAACAGATATACCGCACTCGGATACAAGCTAGAAGACTCACTAGGTGCTTCTAGATCGTCCGTACAGTATCAACTTCCAAGAGAGCCAGTAACAATATATGGACATCTCCTTTTCCTAGTGGCAGATTGATTTGAATTCGAAAAGCCTCATTCGAATCTGGCTAAAACTCGCCCCTGATTATCTTGCAATCTCATGAGGATGGAGATTTGAATAAAGTCAACTGTCTACAACAAGTTGACACTGCTCAATACTGGCAGTCTTTATACGTTTGGTTGAAAAATGTAGTCGAGCAATACGTCACCTGGAAAACGCAAAGTGTTTCATTGCGGTGCATTAGATGGGTCAGGCGGTGTGTGTGTGAAGTGCGTCTGGAAGTCCTATCTTCATCAAATCGCAAAGGGCGATTCAAACGGAGGGACGTTTTAACGCCTTTTGAGAGACCATACGTCTATCCTCTATAGAACTCGCCAAGGTAGCAAGTCATAAGAATGTTCAATGGGTATTTTACATTGTCTCAGTACATATATCAGCGCCCAAAGCCCTTTGCTCTTTCGCTTTACGTCTGGAGACAAATTCCCGGTTCTTCGCGCCAAAAAAGCAATGCAACCATGCGAGTACCACCCTAAGACTTTCCCATTTAACGCCCATGCGCATTCACCATGCCTTCGAACAGTTTCCATTGTGCCGCAAATGCTTTCTCGTCTGATCGTACCTTCGTGAAGCCACGAAATCTCTCGCAGATCTATACTCGTGCACCTCGCCGCCTGAGTCCAAGGTCTTCTTGCTGAATTGCTCTTATCAACTTCAGACTCTCTTCATCCATATCAAGATCGCCGAAACTGCTCCGACCTCTACTCACACGTCTATTCTGAGAAGTTGGCGTCTCTGCTTTAATGTTCTGGCCCGCCACTGTTGCTGGTGTCTCTCCAGCGCCAACTGAGACATTACTGGACCTCCGACTCTTTCCATCTATCGAAGTCAATGCACTGAGTTCACTACTAGAAGCTCGACGATCGTATCTGGCATCTTGTGGAGATGGTTTTTGTGTCGTCGATGTAGCGTCTGGTACGAAAAGGTCGATCTGCTTAGGCTGTCGAGATGAATGGCGCGATGCCGAGCTCGGAGTATGTAGTAAGTTACCACCAAACTCTGAGCCTCCTCCGTTTGTCTCAATGGATTTTGCGAGCTTTCCATGGGCGATCGCTGTTGGCGAAAAGTCGGTTTCTTGGGCAATGGAGTCTGGTGGGGATGCCAAAGATCCTGCCGGCGTCTGACTGGCCGCTGACGGCATGTTCACCAAAGATGGTTGTGACTTGGACGATGTCTCTACTTGGGGCATATCAGGTGGCTGATTTTCGTCGTTGAAGTTGCCTTGAGCTACAGTGATATCAGCGTCTTGGGTATTGGGAGAAGGTTGTCGATGTTCATTTCCCGCATTCCGTGAAGCCGTGATGTCGTGCGTCGATCTGGTCATCGCATCGGTTGCGGCTCGTAGTTGTTGAATAGCGTCTCCAAGAAAAGGCTGGGGTCCGGGAGGAGCGGAAGGGGTGTCCATCATGAGTGCGGGATCAATGAGAGACTCAAAATCTGCCTGCTCATTCCGCTCGTTTTGAAGCTCCGCTGCTAACGCTGACTGAGCCTGCCCGACAAGGATCGTTTCTGCATCAAAACTGTGGACACTACTCTCTAGTTTCGGTCGCTTTGTAGCAGATTGTCCTTGTTCGTCGCTAAGTCTCAGCGGTCGCTTTGCGGCAGCAGAGCCGCGGGGTTTGGAAGGCTCCGCAGCTTTTGCAGGATCAACCCTACCAAGTTCATCATGTATGCAACGCCGCTGTATAGCAGTTAGAATACCACATTAGCAAGGGAAACGGTTGGTGACTTACCTTGCTTTTCCGGCACTCATCGCATGCCTTGCTTCTACCTTTCTTGCTAGACGAGACAACAGCGGGCGCAGAGATTTCTTCGGCCATGTCCTGTTCAGGTAAATTTAAGCTCGCTAGTGCTTCCTGAGTACGCCTTGGGTCTGCGAAACCATTCGCATCGATTACTGGATAGATGTTATCCGACTGGTTCGGGGCATTGATATTGGTGTCGCTTTGTGACAAAATGGGTTGAATAATGTCAAGACTGAGGTTCGAAAAGGCTCTTGGCCGAGGGACATCTGGCGAAATAGGAGCAGGTGCATCGCCCTCATCTTTATGACGACATCTGATGCGTCTTTTGCGGCAGGCGTCGCAAGCAACTCTTTTTGGCCCAAGGCCGGAAGCCTTTGTCGTGGTCCGAGCCTTCTTCACTTCGTCACTCTCATACCCAGCTGATGATCCACTTCGTTTAATGGCGACAGTTTTCGCCTCCTGGCTTGCACGTGCACTCTCCATTTGCGACGCGACTCTGGACGAGACACGTTCTGGGGGTGTTCTCAACACTTCCGGCTGCTTCAGCTTCTCTTGCTGCTCAGCTAGCTTGGCCAAAGACACGGCGTCTGGGCGTGTCCACTCCGGGGCGACGACACTACCGATCTTCCAGGCACACCAGATGGCAAACAACTTGCAAGTGTCGAGTGGCTCTTTCACCCCTTTGGGGATCGATCGCTGTACACTCCTGGTCGCGCCTTCGGATACACCTGGAACGTGGATTCCACAAGCTATCTTCGCTGTCCTGTAAAGAAAATCCCGAAGCGCGGGTAAGCCTTCAATCTCTTTTCGTGAATAAAACCGTGCGTTGAAATCTGGATCCCCAGGTTCTTTGTCGTTGGCAAGGTCTCCGAACTCGTGCCAGAGTGGGTTCGCGCGCCGAAAGACGAAATCAGGATCGTTGTTAAAATCATCCAAGACCTCCTGCGGCACTGGATCCTCGTCAAGGTACTTCAGGGCTGTATACCACATGATCTTCTGGAAGTGTGGATATCGGAATTTCTGTGCAACCTTGGTTTCCCTTTCGATGGTGGCAACCTTAATCTGCATCTCATAGTTCTGACGAGTCAAGAAGTTGCCGCCAATGACCAAGCTGTCCTCCGGAGTCCACACAGCGTGGATCCAGCCGGCAGGTATAAGCATCGTGTCGCCCTCAGAAAGATCAACGCGGCTGCATTCGCCTGTGACCTCTCCCAAGAAGGTTGTATCCTGGGTATCTGAATTGCACCAATTCTCATACGCTTTGAGGTTCTTGTCTTCCGGCGGTATGAAGAAAAAGGTCTTCTTGCCCGTTAAGATATGATAGTATACTGAGGATCCGCCAAAGTCGATGTGAAAGTCCGTGTAACAGTCGGCAACGGACATCAAGCAATAGAACTGGACCTTTGGGTAATCTCCGATGGCCTGTAGTTCAGCAGGCCAGACCGAATCTTGTAAGTCGAGGTCTCGGACAATCTTTGGGCGGCGGATGAGCCTTCCAAGTTTGCTCTGGGAGACTTCGAGACTGATCACATTCCGGATGACTTTCTCGTCCGTGCTCTCATAGTAGTCAGCCCACTTCTGCATGTTCCACTTTTTGTCGCCTTGTGACTGAGATTTGACATCAATAACATCGAGTCGTTCTCCAGGCCCATAGAGTTCCGATACTTTCCGCACAGTCAAGTTTCGCGGCATCACCATGTCAAGTAGATCCTGGTCACAATCGAAGACCTCCTCCTTCTCAAGGCCGTCCTCGTCACTTTGGACAGGATCAGTTCTCATATCGATTAGCTCCGAGATATCTTTGGATACATCTGCTGCAGTCTCCGCGGTCTCCACGGTCTCCACGGTCTCCGAATTTCGCTTTTCAAGACGCGAATTCCAACAGGCTGGAATTACCATTGGGCGTTTCATGCCGCCGGTCTTCTCGAAATACTCGAGAGTGACGAGTTCTGGTCTTATGCGAGCAAACTCATCTGGCTGGAAAGTGATTTTGCCGTCCTTGATTGGCTGAATATAGTGATGCTCTGAAGTCTCTGTGGATGACTTGACAATACCTTCATTGAGTCCGGCATAGTCGATGGCGGTTCTCGCTCTTGAAGACTTTCGTACGTAGGTTGTGCTGCCATGAATGGGCTCGCAGTCTACACAAATGTACTTGTCGACGTCCTGTGCTTCTCGCTTGTCTTTGAACCCTGCACAGGATGCGTGGTACCATCTCTTGCAGCCGTTGCAACTGATCCAGAGCGTCGACGATTCCTTGTCATCACTTGATTCAATGGCCTGCAAAAGATTGCAAGCAGCACATGAGGTTGATTCAAGAGTAGGTTTCACTCTGCGGGGCTTCTTCGCCGCTGGATTCTCAGCTACCAGATTGTCTGCCTCAGCTGAGCCCGTCTCTGGCTGAGAGATCTGATTTGTCTCCTCTTTGCTCCGCGATGGCTTGTCTTCCTGACTCACCAAATTAGAATGTAAGAGTGAGGTAGGCACATCACTCCGCTCGTTTTGTTCCATCGGCTTCATATCTTCAGCTTCAGGTATATTCCAGAGGAGCCCGCGATGGACATCTGGAGAGATTATTGATCCATTCCCAATGAAGGCTTGTTCTTGTTGGTTTATAGACTGGAACATGCCTTGTGGTGATGCGGATAACGAGGCAATCTCCTCGATAGGCATTGGAGGCCCTTCAGAGCTGGTCGTTGACGCGCTAAGTCGTGTGTAAGAAGGACTGCGGGGGGCATAGTGACTCAGAGGTGCGATGTGCAGTGTTGGGCGGTTAAAGTTCTGGGCGAAGTTGATCAAGAGCTCTGCCTCGTCCATGCTCACTTGAGTAGGTTGGGTTGGTATGTAGCTTGTCGCAGGCCGTGACTCTCTTCTCGTCCATTCTGGCGATGGCAGCTTCTCCGAACGGGCTCGCTTGGAGGGCCTTTCCTCTGAGTGGTACTCATAACCATTGGAGTATGAGTTTGCTAGCCAGGAAGACTGAGGAGTGGATGGGCTTCCGTTCGTGAAGGTTGGACTGGTAGCAAGAGCAACAGTGGCGAGCGTGTCTATGTTTGAGCCAGATCGTGCGTGGGTTCTTGACTTCGCATGATGGTGACTACCGTCTTTACTCGAATGCACTCGATAATTATCGTTATTGCTGTACCCGTTCAGACCGCCGTTGTAGCCGTTGGCCGATGTTTTCCTGATATGCTGAATGCGCGCTTCTCCGTTTTGGTCCACCCAGAGTTGTTGACCTGTTGGAAAAGCTGTCTCAACACTGTATTGTTGACCAAAGGAAAGCCCCAGACCTTGAGGCGTATGGTAGCTGTTCTGATAACCTGCCCAGTTGTTTGGAATGGCTGAGGTATGGGGCTCGGGGAAGGGCTCGAGGAAGGGCTGGGGGGATAGGCGCTCGATTGCGTCGCGAGCAGGGCGAGGGGGGCTGCGGTATCGAATCTCGGAGGTCCCTGACGGCCTCCGCCAAAGTGTTGAAGTAGGCATCGTGCTTGGACAGCTGCGTGGCAATGTAGGAGACTTCGAGTTAATGGCAACCGCGGGGTACGGAGGTGGATTGGCGCATCCAAACAAACGGAGGCTTCTTTGAACTCATTGAAATCGCCGAGGAGCAAAATTTCGCGTTGCTAGATCCCCGGAAGACCGCACCACGAGGTTCAGAAGCAGCGTGCGCGAGAGTTAATGTGGTCGGGTTTGAAGATGGCGGGCGTTGCAGTCCGCATTTCGAAGTGGAAATTAGTACGAGCCGCTAAATGACTTTCGTTGAAAATGTGGCCTTCACCTGCGGAAACAAGCTCTGAGTTACAAACACCATTCAACCAACAAAACGAGGGGCTCCTACACCGAAGCAGCAAGCCGCTTTGCTCTAAAGCGTCCAGGCCTTTGAGACTGCATACAATAGCGAAGAGATCTCATCCGCCGGCGCCACTTGCAGCCTAAGCTCTCCGCGGCCTCAGACGGGACTACTCTACAATTCTCTCTGGAAGGAGTTCGATCCTCTCTATATCCTCTACGAACCTGAATTCCGCCTCCAAAGCACCCTTGTCAGCACCCGGGGCTATCTCCGCTCCTCTTCTCCCTTGGAAATCAGATCCCGGCCGCCTGGTCGACCCTCATCGTCCACCTCAAGCCCAACCCTCACTCCCACCACAATGACCTCTCGCCAAAAGCTCGCCCCAGAGGCAAACCGTATCCTCTTCGTCAAGAATCTCGCCTACAACATCGACGCGCCCGCCCTCTTTGATCTCTTCAGCAAATTCGGGCCCATTCGCCAGATCCGCGCAGGCACCTCCGCTACGACCAAGGGCACCGCGTTCGTGGTCTATGACGACGTCGTGGACGCCAAGCAGGCTTGCGATAAGCTCAACGGGTTCAACTTCATGAACAGATACTTGGTGGTTTTGTATCATCAGCCAGAGAAAATGGCGAAAGTGACGAAGGAGGACCTGGCGGAGCGACAGGAGAGGTTAGAGGGGTTGAAGAAGGCGCATGGGATAGACTAAATATTCTGCAAAGACGAAAGAAGCGACTACATATAGCGGAGATCCAAGAGGATGCTCCGAAGCCACAACGGACAGCATACCCCGTAAAAGAGAGGAGAGGGAGAGGGAGAGGGAGAGGGAGAGGGAAGAAAGGGTGGTTGGGAGAGGACGTTGCCACAAACGCGACGCCAGAACGATCGGACTCATGTTCCAGAGCCGGGGGGCATTAGTGTTCGATAATCCTGGCTCCGAGGCAGGTCGAAGGTGGAGAAGGGTATCGAGCGTAAAGCAGACAAGCAAGGTCGGGGAGCTACAAGACTCATTTAAGCGTGGCTTTGATGCCACATTCCACATGTCGGAGCGATGAGGTACACTCGGAATAGTTTCACCTTCTGTGATCTTGTCTATCATATAATTACCGGCTAGGACACTAGCCCTTGGGTTCTCCATATTATGACTCAGTACATGTCTTGGCTTGATCGTGTGCCAGTCTCCCGAAAAGGCATTCGCTGTTACCCGTGACATCCGTCAACAAAACCCTCCCTCTCTTACTGCGCACTAGGTTGACAGACCCCGGTTCTTGTTCGCATCACTTCCCCTCTGCATTAATCAACGTTACCATATTCCTCCCACCCTACCTCTTCCAACTTCTCTACCTTCTCTACCACTCCACTCTCCATATCCTTCATGTATCCATCCATCTGCTCCAAGAGCTTCACATCCTTCACTCCCAGGATCCTCAGCGCCAACAATGCGGCATTCGTACTATTGTTGACCGCCACACACGCCACTGGTACCCCTCTTGGCATCTGCACGATACTTAGCAGACTGTCCATTCCATCCATGCTGCTCCCCTTGACCGGCACGCCGATGACAGGTAACGGCGTACTGCTCGCCAGCATTCCGGGAAGATGCGCCGCGCCGCCCGCGGCAGCGATGATGACCTTCAGGCCTCGGGAGACAGCATCTTGCGCGTAGGCGATCATGCGTCCAGGTGTGCGATGCGCGGAGGTGATGGTGACTTCGTAGGGAATGTTGAAAGAGTTCAGGATTGTGAGGCCGGGTTTCAGGATAGGGAGGTCGGAGTCCGAGCCCATGGTCACGCCGATGAGTGGCTTTGGCTTGACGGGTATAGAGCGAGACGCAGTGAGCTTCCTGAAGGTCTCTGTGATCGCCTCTGCAGAGTCTGAGGCGGAGGCGGGCATGTCGAATTTATGGGCGCGGATAGCATCAACCCAGTTAATAAGTGGTTGGATCTTGGTCTCAGCTTCTTCCGTGCTAGAGGCAATGAGAGTAATGTGGCCCATTTTGCGGCCAGGCCTGCCATCGCCCTTGCCGTAGAGGTGGACCTTAGCGCCAGGAACTTTTAGTGCGGCTTTGGCAACAAGCAGGTGAGAGTCGGGTGCCGGTCCACCAAGGATGTTGAGCATGACCGCGTGGGTGTCAGGCGTCAGGAGATCTGTCGCGCCGGGGGCGATTGTCTCGGCGAGGTTTGGCAGAATCGCGCGGAGGTGTGCTTCGTATTGCGACATGTGGCACGCTTCGATGGTGTAGTGTGCGCTGTTGTGTGGCCGAGGAGCGATCTCATTGATGAGAAGACTGTCGTCTTCGAGGAGGAACATTTCAACGCCAAAGACGCCGGTGCCAAGGAAGGTCGCCACAGCGCGGCGGGCCAGGTCTTGTGCCTTGATGAGAATCTTCGTTGCAACGGATCGGGCAGGAGCGTAGACGAGCTTGCAGATGCTGTCCTCATGAATGGTCTCAACCGCTGGGTAAGCATGGGTGATATCCCTCCACCAATGTTCTGCCCTTGAGTGATTGGTTGAAGTTGCCAACTCTACAGTGCAGTCCTGTGAGGTCTTGACCACCATGACTGCCAACTCCATCTTGAAGTTGGCCCACTTCTCCACGTACAAATCGCCCTTCAACGCTTTTAGGGCAGGTTCGATATCAGAAACAGACCGTAGGGGAAAGTTTCCACGACCATCGTAGGCATCTCTGCGAGTTTTTAGCATGAGCGGAAACCCGCCCATTTGGTTAGCAATATCCAGGAGGCCTTGGGGCACTGAAGTTCCGACCGCAACCGACTCGGCCGTTGGCAGGCCATGGCTTGCATAGTGCTGCTTCTGCCGATACTTGTCCTGAATCCATTTCACGGTTCGCCAGTGTGGCTGGATGAATGACCAGTGAAAACCAGGAATACGCGGTTGCTCAATCTCAAGTTCCTCGAGAACACGGATATCAACATGCTCGATCTCATAGGTAATAACATCGCATTTGGATCTAAGAGTACGGACATCTGAGCTGTTCTTGAAGGAGCCGTCGACGTGATCGGCCAAGGCGTTGATCTGCTTAGCGGGAGCCTTTGGTGCATCGAGAATGACGACTTCGATGTTCAGTCTGTGCGCAGCTTCCACAAGCATGCGTCCTAGCTGGCCACCTCCGAGCACACCAACGACGTGGGTGTCCATTATGCCTCGTGAATCGTAGAGAAACGGATGGGAGATTTGCAGGAAGAAAACAAGGGATAAACCAGAAACGTCAAATCTGAGAAGAAAAGTGCAATTCTAAACAGACCGATAATTCGGGTGTTGACACAAACTTTATCCAGGCAGTAAAAACACTATCAACCGATCTTGCATCTCCGTGCTTCGTTTTGCTCACGACGAAAGCCCACAATCATCGAGCAATATGTATGCCATGTAGAAGCTATGTTCGCTAATGAACCAACCATAGAGGGATGTAAAGTGCAGCGATTTAATCCACTGTCAGAGCACTGAGGTTAGAGGGCGCCGTCCAACTGTGCTTGGAGGGTTCCTGTTCAACACACTCATCCTCAACGGACAAAATTTCGAAAAAATTATTCAGAGAGGCTTGGCAACAGGTGGGCTCTCCGAACCGAAGCCCTTTCTCCAAATTCGGCTATCCGAGACCGAGTTCATGGCAAGCTACCTCAGTGTCGAGTTTGCGGCCGGCGTAATTGATCGGGCGGAAGGAGCCTCGGTTTGTATAATCCTCAAAGATGACTGACACGGCGTCAACAGTGCAGCTCCTGACAATAAACACGTACTAATGTGGAGTAGGATGGACGGGAAATGTGAGGGAAGCTTCCAGAGATCCCGTTGCTTGCCTCGGAAGCCAACCATCCAACACGTTAGTTAGCTCGTTCGGGAACCGGAAGGGCACGCGGCCGTCCGCTACAGGCTCCTACGGGACGCCGGCGCGGTTCGAAACAAAGTACTTGGAACTATGCAAAAAAGCAAAAAATACAGGAGAGAAGTTGCTTCGATGCAGAATTCTGTTGAGCTCCCTTTGGTCGAATACGGCAAGGCCTTCCTTGCGCCAGGTGGCCGGGATAGGCCACCTCGTCTTCTGCAAGGCAGATCTCGAACTCCTGCATCGATTTGCTTCAGAATAGAAGCTATGCAGCGAAAAGTGACAAGTCAGCGAGTGGGATCCCGGCTGACTGTGGGGTCCGGGGAAGCTCTTCCTCTGGGCATCCGGCGCCTTTCTACGTCAATCTGCAAGCCTCCTTTCTATCACCCAGTAGCAGCGCTGCCTCGCTTCCCCGGATAAGCTGCCCGAACGCCCAAAATGTCGAGCCAGGGGGCCAACCAGCTATTTTTCAAATCCCACCCCACGCCAATGGCAGCCCGAACTCAGACCGCTACATTGCCCAAAAAATCATAAAGACCTGTTTGAGCTCCCACTTCCCCCTTGCTTCTCATTTCTCCCTTCACAACGCTCTTCATTCACCAGAACCTCTTTTAATTGCAGTCCAAAGCTCATTCCTCCACTCCGAAGCTCACGCAAGTTGTACCTGGCCCTCCAAGAGCTTCGTTGTCGCTGACTCCTCCCCCCAACAGACTTCCTTGCCTCTTCCAGACCTTCAGAAGCTCTCATTGCTTGCCTCTTGTTGAGCTCCTTGTCCACCACGCAACTTCTTTGAACACACTCGTCCGCAAGAATGCCTCAAGTCAGCTTCCGACCTTCGGTCCTCGCCTCATCAACCTTCACCCAGGACATATCCAGAGCCATAGAGTCCTCCCGACAACCCAAATATACTTCTGCTTCTGATAAAAGCTCAAAATTCGACCAGCCTCCCCCACCGCCACCATCTCCCGTCGGCTGGAAACGGCAGGGCCCACTCCGGGGTGATTGATCAGGGACATAATTTTTCGGGATCTGTTAGCTGTTTTAAGCCACTTTAGACTTTTCATGTGCAAGCCAATCATGTATTCTCAGCTTTTTTCTGTTTGGTATGGATTGGAGTTCTCTCTGTCGACGCTTCCATGCCAGGTTGACCCAGGCGTTGGTGCTGATGCCTGCGGTATACCATCATTCGACTGTTGCTCATCGGGTTCAGAATAGATAATTTGGAGACGCCTTAGAGCGTCTGCGTCACCTCTGACAACTCTTCGGTTCAGCTCTTCAATCTCTTGTGACGATGCTTGTTCGCCTCGTACTATCGCTCCGCTCCCAGTTCCCCCACGCGGCGCTCTCGACGGCTTGTACACAGTCCGGACATTATCCGTTTGGCCTTTGGCACGCTTGGCATCCATCAAGTTCTCAAGAAATTTAGCCTGCTTCTTGAGTTCTTTGTTAGTCATAGGGTTGCTAGCGCGAATAGTCCCGAAACCTTTCCCAGATGTTACATCGATCTCTTCGTCGCGAAGATCATTGGCCGCGTTCGGGTACATTTCTTTCCTACCGGGCTTGTCTGTCAACTTCGCTTTCCGCCCAATGAGCTTGACACGAGATATGCCAAGAAGGTCGTAATCTTCTGCTGAGCGTAGAGGGTCTGCTTCCATTTCCTCGTCATGCTCGGAGAAGAACATGTTCGTACCGATCATATCGGACCAGGTGCAACTGTAGATTTCGTTCTGATACGAGATGACGGGATTGTGGCTGCCAAGCTCCAGCACTTGAATCTCAGTGCCGGGCGCCGGAACTTTTAGTAGTGTCCCTCTGGGTGCGGCAGGGGTGTTGGGTCCACCTGGAGTGGCATTTGCAGTTGCTGTTCCTGCTGGTGCAGGAGTAGGTGTCGGAGTGCTGGCCGCTGGAGTGGCCGCCACGTTGGCGGTCTTGGTAGCGGTTGGTATGAGCTTCTTTCTGGATTGAAGTCTCGGCCGGATCACACCGTTTAAGGATGATAAGTCAAGGTCCACATAGAATGTCTAGTAACGAAGTAAGTTATGGATTTCTAATGGTTTGCCCGAGTACGAGGGGTTCCCAGGTGTGAGATCGGCTCTTGCTCACCTCGGTCTCATTCTCGTCATATTCATATTCGTATTCATCCTCAGAATCAGCAGTTTGCCCATTAGACGATCCTGCTCCAGCGTCCCTAGAAGGCATCGTGAACACAAAACTTCAAACTATCCTTTTCCGGTAGCCACTCCAAGACTTGAGGTAGTGTGGGGGACAGGGTTTAAGCGTGGTAAGCCAGATCTTTGTGGATGACGAGAGCTCTGATCACTGCCAGAACGATCGCGCCAAGAGATATTTTCTCAGATGCTTGGCGTGCTGTTTCACACCACTGCGTTCCCCATCTTTCGCAGACTCTATTTGACATGGTTATTTCCCACTTGCGAGTTTCGACGAGATCGGTATTTGGCACCATGTTCGACTTGTCTCTCGTTCCTACTTGGTAGCACGCTAAGCAACGCCGATACTGCAACCTGTATGTTCAGAAACGGTATCTAGAGCTCTATTCCACGATTTGAAACAAAGAACCATCCAGGCAAGTCCGAAATTTGTTCTCAGTCACTCATATTACGCTATGGATTCTGCGGAAATTCCTTCGGCCTAAATCTGATAATCTCTGCAGGTGGCGACGTCCTCTTAAAATCATTCTATTCATAGCTCCCATGGAACGGCCACAGCTTCCCAGTGAGCTTTTCCTGCTTGAGTATGATCGCGTTTCAGAACTCCTGAATGATTCAACTTTCTGGTCAACTACTGGCTTGCTGGTGTCCATTCTTTTGGTTGCAACGAACGGCTCTATTCTCGCACATGCTTACGCTAGTCCGACGTCGACTCGGATTATGAGATCAGATGCTACCTCCTATAGTGCGACGTATACAGCCTACATGAACACGGCGGGCGCAAACCATGATACCAGCGTGACTCGCTGTGAGGATGGACAAGCTACCATTATCACGCCTATAACGCCCCATGTTCTTTTGGCGGTTACTGGGAAGGCATCCGAATCAACGACGGCCGACCGGACCTCATCCTCATCTTCATCGTCCATATCTTCGTCACATCATGCAGAGGTAGCCAATGAATACTCAGAATTCCCACAGCGTGACCTCGATATACTCATTTCGATCAGCGATGAGCTTGGTTCACTGCTGAGAACGGAGCTGTCTGATATGCGTTGGCCTGAAGATTACTAAAGTGCCGATGAAGTCTCATTTGGGGTGGAATATTGCGGCTGACCATAAGAAGAGCTGTGGACACATACTTGGTCTTATAGATGTCGTTGAATCTTTGAACACGTGCTCCAATGACCAGTAACATCGGATGCTCTCCCGTCCAGCTGTTTCCCGAACGAGCGCGGAGAGCCGCGCGTTCGATTGCTCAGAACCACGGCCATCGCTCCAGGTTCGCATATGTCTCCGGCATGGGACCCACAAAGCTGGCAGTGAACCCATAATGCTACCTCCCCACATCCCACTAGTTTTAAACCCCTCACAAAATTACTTTTGGCACGGTAAGATACGGGTGCAGTTTGAGGTTCACCAACATATGACATTTCTGGCTGTAGTGTCTTTAAATCCGTTTTTAGAGTGCGTTTGTGCGACGTTCTGGCAGCCAAGAGTGCCGACTTATCGATTGCCGGAAGCCTAGATAGGCTCAGGCCCCCGCCAAGATCCAGCCATGTTGTAAGCGGTTGCATGTCCCTTTCCGCCTTCTACAAGCCGAAGCCCCCGACAGCGCTGATATGCATTAACCAGTATCCTACCACCCCAACCAAGATATGCAAATGGAGCACCCGTGACCGTCACGGCAAACGGAATGACAGTGCCATCCATTGAAACAAGCAATGTTCTGCAGCATCTAGAAGGCCCAGAGTACGTTTTGCAGGTCGGTGAAGGTCTGTCGGCAGACCCAGTTAACTTGCCACATATGAAACGGCTAAATTATGAGCAGGCACTTATGTCCTTCGCGATGACCTTCAGCTTGCAACTCCGCCACCTCATCCTTCCGAGGCTCCAGCTATAAACACTAACCCACTTGCAACGACCCCAACACCCCCTACGGCTGGCGTCAAGCTCTCACTTACCATTCTCAACCCGCGCAAATCGCCGTCTCCGCTGTATCACGTCACGGGAGCATCCAACGGCTCGACAGACCGGAAGGCCCCTAGCATCAGGGAAAGCGACAAGGAGGGCAGACTGTCCATCGATTGGTCAAGTGAAGACGACAGCGTATACTCAAATACACCTGGTTTTGGGCAGGGGAATGTTGCGCTCGCCGCGGCTCCAAACAAGGAGCCGCTCAAGCGACGAAAACCGAAGAACAACATCATCAAGAGCAATTCATCTTTTGTTTCCCGCGTCATTCCTCATGACGCTCTAGCAAGAAGATTGGCAGAGCGAGACGCCGGTGGACTCTTTGCTTTCGCGAACATCAACCGGGCCTATCAATGGCTCGACCTTTCCTCCGCAACTAAATCTGAACCCCTCACCAAGATCCTGTTTACCAAAGCCCATATGTTATGCCACGATGTGAACCCACTAACGAAGAGCAGCACACATCTTGATGTCGTAATGGGTTCGTCAGCAGGCGACATTATTTGGTATGAGCCCATGTCACAGAAATATGCTCGAATTAACAAAAATGGGTCGATCAATAACACGCCAGTTTCTTACATTGGATGGATCCCTGGGTCTGAGAACCTGTTCCTTGCAGCACACATGGACGGAACACTCCTCGTATATGATAAGGAGAAGGATGACTCTGCATTCTTCGCAGAGGAGATGGGTCATGATGACGAGGCATTTATTAACGGCGATGGCGACTCTTCCGCTCTAGACGTTACCAAAAGCGTCAATTCGACGAACCAGAAGTCGAACCCTGTCGCCTGCTGGAAGATTTCGCGTCATATGATTAGCCAATTTGCCTTCTCGCCAGACTCTCGGCATTTAGCAGTTGTATCTGAAGACGGCTGTCTCCGTGTCATTGATTATCTGCAAGAAAGGTACTCGCTTCGCATCCTATAATTTTCCCTTCAAGTACTCACCTTTTTGCAGGTTATTGGACGTCTTTCCATCTTACTACGGCGGCTTCACGTGCGTGTGTTGGTCTCCGGACGGTATGTACATCCTGACTGGAGGTCAAGATGACCTTCTATCTATCTGGTCCCTGCCCGATCGCCAAATTGTCGCCCGCTGTCAGGGACACGATTCTTGGGTCACAGCAGTTGCATTCGATCCGTGGAGATGTGATGACAGGAACTACCGCTTCGGAAGTGTTGGGGATGATTGCAAGCTTCTCCTGTGGGACTTCAGCGTAGGGATGCTGCATCGCCCGAGGGGAGTAAGTTGACTACCCTGTTCCTACCATCGGGTGCGCCCCGCTTTGCTTTAAGTCATATAGATAAGCGGGTTACACTTGCACGCTGCTAACAAACGAGTACCCTGCAGGCATCAGCAAGATCAAGAGGCAGTATTTCCGCACAGTCCATATCCTTGCAAAGGCACAGAACAGGCAGTACCACCACGGCGAATCGTTTGAGATCAGACTCAAATAAGACGCAGAATCAGGCTCAGGACGCGGACGATGTGGGTGATTTGATCAATCACACCATTGAACCCAGAGCCAGGACGGCTCAGCTACCTCCAGTCATGGTGAGTTGTGGCAAAAAGGCAAATGGCGTTCTCACATGCCAATTTACTGGAAACACGAGCTTTGCTCGGAAAGCGTAGACTAACTTGGTACTTGCAGGCCAAAGTCATTGATGACCATCCACTGTGCTGGCTAGGCTTCGAGGAAGACTGCATCATCACATCTTGTCAAGAAGGTTAGTGAGGCATCCACGTGAATGTTTCAGCTCCCGCTATTTGTGGCGTCGTACCTCGAGCATCGTTCGCTGGGCTGACCAGACCCACAGGACACATTCGTACATGGGACAGACCCAAGGAAGGGGTTAACGGCAGCCAAATCTCACTCTCGTGGTCTGGGTCCTCGATCTGAAAAACCTTGCTGAATAGCTTCTCAGTCCATTATGGCTGAGAACCGAAGCTTCGATTTCACGGAATGTTTGGAATTGTAAAACTCAACATCGACCTATCAAAGCGTTTGCCGGATAAACGAATAGGTTACTCGGTTCCAGAAGCCGCCGTATCCACATCGTCATGGGACCAGCAAGAGAAATACTCTTCTTCAATCCATTTACTAGAGGGGGAAAGGTGACGAAGGATGCTTGGGAGTCTGGATGAATGTACAGGCTCGTGGGGGTACATCTAATTAACCAAGCTGCAGCATTGTGAAGCAGAAGATGCCCACGAGGCATGCTTCCGATAGGTACCTCTACCAATGCATCACTGCCGGCGTCTGACATCTGCACCTGCCCAGCGGCGGCCCTTTCTCGGTGGATCCGTTTGACGGAAACATTTTAGTGAGCACGGCCTCTTCCGCAGCATACACATGCCATCTCAGGCATTTCACGTGAAATAATACCAGATATTCTCGCATGGTTATCTAGTGTTGTGGGACGAAAACGCGATAGCAATGCATCTGATCCTCCGGCAATTGACCCCTGGCGTCAGATACCGACAAAGGGTACGACAGGATTGACTTACCGTCCACGGCGTCACGCGTACTTGGGATGAGGCACGTGGGAATGTCTACACTGGAGCAATGCCGTCTTGGATGCTGCTTCTCAAACCCCAAATTCATAAATGTTCATGACTCGGTCGCTTACACGTAGGCGGTGAGACCGGAAGCTGAATCGCAATGAGAATTTGAAGTTGAGCCTCCAAAAATAACGAAGCCGTGTCATCCGACTCAGTAAAGTAAGTTCTCGTACTTCTGATTTCCACAGCGTATTGCCCACATCGTATTGCCTGCGCTCGGCACAACAAAATTTTGAATCGCGCCCTAAAAGACGCCTCTTTGCAAGGGGGATTTTCCGGCAAAGGCGCAGGGACCCGCTTCGGGACCGATTGAGGCTGTGTGAACCTGCATCACGTCAGTGCATTCGGTTTGCACCAACGATCAGATCTTTTGCTATCTTTTGTATCCACCAGAGGCCTGTCTTAACGCAAAATCTGTGTCAGGCAAACGTTGCCAGCGCTGGCGAAATCTGAAGTCGCTAGCTTAGTCTGCATATTGAAATCATTCTATGCTTTGCTTTTTCCTCACTGGCAGCATTGGCCTTCCTTTCCTCTCCAACGTGTCTCCTAAGACAAATGAACACCCCACATGGCCTTGAGCTTTCTCAGCGGCGGCGGCAGCGGCAACAGTGTCAAGTTTTTCGACATCAGGTGCGTCGCCTCGGAAAAAGCCGCAAGTGTCTACTTTGGACCAGAGATGCTGATCTACAATTTCTTTCCTAGACTCGATGAGAACTACATTGTCTTCCGCGGCAACGAACATGAGTCCGCCAGTGCACATCTTACGGGCACACTCGTTTTCTGTATCACCGAGCCTCTCACCATCAAGCACGTCAGATTGACCTTGTCTGGTATATCGAGAATAAGGTATGCTCGTTCGTCTTTTCTATCCGCCAACATCGTCCTTTAGCCGGTAGCTCGCCAGCACGACTCCAGAGCACTAAAATATCCCCGTCCTTATTCCATTTGATGGTCGAGAGTTGATGGCTGATCTCTCTGCCTGCAGTTGGAGTACAACCTCAACAGCAGCCGTGGGATACAATAGCAGAATCAGGAGAGAAGTGAATTTCTTTGAAAAAGCCTGGACCTTTCGAGATCCTGGCAAAGGCAAGACTGAAACATTGACGGCTGATAACTATGAGTATCCCTTCGATATTGTTCTCGACGGCGGCCTCCCGGAGAGCATAGAGGGTCTTCCAGAATCGTGGATAGTGTATCGCTTCAAGGCTGAAATTGGGCGGAAATACTCGAAGGATATACAGATTCGGAAGCCCCTGCGAATCATCCGGACGCTAGGCCCAAGTGCGCTGGAGACTGCGCACGAAATGGTAAGACATCTCGGCGATTCTGGTGGGTATGGAAGTGCTAAGAGTGACCTGCATAGTCTGTTGAGAACATCTGGCCTAACAAGATCGAGTATACCATCGGCACGCCTACCAAGGCTGTGATCTTTGGAACTTCCATACAAGTCAACTTCCGTCTTGTCCCACTCCTGAAGGGTTTGCGGATAGGGCTTTGTACTACCGAGGTTCTGGAGACTCACGAATTCACAATCGAGCAGGAAGGATCAACTCCTGAAAGAACACGCAAGGATACCAGGTCGATTGTTATGGATCAATACAAAGTAGACGCGGAGGCGGATCCGGATATTCTGAACGAAGAAGCTGAAGGGTACCAATTCTCCCGATATCTCGAACTCCCGAAGACTCTGAAGTTATGCGTACAAGATGCGGAAATTCATGGAATCAAGATTCGACATAAACTCAAGTTCAATGTGGCACTTCACAATCCAGACGGCCATGTTTCGGAATTGAGAGCTACCCTACCTATCTCGCTCTTCATCTCTCCATCTATAGCCATAAACGAAAACAACGATTTGGTTGACCAGTCACCCGTGGCTTCCCGGCTAGCTTTGGAAAATGACCTTAATAATTCAGCGCCTCCTCTATATGGCCAGCATCAATTTGATCAATATTATTCTGAAATGGACCATGCAGGCTATCGTACGCCTGGCACCTTCTCAACTCCGGGAACACCCTTCGGCAGTCTGAGTAGGAACATATCTAGTGAAAACTTGAGCTCTTCAATTGGCCAGGGAGGGCGGCAGTCAATATTCGAACCTAGTGCTGCAAACAACCAGCAGGCGAATGGTGACATCTCACCAGCAGCGTTGCAACACCGCCTTCAGAATTTAGGCGTCTCCGGCTCAAGCCTTGCACATTGTACCCCAGTCACCGAGGATCATCATAGCGACCGTAGCGTTGGCGGAACCAATTCGACACGCCATCCCTCCAACGCCACTGGTGACTACTTCGATCCCGACCTAAATGGTTCGTCGTTATCTCATTCCCAGAAAATGAGTCCTGGTCCTTCGCCGGGGCTCCTTCCCGGAGACTCCGCTCACAATTCTCTTCCAAATGGGCATCTAAGCCGGAGCGGCAGTACGGATCTTTCACGACCCAACTCGGGAGAAGACCACGGCGCCCACACTCCTATACCACATTATCACGAAATTGAGGACCTGGCTCGGATACCCTCCTACAGGACGGCTGTACGAACACCTACTCGAACACCTTACTCGGGTACAGATCTACCCTCGTATGGTGCTGCAGTGAGTTCCAGTATTGGTCAAAGCCCACCTGCACAGCCGCCAGCAGCATATCTACGTGGCATCCGGCAACGAAATTGAGAGATCAACGAGAATGGGAACATTTGACGAGACACGTTTTCTTAGATACAAGCAAAATGCATGCATGATGGCATATTCTGGAGTTTAGATCTAGCGTCGGTTTTGTACATGATACCCCAGACCATGTTAGTATGATTTGAATACACCTGGCGTTACTTCACTCTTCGCTCCAGAATCCATCCACCAGATTTACATCTACACTTTGACACTGTCCTACTGCTTTACTATTCATGGGTGCTTTATGGCCTACACCCGCACCCGTCATATCCAACCTTTGTGTGTGTGTGTGTGTGTGTGTGTGTGTGTGTGTGTGTGTGTGTGCCAGAGCAGACGATGTGCCACGTTCGTCATGTTCCACCCGGACCGGCTTCGGGACCAGGATGGGATTTTGTAGTATTCACCCTGTGAATGCTGCACCGGGTGGGTTAGCCATTACATCTTAAGCACTTGTAGATAGCGAAGCGCCAGCAGGGTGAGACATGATCAGCACAACGAACACACGCTAGGTAATGGCAAATGCCGGATCTGATTTGGAGGCTCGGAGGACCGGCTTTAGCACTATTCTAGAAAGCCCCGCACCGTCACCCTTGCTCATCGTCACAAGATGAGGGCAAGTCACTGCTTCGCTTGTTATGAATCATGTGCAGCTGACATATCTTAATCCTTCATTTCGTAGCTTTTTCATTGCCGTCCTTTTCTTATCCTCTCCATTGCCTGGCGCAATCGACGTGGCCTATCGCAGTATCATTTCATTACCGTCTTCCAGGGGCCGCGTTTGAGCCCAATTTCAGTGCGAACCTGCATTGAATCCGATGACGGTTTTCGTTGCTCAATATCCGATGACTGAACACCTACTGGTTCTTGCCGATTCCCCCCTGTCCGTCTAGCTGACCTATTTACTGCACTCAATGTCGTTTCTGCGCAAACCCTCCGATCCTCACTCGGTTCCCTCAGTCTTCCCTACCTTCCTCCTACCATCTATTCCTTTTCGGCGCAAGTCTCGTCAGTCCAGTACTGGTAGCACGGATTCGAATATCTCCACCTCGTCCACTTCCTCCAATCCCTTCATTGCGGCCCCGACGCCTGCCGATCCCTCACCGGGACCGGTTCTGCCACCAGAAGGCAAGATCGTCAATGGCCATACATCGCACTTGCGGTGCTCCAAGTGCTCCACCGATCTTTGTCTCACCTCCCAGATCATCAGTAAAGGCTTTACAGGCCGGCACGGCCGTGCCTACCTCGTTCAAGGCCAGCCTAGCCACACCCACATACATGCTTCAGGCCTGCCCAATACATACCAGGACAAAGCTGTACCTAGAAACCTAGTTACCGGCCAGCACACTGTCAGCGACGTTAGCTGCGCGATCTGCGGAACGGTGCTGGGATGGAAATATGTTGAGGCGGCCGAGGAGAGCCAGAAGTACAAAGTCGGCAAATTCATATTGGAGACCAAAAAAATCAAACTTGGTGTGAGCTGGGAGAATGAGGACGATGAGGGTGAAAGCTTTCCATTACCCCCGGACGAGCTCAACAATGCTGAGGTTGGCGAGGAAGAGGTCGAGTTTGACAGCCAGGATGAGGATGAGTGTGAAGATCTTTTCGCGGGGGTGTGGAGTCCTCAACTCGCCTTGAAGCGGAGGAGGGGACGGCGCTTCGGAAGAAGTGGTGGTAGCGGAATCACCGGCCTGAGAGCAAGGAGCGAAGAGATGCTGTGAAAGAACGGAAGGAGCGACTGATCAACGCCGCATTTCAACAATATCTTTTTTTGGCCGATCTATGCTGGAGTCCAGACTAGACATATCATACAATGGAGTGGGCACAGGGGCGGCATTGTCTGACAAGTAGACGGCCCACGGCTGTGGAGCCGTCTGACTGTCAACGGAGGAAATGATCCATGTTGGCAACCAAACGCAGGGGCAAAGGTGTGCGTGGAGCAGCATTTGAAGATACCCCCTTTCTGCGAGTGCAGCATTTTTATGGCCTCCTTGTTTGAACCATTTTGCATCCTTGATAATGTTGGAGTTTCACGGTATAATTAGTCGTCAGTCATTAAGACAATCAATCTGAAACGTATCAGAGATTTTGCCTTTGTAGGCTATTTTGAGCGGGCAATTGAAAAGCCCTGGGCTGAGTAGCGCGGCTGACACCCGTCTCATCATTTCTTGCTTCGCCACCGCGACTGCCTGCGATGGGTCGCATATGCAGGAGATACATCACCGATTAACAATGCTCACGACTCCTTACCTGGTCAATACCTAGCAATTTTCTACCTTGATGCATGCACCTTACCTTGCTCGTTCTCCACTCTCCGTGACTACCACCATCTTTCAAGATGCCACAGCGTCATCGATCGCAAGAACCCCGCCTTCTTCCTCTTTGGTAGCCGTGTCAACAACCTCGTCCGCCATGCTGCAGATTGCGACTGTACTTGCGACTACCCTGTACACTTCCCTTTCTTCCTCCGCACCAACATTAGCAGCTACACAAATGTACAACACTACGAGTCTGGCCTCTGCAGCAGGGAATGACGAAGGGGGCCAAGATGAAGACACCGGCGAATGCAAATTGCTGGGCCCCTTTGCTCTTCTCGTCCAAGCGGCTCTAGGGCTTTTGGCGCTTCTCTCCTTGGTCTACAAACGTTGGCGAGAAAGACCGCAAAGACCAGTTAAGATTTGGGCCTTCGATGCTTCGAAACAAGTTTTTGGAACGGCTCTGCTTCACCTCGCTAACCTCTTCATGTCTATGCTTTCCGCTGGACAGATCGAGGCAGCCATTGCTCGGGCGGCTGCTAGCAGCGTCGGCACTGCTGGGGACAGCCCTCGACCCAATCCGTGTTCCTTCTACCTGTTGAATCTTGCCATCGACACTACCATTGGCATTCCAATCCTGATCGTGCTCCTGAGATTGATTCATGCCGGTGCAAGCCTTACACCGATCGCAAACCCACCAGAGTCGATAAAGTCTGGAAATTACGGTCAGCCGCCAAAGGTGACTTGGTGGCTGAAGCAGTCAATCCTCTACTTTCTCGGCCTGTTGGGTATGAAGGCTTGTGTCTTCCTCATATTTACACTATGTCCTTGGATTATCATGGTCGGAAATTGGGCTCTACGGTGGACCGAGGGCAATGAAGCGATTCAGATTGCCTTCGTCATGCTGATCTTCCCATTGATCATGAATGCGTTGCAGTATTACATTATCGACTCTTTCATCAAGAACAACAAGCCTTCACTTGAAGATGGAAATAGCGACAGAGCGCGCGGTGAAGGCGAAGAAGATGGGCTGCTGACTCCAGAGGACGGAGATATCGTCGAAGGCATCGACGCTAATGTGGTGCAGAAGGAAGTGGTGGTCATCAATAAACTCGAGGGAGCGAAAACGAAGACTTATAGTGCCGATAAAGACAACGAGCCGGGGACGCCTGCAGGGGAGAGCAGCAGCTCAGCGAGCCATTTGGAGGCGGACCCGGCGACGAGGAAAGCAACTTGATTAATGTATCATGTACATACTGCGGCGTTAGGCGGGGCTGATACAGCATTGCATGGCACTTGTAACTGGAGGTGATGGAGGCATCGCTGGTGCGTGGTCTGCATGGTTTGGGTATTCCCTTTGTACACAAAGAGCCGACGTTATCCACGGAAATAAACGCCAGTATGATATGAGATGCCAACCCACAAAATTGATCTTTTCATCATCTTTTCTCGCATCATTCGCGTGCATATCGCGTGATACTTTCAAGTCAGTTGACGAAAAATGTCTTTGCATTACCTAAACTGACGTCGAAGGCTACGATGAGGTGGCCGTGTTCCGTGGCCAAGCGCTTTGACGGTGTGGCAATAGCCCTGAAAAAAAGTTTCCTGCGAGAGCCTCGGGCCAGTGAGGGAGAGGATCACCTTAAAACCTGGGGCCGAGGCGGCGTCCTCAAATTTAGCATTGTAGCAAGCGGGGACTGTGTCAAAAAAAAGTAAGGTGTGAAACACGCTATTACGTTGAAATTCTCCAGCCCTTTATGCCGGTTAGTAAAGTTGTGGGTTTCGAAAAAAAATCGAAGGCCTATAATACGTACTCGAAGCCACAGGCGGCTGACCACTAAATCAGTCACATGCGGACAACGCTGACAGTTCAGTTTCAGCTCCAGGCCGAAATTGCGCAGTTACTGTCGGACGATCCCGGCGCTGACGCTGGTCCTAAACAACCCACTACTAGAAGCATTGAACAACTTCCTCGTCGCTGGCTATCTCATTAACTACCCTTTTTCCTTCCTATCCGACTCTTGCGATTTGACCTTTCCACACGTTCATAAACATGGCTGCCACTACTCCCAATGGGATTGGACCCTACCCTCAACATAAACTACTCGACGCTGTTGTTCGGACGCCTGGCAGACAACCTTCACCCCAGCCGACTCTTCTTGGTTCACCGGGCACGAATCACTCGAACAGCTCCAGGATTCTCCATGAACAGGGCCCAGGATATGTTGCGCCGACGTTCGAAGGCAAGGAACAGCAGAAGGAGGATGGTGAGCATTCGACACTTCCGAGAACTCTGCGAAATATGCAAACTAACGGCCCTTCATAGTCATGGATCTGATTGAAGAGAAGGGCTTCCTTCCTAACGAGTTCGTGCAATCTGAAACCGACTGGTTTTACAACTCCCTTGGCATCGACGACATGTATTTCCAGACGGAGACGGTAGAGGCCATTACCAACAACATATTGTCGCTCTACGCTGCCAAGATAGCAGCCTTTGCTCGAGACGACAAGAAGCTCGAAGTCAGACTTGCAAAAGAGTCCTCAGAACACGCAGTCTACATTGATACAAGCATACCTGGTATCAGTGTTGTCGAAGGTCCGAGATATGAGCAGAGGATTGACGAGAAGTACATCAATGGCTCGACACATGATAATAGCTATCGCGTGGAGTCCTTTAGGTCAGACAGTGCGCTGCCGGACAACGAGGATCATCAGATGCGGTGCTATTTCATCTACAAATGCCACTTTGCCAACTCGAATCCAGGCAGTGAGAGTACCGATATAGAGCAGATTGGGGAGAAGAGATGGCTGCAAAAGGCCACCCAAAACACAAAGGCTGTCTACCAAGAGATCATTGCCAATGCGGTGACCAGGACTGGACCTGTAATTGAAATGTTCGAGACAGAGGGTACTCGAGAGAAGCGCTTGGTGCTAGCATACCGTCAAGGTTCCGCTATGGGCATCTTCAGCGCGCTTTCCGATCTCTATCATTACTACGGAGTCACAAGCTCGAGGAAATACGTGGAACAGTTTTCAAACGGCATCACGGTCATGTCACTGTACTTGAGGCCAGCGAACCTGGAGAACAAGGCGCGACATCCTCCCATTGAGGCATCCATCCACCAGATCATCAAGGAAGTCTCTCTTCTCTACTGCATCCCTCAAAACAAATTTCAGGTACACTTCGCGCATGGTGAGCTCAGCCTTCAAGAAAGCATCTACGCTCATTGCGTGTGGATCTTCACGCAGCAGTTCGTGAATCGTCTGGGTTCAGAGTACACTTCGCTGGCGGGCGTACTCGATCCTGATAACAGCAGTCACGCCGAAGTGCTGTCGAAGCTCAAACGACGACTACGAACCGAAACATTTACGCCAGAATATATTCTGGAAATCATCAGCAAGTACCCAGCTCTCATTCGGAATCTGTATCTCAACTTTGCGAATACCCACTATGTCCAGACAAGAGGCGACCGTGACGACTTCATCCCGACTCTGAGCTATCTGCGCCTCAATGTGGACGAAGTCCCCGATGATATCAAATTAACCAGCATGATCTCGAAGATAGTTGCCAACGAGCACGACGAGATGGTGATGACGGCCTTCCGGGTCTTCAACTCAGTCGTCCTAAAGACGAATTTCTACACGCCAACCAAAGTCGCCCTGAGTTTCAGACTGAACCCAGACTTCTTACCCGAACAAGAGTATCCGCAACCATTGTACGGCATGTTCCTCGTTATCAGCTCCGAATTCCGCGGCTTTCACCTTCGTTTTCGCGATATTGCTCGAGGAGGAATCCGGATTGTCAAGTCTCGAAACAGGGAGGCATATGCCATCAATGCTCGCTCCCACTTCGACGAGAACTACGGCCTCGCCAACACACAACAAAGGAAGAATAAGGATATTCCGGAAGGTGGCGCGAAAGGTGTCATTCTCCTCGATGTCAACCATCAAGACAAAGCGCGTGTGGCTTTCGAGAAGTACATTGACAGCATTATCGATTTGCTGGTGCCACCGACAAGCCCTGGCATTAAAGATCCTATTGTTGATCTGTATGGCAAAGAAGAGATTCTGTTCATGGGTCCGGATGAGAACACGGCCGACCTGGTGGATTGGGCAACAGAGCATGCGAGAACTCGAGGGGCACCGTGGTGGAAGTCCTTCTTCACCGGGAAGAGCCCCAAGTTAGGCGGAATCCCGCACGACACGTATGGAATGACCACATTGTCGGTCAGAGAATACGTCCTTGGCATTTATCGCAAGCTCAACCTTGATCCATCCAAGATCCGAAAGCTGCAAACTGGTGGGCCTGATGGGGACCTTGGCTCGAATGAGATCCTGCTAAGTAATGAGAAGTACACTGCGATTGTGGACGGTTCAGGTGTGCTTGTTGATCCAGATGGGCTTAATCGTGCAGAGCTGTTGCATTTAGCAAAGAAGCGCGTCATGATCTCTGAGTACGACGTCAAAAAGCTTTCGCCGCAGGGCTACCGGGTGCTTGTGGACGAATCTAGCATAAGACTACCGAATGGCGAGCATGTTAATAGCGGCATGACGTTCCGCAATACATTCCATCTTCGAGACGGAAGGCCGTTTGACCTATTCGTTCCGTGTGGAGGACGTCCGGAATCCATCGACCTTTCGACAGCCAATCGCCTTATCGTGGATGGAAAATGCACGATACCATACATCGTTGAAGGCGCCAACCTCTTCATTACCCAGGACGCCAAACTTAAACTGGAGAAAGCAGGATGTATATTGTTCAAGGACGCCTCTGCCAATAAGGGGGGCGTGACATCGTCGTCGCTGGAAGTTCTGGCATCGTTATCTTTCGATGATGAAGGCTTCATTGAAAACATGTGCGTCGGCGCTGATGGCTCGGTTCCTCCTTTCTATCAAGAGTATGTGAAGGAGGTCCAGCAAACCATCAAGCGCAATGCAAAGCTCGAGTTCGAAGGGATCTGGCGAGAGCACGAGCGGACAGGCATTCCCAACTCGACGCTAAGTGACACTCTTAGTGTTGCAATCACGAAGCTGGACGAGGAGCTGCAGAAGACAAAGTTGTGGGAGGATATTGAATTGAGGAAGTCCGTCTTCAAAGATGCGCTGCCGAAGCTGCTCCTGGAGAAGGTCGGCCTGGACGAGATCATGGGAAGAGTACCGGAGAACTACCTCAGGGCCATCTTTGGCAGTTATCTGGCAAGCAGGTTTGTATATGAGTACGGAAGTACTCCTAGTCAGTTCGCGTTCTTCGACTTTATGTCTAAGCGTACGGCGAAGATCTAGAAAGAGAAATGGGGATGGGTTAATGGCGTGAAAGACCACTCTTGACCATGAGCTTGCAAACTTTGGCATTTTCTGGAAAAAGCCAGGCGTTTATACGGAAATTGCTACCAAAACAAAGAGTAACGCCTGTCATATGAACCTTTGCTTTTCTAGTTATCTTGCAAGGCGTTTTGAATTCGAAGATTGCGCTCTTTCGGTTACTCTATCTCTCGTCCTTAGCCCTACAAGTCGTTCAAATGGGTTGTCATCGCGGAGGCATGTGTGCGATACATTTTCTTTTCCCTTACTCAGCCTTGCAGCTTAATGGGGCTATGTCGTTGACGTGCGTTATAATGTTCAGTACAAGGAGACCATCAGCTAGACTTTCCGTTCTCAATGGTAGACAAGACTCAAGCACAGGAATGCCTGCGAAGGCTGTTCTAGCAGCATAAAAAAATCAAGCACTTGAATTTGCCCTGACACACTCAGCAACGACCACTCAATATGTGCCAATGCCAGGCCGCAGAAGACCTTTCCTAAGTATCAATACATCGAATGCCTCATCT